>Ga0233449_1001031_pt1 | contig 27746 bp, 20 predicted proteins | sample SI_124_October20_FD_183012 | JGI IMG/M metagenome (GOLD analysis project Ga0233449, IMG submission 183012) | Seawater microbial communities from Saanich Inlet, British Columbia, Canada - SI_124_October2016_200_MG | ecosystem: Environmental > Aquatic > Marine > Inlet | place: Canada: British... | reverse complement strand
CTCTGTCCCCCGCGTTACATAATGAATGCTATCGATCACTTGGTGTCTCAGGTTTGTATCAGCCCATAGATTTTACCAGGCGCAAGATAGCTGACGAGGACCTTGCTGATATCCTCACCTCCCTGATCCGGCTGGGATTTTCAGGCGTCAATGTTACCCACCCTTTCAAGACCGCGATATTGCCACTACTTGATGATGTGTCGGAAGATGCCATGCGCCTGGGTGCAGTCAATACTGTGGTCATCCGCGACGGCAAGACCACTGGGCACAATACAGACTGGCTCGGTTTTTCGGCCCAGCTTGCGACTCTGGAGAAAGCAAATGCAGTTGTCGGGGGCCCGGCACTGGTATTGGGTGCTGGAGGCGCCGGACGCGCTGTCATCCATGCCTTGCTGAAAAAGCCTGTTCGTCCCGTGCTTCTTTATGATCCGGATTTGACTCAGGCCCGGGCCACGGTCGCGCATTTTGACAATCCGGATATTCAGCTTGTGGAAGATATCGAGGCAGCCGCAGCAGAATCAAGACTGTTGATCAACGCCAGTACAGTCGGCATGCATGGCAAGGGTGGTCTGCCATTGGCAGAATATCTGATACGTCCGGATCACCTGATTGGCGAAGTTGTCTATTTCCCCGTCGAAACAAATCTGGTTCAACTGGCCCGGACGAAGGGCTGCAATGTCGCAACCGGCGACATTATGTGCCTTGATCAGGCCCTTGCCAGCTTTATATTGATGACAGATCTGATCCCGGATACCGGGAGAATGAAAGATTTTTTTACAGGATTGATGGTATAATCCTGAGCGTTGTAAACAAGGTGCCTTATCAGGCAGCATAATTTTGGAAAGCCGAACGGATGGACCCGTTTCGTACGCTTGTAGAAGTTTCCAGCATGGGCATTCTTGTCCATCGCGATTTCAGATTATTGTACGCCAATCAAGCCACAGCTAATGCTTTTGGTTATGAAACTGTGTCCGATTTGATGGCGATCAGTTCGGTACGCGACCTGCTACAGGATCATGAATTGATCCGCATGAAAGGTTACCATGACGCCCGATTGCGAGGCGAGGCTGTGCCTGAGGAATATGTCCTGCAGGGAAAGCGCCCGGACAATCAGGAGCTTTGGATGAAGAACCGTCCGGTGGTTGTTGAATGGGAAGGGGAACCTGCAATTTGCATATCCATGATCGTTGTGACGGATAGTGTACTTGCAGAAAAAGCCCTGGCAGAAAACGAAAAACGATTTCGGGACTTTTCCCTTGCGGCTGCTGACTGGTTCTGGGAAATGGACGAGGACCTGAAATTTACCTACTTTTCAGAGCGTCAAAGTGAAATTACGGGGTTTTCATCTGATCACTATTTGGGCAAAAGCCGTGAAGATGTCAGTAAGGAACTGAGTGAAACAAGCAAATGGCATGCCCACATTGATGATCTGAAGGCTCGCCGTCCCTTTCGAAATCTGAGGTATCCCATAGCCCTGAAAGATAGTGGCCACTTGCCAATCAGTGTCGACGGGCGTCCCGTGTTTGACGACGACGGCAACTTTTGCGGTTATCGTGGAACCGGCCGGGATGACCGGGAACGAACTGAAACCGAGAATGAACTTCGGATCGCCAAGGATGCCGCTGAAGAATCCAATCGGGTCAAATCTGAATTTCTGGCCAATATGAGCCATGAACTAAGGACGCCACTGAACGCGATTATCGGATTTTCCAGTATCATGGAACGATCGTTATTCGGTCCTCTGGGACACGACAAGTATCGTGGTTATGCTACGGATATTCGTTCTTCCAGTGTGCATCTTCTGCAAATCATCAACGATATTCTGGATACCGCGCGAATAGAAGCAGGCCAGACTCCCGTCAGTTTCGAATATGTAATTCTGGAGGAAAGTCTGACCACGGCACTTTCCCTGCTGGAAGAAAAGATTGTTGAGACGAAACTGAATATCAAGACAACAGTTGCAAAGGACCTCCCTGCCGCCTGGGCAGACCCTCGCCATGTTGCACAGATATTCCTCAATATTATTGGCAATGCGGTCAAGTTTTCGGAAACAGAAGGATTGGTTCATGTCCGCATGTCAGCACACGGTGACAGACAAGTAAGAATCGAATTTGAAGACACCGGATGTGGCATTCCGGCTGCAGATCTGAACAAGGTCTTGCAGCCGTTTGGCCAGTCCGGCGATCACCTGACCCGTGCACAACAGGGTACCGGCCTTGGATTGCCACTGACCATTTCACTGGTTGAGCTAAACAATGGTCAGTTTGATATCGCCAGCTGCGAGACAGTCGGTACAACCGTTACCTTGACGCTCCCGACAAGGTAACGCACGCGTCCAGGCCGATGCTATTCTTTATCCGATGCTATTCTTTAAAAGTGCCTGCCAGAAAATCAATGGCCGCCTGGGCACCGCCCTTGCCATGCGGGATATCAAGCGCTTGCATGCCCATTTCCAACACACTGAGAGACCCCAGCAACATAGGTGCGTTGACATAACCCATGTGGGCAATCCGGATTGCATGCTTGCTCAGGTCTCCAATACCACTGCCGACAACGACACCACATTGCTCGTCGCACCATTTCAATAATTCAGCAGGATCAACGCCATCAGCAAAGATCACAGGTGTCACGGAAGGCGCTCGTTCTGCAGGATCAGAAATATTCATCTCCATTGCGCCTTCATTGCCCCATACAGATACGGCGGCATGAACGGCACTCGCCAGTTTGCGGTGACGCTCCCAGGCTTGCTCCAGCCCTTCCTCAAACAACATGTCCATGGATTTGCACAAGGCAAACAAAAGGTGCTCGGGCGGCGTGCCACAATATTTCTCGTAATGCACGGCACCTTCCCGCGCAGTCCAGTCCCAGTAATGAGTTCTCAGGTCCGCCGTCTTGTGTGCTTCCATCGCCTTCGGACCAGCGGCCAGCAATCCCAGACCCGGTGGTGACATTAATCCCTTTTGCGACCCCACCATGGCAACATCAACGCCCCAGGCGTCCATTTCGAAAGGCATGCAGCCGATTGACGCCATACCATCAACCATAAACAGGGCTGGATGTCCGGCGGCATCAATCGCTTTTCTGATTGCAGGGATATCGTTGACGATGCCGCTGGCTGTATCTATCTGCACAACCATGATGGCTTTGATCTCGTTGTTTGTATCGGCACGCAGACGCGCTTCAACGGCAGCCGGATCAACCGCTCGCCTTGGCGCTGCCTCCAGCACTTATGTTTGCGCGCCCTGTACAGCTGCCATTTCGCCCCAGCCGACCGCAAAGCGACCACTTTCCAGAACCAGAACCTTGTCGCCTTTGCTCAGCATATTGGAAATCGCGGCTTCCCAGGCACCATGTCCGTTGGCTGTGTAAATGTAGGTACGCCCCTTGGTCCGAAAAACAGTGCGCAGGTCGTTCAACAGACGTTCCGTCACACCCAGCAAGTCACCGGAGTAAATCTCGATGGCCGGGCGATGCATCGCATTCAGCACTTCGTCGGGAATATTGGTAGGTCCCGGAATGGTCAAAAACTCACGACCCTGACGCAAAGTCATTGGCTGTAATCCTTGTATGTAACGGTTGGGAAAAGACGCAGGTGAGGTATTAATTCGATTTGAACTTAGTACCTGTTTGGTCTTCAGGGTGCAAGATTCTTCTGGATCACCATGCTTAAAGAACCGCTGTGCCTTCCAGAATTGACCTGAGATAAGCGCCATAGCTGCTGTTTTTCAGTGCCTCTGCCTGGTCTGCAAGTGCCGCCTTGTCAATGAAGCCCTTGATGTAGGCAATTTCTTCGAGACAGGCGATTTTCAGACCTTGCCGGCGTTCAACAGTGGCCACGAAATTTCCAGCCTCCGCCAGTGCGTCCGGCGATCCGGTATCCAGCCAGGCAAATCCGCGCCCCAGAACTTCCATGTCCATTTTACCTTCAGCCAGGTAAACATTGTTGAGATCAGTTATCTCCAGTTCTCCGCGGGCTGACGGGGTCAGGTTCCGGGCAATTTCCGATGCCCGGCCATCAAAGAAATAGAGCCCTGTAATCGCAAAATTTGACGGTGGAACAGATGGTTTTTCGACGATATCGATCATCTTGCCATGTTCATCAAGAACAGCCACGCCGTATCGTTCAGGATCAGAAACAGGATATCCGAAGACCTTTGCTCCCTCCGCCAAGGTAGCGCTTTTTTCCAGTATCTCACTCAGACCTCGACCAAAGAACAGGTTGTCCCCCAGCACCAGGCAACTGGTGTCACCGTCCAGAAACTCTTCGGCAATGATTAACGCCTGGGCAAGGCCCTCGGGTTTGGGTTGGGCCGCATAGACAAGCTGCAATCCCCATTGCGAGCCATCGCCAAGCAATCCCTGAAAAGCGGCCTGATCATGGGGAGTGGTAATGATCATGATCTCACGAAGTCCGGCCAGCATCAGGACCGAAAGCGGATAGTAGATCATCGGCTTGTCGTAGACGGGCAGCAATTGTTTACTGACGGCTTTGGTGATCGGATGCAATCGCGTCCCCGAACCACCAGCCAGAATGATCCCTTTCATCAGCTCTCCCCTTCGCGTTTGTGACCCAGTCGCTGTCCCTGGTAGCGACCATCAAGAATGGGTTGCCACCAGTCCTGATTGTCCAGATACCACTGCACCGTTTTGGCCAACCCGCTTTCGAATGTCTCATGTGGCGCCCAGCCCAGATCGCGGTGCGCGCGGCTGCTATCTATTGCATAGCGGAAATCATGACCAGGCCGATCCGTCACAAACTTGCGCAAATCACGATGCGGTCGGGCACCGGAGTCAGGTCTGAATTCGTCAAGCAAATCACATATGCCGTCGACAACATCAATGTTGCGCCGTTCTCCGTCCCCGCCGACAAGATAAACTTCACCGGGGGTTCCTTTTTCCAGCATCGCCATCAAAGCCTGAACATGATCATCGACATGCATCCAGTCGCGCACGTTGCTGCCATCGCCGTAAACCGGCAAGTTTTCGCCGGCCAGTCCTTTCAGGATCATCAGGGGTATCAGTTTTTCCGGGAACTGAAAGGGGCCATAGTTATTCGAGCAGTTTGAGACGATCACCGGCAAACCGTGGGTTTGACACCAGGCGCGTGCCAGGTGATCAGCAGAGGCTTTGCTGGCGGCGTAGGGAGAATTCGGTCGGTGCGGTGATTCGTTGGTGAAATAACCTTCGGCGCCAAGTGCACCATATACCTCGTCCGTAGAGATATGCAGAAACCGGAAGGACTGCTTGTTTTCTTCCGAAAGTTTCCGCCACCACGCCGTCGCGGCCTCCAGCATGGTCCAGGTGCCAACAACATTGGTCTCAATGAAAGGTGCAGCACCGTCAATCGAGCGATCAACATGGCTCTCAGCAGCCAGATGCATCACAACATCCGGTTGGTATTCCGCAAATAGTTCTTGCATGGCGGCGGCGTCACAGATGTCCGCCTGAACAAATTTGTAGGTGGGTTGATCAACAACCGCAAGCAACGAATTCGGGTTGGCGGCGTAAGTCAGTTTGTCCACATTCAGGACATTGTCACCCCGCCCGATCAGATGGCGGACAACGGCTGAACCAATGAAGCCCGACCCACCAGTGACCAGATATTTTTTTGCCATGCTTGTACTCATCTTCGTTCTGGCCGATTTATAACCCACAATAACTGTAAAGTGGTGGCTTTGATCGCGCTTTCCGGCCCGATTACTCACCGCTCGTCAGGCTATCGCAGGTCAGTCAGACAGTGTCAATCGCCGAGATATGCTCTATGTTGCCGTAACTCCTGACCTATGACCAGAACCAGATGCCTGATCCCGACTTATTATCCGTAACACGCCTGATTGTCAGCTATAACAGTGGCCAGGTTATTGCCGATTGCCTGGATGCAATTCCGGGTCAGCCAACCGTTGTTGTCGACAATGACAGCAAGGACAATACTGTCGAAATCTGTCGGCAGCGCGACAATATCAAACTGATTGAAACAGGCGAAAATCCGGGGTTTGGTGCGGGCGTAAATCGCGGCTTTGAAAATATTGATACGGAATGGTCGCTTGTCATTAATCCTGACGCTGTCCTGGACAGCCAAAATCTCGAACGGTTGCTGGATTGCGCCCGACGGTTCCCGGACGCAGGTATGATCGCGCCGGCTATTGTCGACCCTGACGGCGTGCTGGACTACAGCCATGACAAGGCCCTTCATCGCCGCAAAGGCATGAGCCGTAAACGCCTGGACCCCCTGCCTGAAGGGCCTGTATGTGCCGAGTTTCTCAGCGGTGCGGCTTTTATGGTTCGAACTGACGTCGCGAAACAAATCGGAGGATTTGACGAAACCTTTTTTCTTTTTTATGAGGATGATGATTTTTGCTGGCGGGTCGCCAAAGCCGGTTATTCCCTGATTCTGGAGCCAGGGGCACAGGCAATACATCTCGGTGGTACCTCAACCATTCCCAGCGCCCGCATTGCTTATCGACGCGACTATCATATGGGACGGTCCCTGACGTTATACCGCCAGAAACATCTGGGGCCCACGGCAGCATTCCTGATGACGTTTTCCGATGCACCCCGACTTTTGTCCAAAGCCCTGCTACGCAGCCTGACCGGAAGCTGGCCCAAGGCGGCGAGGGATTGGGGGCGTTTAAACGGAACCATCAGCAGGTTATTTTCTTAAATAGGTGCCTCAACAAAAAAGGGATTGGCCACATATTGTGAACCAATCCCCTGTTTTTATTTTTCGGATCCCGATTACATAGCTGCGACGTCCAGCGCTACGCAACCTTGATCTGTGACAGGAACTCCTCAACATCAGATTGCAATGAAGCAAATCGCTGATTGAGTTCAACCGAAGCATTCAGAACCTCGCTAGATGCAGCACCCGTTTCTTCCGATCCATTTTTCACATCGATAATACTGGCGGAAACTTCCTGGGTTCCACTGGCAGCTTCCTGAACATTGCGACTGATCTCATTTGTCGCCGCTCCTTGCTCTTCAACAGCAGAGGCAATTGCCGTGGCAATTTCGTTCATTTCACCAATCGTCTTGGTGATATCGCTAATCGCGTCGACGGCTTCTTCCGTTGCATTCTGGATAGAAGAAACCTGAGAGGCGATTTCGTCCGTAGCCTTGGCTGTCTGGCTCGCCAGATCCTTGACTTCGGACGCAACGACAGCAAATCCTTTGCCTGCCTCACCGGCACGCGCCGCTTCGATAGTAGCGTTCAGTGCCAGCAAACCCGTTTGACTGGCGATGTCATTGATCAGATTAACGACATCACCAACTTTCTGGGCATTGTCAGCAAGTTTGCGAATGGTGATATTTGTGCTGTCGGCTGCAGCAACTGCGGTCTGAGCCACCGAAGTAGACTGGTGGACTTGCCGGCTGATTTCACCAATTGACGCTGTCAGTTCCTCGGCAGCTGCGGCAACAGTTTGAACACTGTTTGTCGCTTGCTCAGCTGCCGACGCGACCATGACGCTATGGTCCATTGTCTGACGGGCAATATCACTCATGCTGCGGGCTGATGATTCAACCTGCGTCGTCGAAGATGATACAATCGTTAGAACTTCGTCAACGGACATTTCGAACCCGGACGTCAAATCCTCGACACGTGAGATATGAGCTTGCTCCTCGTTTCTCGCTTTTTCTTCGCGCTCACGATCGGACTTCTCTTTTGCATTGCGTTCAAGTCGCGCCTGGGCTTCTTCTTCTTCTAACCGGATCTTGGCTATGCCCTGCTCCTTGAAGACTTCTACTGCTCTGGCCATGCCACCAATTTCGTCGACACGGTCTATGAAGCGGATTTCAGTATCCAGCTTGCCGCCGGCCAAAACTTCCATGGTCTCCGTAAGTTCATTGATCGGACGTGAAATTCCGAAAGCAATAACTGTCGCGAAACCGCCTACGACCAGGACAAGGGCAATAACACTTCCCAGCATCAAATAGAGTTCTGTTCGTGCTTGCTGCAAGATCGAACCCGTCAGGTTGGTAAGATATTCAGCAATGCCATCTTCAACCTTTTTCAGCAGATCAATTTTCTTTGTGATGGTGCCAAACCAATGTGTCGCGGTAACGCCGCCGGTAGAGCCCAAACGGGGGCTCTCAATTGCAATTGTCCGTAGCCGGTTAACTTCTTCGACTGCAGGTCCGACAACAGTTTCCTTGTGCAAAGCAACAATTTCCGGCTCTGCTTGCAGGTAGAAACGGCTGAGGTAGGTATCCTGCATGGCAATCAATTGCAGGAATTTCCGATAGACGATTGGATTAAACGCTTTCGCGCCAAAACCACCGGCACCCATGGCACGTTCAATACCGGCACGTTCCTTGCCTTGAAGGTAAGCCGTGTAGGCCGCAATGGCTTGTGAAACTTCGCCGTCTTCACTGTAGTGGGTCATGCCTTCGACAACATTCAGCAGTTTAGCGATCGTACCCGTGTAATATTTCGCCATCTGCGGAACACTTAGCTTGAGGCCGGAGACTGATGCCCGGGTCGCATCCAGTTTTGTCAGTGCTTCCGTTGCGATCCCCATCTTGTTCGCAATGTCTTCGCCATAAAGTTCAAAGGGGAATTTTTCCATGGCCTGTAAATAGGCTGTCCGGCGTTTGTTACTGTCGTCGCGCTATCCAGGCAAAGTATCCTTGAAATTCACACCCTTACTGCCGATAAAACCGGCAGACATTCCACGTTCTTTTTGCAGTTCATGAACCACTGCACTGACGATGGGCGCGAACTGACTCAATTCATTCAGTGCTTCCATTTCAACCGCAGCAGCTCGGCGTTCCATGATCAGGAAAGTCGAAACTGTGATGATGCCGGCAAGAGCCAGGGCTATCAGAGAAAAAATACGGGCCGTAACACCCAACCGGAAAAGTGCAGACATGATGTGTTCCTTATTCATTGTGACCGACTTGCCTGTTTCGATCTTTTTGTCAGCCTTTCAACCGGAATCACTTCAATACCGGAGATCAGCTGTTCAATTTCATCTAACTTGTTGCCGTTTTGACTTCTCTTGCTGTTTCATGTGAGAAAATCCCCAGTGCATCGCAAAGTGCTGTTTCCATTTCGACAACCGAAAACGGCTTGCTCAAGACATGTGGAATGCACAGGCCTTTCGTCTTTCCAAGTTTGCTTGCAGCTCTGGCGTACATCTCTTCGCGGCCAGAGATCAGGATAATGGGAACATCGCATGTCGTTTGGGCCAGCCATTGGATCAAATCAAAACCATCCATATCGGGCATGACCATATCCAGAACCAGAAGATCCGGTTTGTTGTCCATCCACTGGGATTTGAAATCATTGGAATTGGTAATAACGACAGCTTCCATATCAAGCGGCTCTGCGATCTCCTGGATCAACTCACCAATTTCAGGATTGTCATCTACAACAAACAGCCTGTAATGCGTCATGATGCTGATACTCTTGCAATTTGAACCGTGCCGCCTCGGCTGCGTTGGCAAAATTGTTTCAAGACAGCGGCGACAAGGTAAATCTAGACCCCGATCATGTCGTCATCAGGTCTGCAATGTTTCAGATTGTGTCTTTTAATGTCCATGCATCGGCGGTAAATGAACGACGTGGCATAGCGACAAAGAATTACCTGAACAGTAATTCCGACGCCTTTTACTTGCCGCTTTCAGTTTGATTGCCTGTCTCGTCTGGACTTTGGTGTCGCAAAACGATATTTCTTTTCAATGCGATATGAAATTTTGTCAAGTTTCTTGCGGAACTTGCGATATTTTGCTCTGGGTTAAACAGCAGCAATAATACACGCACTGCGCTGGGCCAATTTTGGTAGACTGTTGAGATGACACTGGATTCTCTGGGATATGTTCTGATCGTCGATGACGATCCGGATGTGCTTGAAATCGTCGAGCGTTGTCTGGTTGACGCTGGTTATAAAGTTGCGACCGCCGAAAATGGACCGGACGCCATGGAACGGATTCATCAGGACGATTTTGACCTTGCGATTGTTGACATTGGCCTGCCGGGGACAGATGGCCTGACCCTGACCCGAAGTTTCAAGGAACATACCAATATTGGTATCATAATCCTCAGTGGCCGGGGCGACACCACAGACCGTATCGTCGGTCTCGAGGTCGGCGCCGACGATTATGTGACAAAACCGTTTGAACCCCGTGAATTACTGGCCAGAGTAAGAAGCGTCTTGCGCCGGGTTACGACCAGTACGCCGGTTGAAGCTGAAAGCACGGGCGAGACATACTCATTCGATAACTGGCAGCTCGATGCTGCCGGGCGGAAACTCATTTCAGCCGATGGTGAAGCCGTCTCACTGACCAGTGGTGAGTTCGATATGTTGCTCGCCTTCGTCACCCATCCCAACCGGGTGCTGAGCAGGGACCAGCTTCTTGACTTACTGACTTCCAGTTACCGTCCGGCATTTGATCGGAGTATTGACGTCAGGCTTGGTCGTCTGCGACGCAAGATCGAGGTTGATCCCAAGTCTCCCGAACTTATCAAGACCATCCGCAACGTCGGTTATATTTTTTCGGCAAACGTAAAAAAATCCTGACTCCTGGACCAGCGTTAATCTTGTTCATCCAGCGATCGACGAACCGCGGTCACAAGTGACTTCAAATCAAAAGGCTTGGCGAGAAAATCCTGGTAACCAAGCTTGCTGGCATTGGTTGCCGATACATTCTTGCTATATCCGCTGATGGCGACAATCGGTAACTCCGGTCTGATTTCCCACATAGCAAGGGCAAGTTCATGCCCGGAGAGTTTTGGCATCATCTGGTCCGTAACAACCAGATCAAAATCATCTGGTCTGGACTTGAAATCCTTCAATGCCGCTTCGCTGTCGTCCATGGGCGTGACGGTATAGCCATAGTTTTCAAGCATGCGTCGTGCCAGATCAGTGTGTTCCGTTTCGTCGTCCACAAACATGATATGCTCGTTTCCTGCAATCAATTCACCGGTCAATACTGGTGAATTATCAGCGCTTTCCATTTCATCCGAACGCGGCAGGTAGATATCAATCGTTGTGCCTTTCCCCGGCTCGCTGTCGACGTCTATCGCTCCCTCCATACCATTTACAATCCCCATGACGGTCGCCATACCAAGGCCGGTTCCCGTCGGTTTCGTCGTAAAAAATGGTTCAAATATTTTTGACAATATTTCTTCATCCATGCCGGGACCATCGTCTTCGATACGCATCCTGACGTATTTGCCAGTCTGATATTTCAAGCTGGCCTGATTTGTCTGCCGGGCATCATCGACACTGTCCAGGCGGACCTGAATATGTCCTTTCGAATCTCCGATTGCCTGGCGGGCATTTGTTACAAGGTTCATGACGACCTGGCTTAGTTGGGAAGGATCTCCGGACACAATCGGATTTTCACTTTCATCCACCCACTCAACTTCAACGTCGCTGCCAGCGGCAATTCTGACCATATCAACAGCTTCAGCAACGATGCCGACAAGCTCTGTTGGCTGAATTTCGGTCGCTGCCGGGCGGCTGAAATTCAATATCTTGGTGGTAAGTTCACGCGCACGCCGGGCACTTCGTTCTATCCGCACCAGATCCTTGTAAACCTGGGTCTCCTCTTCGACACCGCGTTTGGCCAGCTCAACATAACCAACGATGGGTGTCAGAATGTTATTGAAGTCATGGGCGATGCCCCCGGCCAGTTGACCGATACTCTCAAGCTTTTGCGAACTGACCAGTCGTTCGCCCAGTTCCTGACGTTCGCGCTCGATTTCTTTTCGTTCGCTGATGTCGCGGTAAGTGCCAAGGAAAACCCTCGATGATTTCGTCAGCACAACACCAACGGAGATCTCCAAAGGAAATTGAGTGCCGTCAGAATGACGTCCCGTCACCTCGATGACATGACCAACATACGGCGAATTTTGCTCTAGTCTGAAACTGTCGAAAATTCTCGCATGGAGCTCACCCTGGGGACCATCACCTGCAAGTATCGAGATGGTCTGGCCAATGGCCTCCTCTGCGCTATAGCCAAACATTGTCTCGGCAGCAGCATTGAAGCCTGTAATAACCCCGTTTTCATCGGCACTGACGATGCCTTCTACAATATTGTTCAGGATCGTCTCTAGATGCGCCCCTGTTTGCCGGAGCGCTTCATCCGCCGCCTTGGCTTTCGTGACGTCTTCTTTCACCGCCAGATAGTGCGTTATCTGCCCGCGGGCGTCGCGAATTGGTGAAATCGACGCAGCCTCCCAAAACAGTTCACCATTTTTCTTTCGGTTGTGAAATTCGCCTTGCCACTCCCCGCCACCGGAAACCGTCCGCCACAATTTCGCGTATTCTGTACCAGATGTGTATCCGGATTTAAGAATACTGGGTTTCCTTCCCAGCGCCTCCTGCGAACTATAACCACTTACAGTCGAGAACTTGTTATTCACATATTCGATATTCCCCTTAATATCGGTGATCATAACAGTCACAGGGCTTTGTTCGACGGCGCGGGAAAGCTTTCGTAAATTGGCTTTTGTCAGACGGTCATTCGTCACATCAGTCAAAACACCGTCGTAGCGGGTTATGCGTCCGTGACTGTCGAAATTCGGGTGTAGACTAACCGACAGCCAAAGCTGCTCCTTGTCCGCACCGATCCATTGGATTTCCTGTCGACCACCAACCGTGTCGCTCCCGTTATCCTGTATTCTTTCCTGAGCCCTCGCTTGTAAGGCCAACAGGTTTCTGCCAACATTTTCACCTTGCCTCAACAATTCTTCAATTGATTGAAACCCCAGGGTACGGGCCGTTGCAAAATTTGCATTAGTGATTTGCTGATCTGGCGACAGTTGGATCATGCCCTCCACTGCATTGTCAAATATTTCCCGGTAGTTTCGCTCGGCTCGGGATTTGGCTTTTTCCGCCTTCTCAAGAATTTTTCGGTCGCGCAATTGCGCAACCCCCATGGACATACTGCTCGCCAGTTCCACCAGCCAGTTAACTTCGTTCTCCGCGAATGCAGTTGCAGAGCCTGAATAAATAACCAATACACCATTGGTTGCCAGATCGACCCGCAAAGGAATGACCAAAATACTGCCAATACCTTTGTTCACAAATTCCTGCCTGTAACTTTGGAACTTTTCCAGCGACTGAACATCCCTGACAGAGGCGGGTTGACCATTTCTGATCGCGGCAGCTACAGGTCCGTATTCTACCACCTCGTCCGTCCATGAACGCTGAAGGCCATGCACATAACCCATATTGATTCCGAAGACGGCGACATGTCGAACACTATAGTCACTGTCGTCGAGAACGGCCCCGATCCAGGCGAGCTTATAGCCGCCATTTTCGACGAGCAGTCGGCAAAAACTGACCGTAAGATCGGTTTCTTCATTCTCCTGGAGCAGCAATTCTGTCCAGCTGCTAAAAAGCCGCTGGAATTCGCGCGCTTCTTCCAGCTCACTGGCCATGGATGTCAGTCTGGAGACATCGCTCAGGTTTATCTGCAGGAAAAGAACTTCGTTGTTATGATCCCGAATTGCGCTGGCAAAAAGATCAACACACAAGGTCGATCCCTGTCCACACCGCAGGTGAACCAGACGTTCCGTTGCCTCGGAATTTGCGATTAACCTGGAAAGAAAGCGCTCCGCCCGGGATTTGTTCCGAAACAGATGAGCAAACGAATTCTCACAATCTGTAATCAAGTCTTCGGATGACTCAAACCCCAGGGTCGCAACGAACCCGTCATCGCAGAGCAGAAAATGCCCGTAACAATCAATACGGCAAATGCTTTCATTTGAATTTGACAGGATTTGAGAAAATACGGCCTCGGCGCGCTTGACGGCGAGTTCACTGTCCTCAGCAACTTCGTTTAAAACAACCGTCTTGTTTTCAATTCGCTCCAGGATGTCGTTTTCGTCCGAGACAATTGCTGTCGTATCGTGATGGTGTTTTGCCCGAACAACACCGGAATTGTCCAGTTTATCGGCAAGCACCGACAAGGGAAGGAGTAAAAAGCGCCAGACCCCGACGAACAAGCCGGCAGAAACAAACGCCAGTACTGCGCCGACAACCAAAACAATCCGCATCGGTTGTTCGAACTGACCCAGACTAGCCAGTACAAGCACAGCGGCAAAGGCAACAACGGTAACTGTCACCAATAATATGAGGGTCTTGCCAAAGATTGTGAAATGTCTGGATGTGGATTTCATGTGCGAAAGCAAACTGACCGGAAGGTCGAAAGTATCTATTTGTTATATCGCAACAGGCGGCTTTGTTGCGAACGGGATTTCGTATAAAGGAAATACGAGCTTAAACGATCGGCCTGGCCTCCTGCCTGTGTTACTTTTCAAGGGTTTGAGCCATATTATGCTTCAGGAAGAGGCCGAAACATAGTCCCTCCAAGTGGTTCAAGTTGTTTCAACGAGAGTTTTTTCCGGGAGTCCATTAAGGTTTCGCTCGGCAGGGAAAATCGCGGTAACTGTGGTCCCGACATCTCTTTCGCTTTCAATCGTCAAACAACCTCCATGTGCCTCAACAAGCGATTTGGAAAGCGGCAAGCCAAGGCCTGTTCCTTCATATGTTCTGCTCAGTTTGCTTTCTACCTGGCCAAACGGGGCTAATGCCGTCGTGATATCGTCCGGGGAAATACCAATGCCGAAATCCCGAACGTAAATCTGCACCTGCTGCTCGGCATCAATTCGGGCACCAATGATAACTTCACTGTCCCCATGTGAAAATTTAACGGCGTTGGAGACCAGATTGAGCAAAACCTGCTTGATTTTACGTTCATCGGCTTTCAACAAAACGGGCTGGTCAGGCAGATCAAGATGGATAGCAATGTCCTCCCGGCGCGCCCGTTCACCGACAATGTTGCGGCTTAATTGAATGGCCGGCAGCAAATCCATTTCTTCTTCGACCAGCTCCATTTTACCAGCCTCAATCTTGGAAAAATCAAGAATATCTTCGATTAATCCCAACAGATGGCGACCGCTGTCATAGATATCATTGGAATATTCAAGATAACTGGGCTGCTCAAGCGGCCCCAGCATCTCGCCTTTGATAATTTCGGAAAATCCGATTATCGCATTCAGGGGTGTACGCAATTCGTGGGTCATATTTGCCAGGAACTCGGTTTTGGATCGATAGGCTACTTCCGCTGTTTCCTTGGCCTCGATCAGCCGGGCTTCAAATTCTTTCCGCTGGGAAATATCTTCGAGAACCACGAGAAAATGAGAGATTTTTTCGTTGGCGTCCCGCACCGGGCTAACAACCAGATGCGCCCAGATGTGGTTGCCGTCCTTTGCCTGACTGAGGATCTCACCACTCCAGCCACCGCTCACAGATGCCCGTCGCCAAATGTGATCACCTGAATTTTTCTCGGCATCCGGTAACAACATGGCATCGAATACCTTGCCCGTCAGTTCATTCTCTGAATAGCCAGAGACATCACTGAATTGGGGATTGGAATACTGAATGCGTTTGTCCAGGTCGACCAGGACAACCGAGGCCGGACTTTGTTCAATGGCCTGCGAGAGAATACGAATTCTTTGCTGAGCTTCCTTTTCTTCTTTTCTCAGTCGTTCGGCGTCAATCAGATTTCGTCTGAAAACTTCAACGCTGGTTGCCATTTCGCGGATGTCAGTCAGCATTTCTTCAGGACGTTTTTCCTCGCCAATATCTCCTCTGGCCAGTTTGATCATACTTAGCTTCAATGCCAGCAAGGGATTAATCAACAGACGATTGCTCAGCCACCAGATAGAGGCGCCGATCAAAGCCGCCATAATGCTGGAACTAACTGCAATTATCTTCAGCACGGACATCATCCCTTCAACGGATGTTCCCATCCGGGCAAAACCGATGTCGCGCTGATAATCGTGCTCCGCCTTCAGCATCTTTACAGCAAGGATTGCCTGGTAGGTATTTGCGTTTAATTCTGCAATTTTTTCACTGTGAATCCTCTGGCGGGTGTCCTTTTCGAAAACATCCGTCACGGCAATCCTGTAGCTTTCCACAGCCCTGGATATCGTTTGCAAAGCCTGATTTTCAGTATTGGAAGTATTCGTTGCCTTGTAGGCTGCAATGGCGCGTTCAGATTCTTCGACGTTGGAGAGAACAACCTGTCGGCTTTCCTGATCAGCGCGACCCAGAAACAGTTGATAACTATTGATCAGTTCCGCCATATCAAGGCGACGGACAGCCGCGTTCTTGAGTGCGTTGCTTTGTTCCAAAGCACGCCACTGATCAACGACTTCGCGACCACTGCCAACATTTATCAGCGTAATCCAGACGATACCGAACGTCATCAATACCAGAAATATGACAAAAAGCCGGCTCAGGGTTGCGATTCGCACGCCGTGCTGGCCGGCGAGAGACCTGAAAAATCCCTTTTCGTCGACTCTGCCGATTAATTCATCGTCCGGCGACCTGGCCTTGTCTGCTGAATATTCGCCGTGCGCAGATAACATGACATCTCTTCCGTTCCACCGGGAATTTGCGGAAAAACAACGACCGCCGATCTTCTACCGGGAACGCATTAACGCATATCAATGCATCTTGCATATTTCAGGGAAGTGTCAAAATGTGTCATTAAGCGCAGGAAACCAGACCCGTTCCGCCTTGAAAATCAGGCAAAACAGGTCTGAAGCTGTCCTGGGAACTTGCCGCTTGTCGCGGTTTACTTGACGTGTTTACGGAAATCCGGTTTGCGTTTCTCCGCAAAGGCGACGCCGCCTTCCTTGGATTCATCTGAAGCGTAATACATGCCAAGGGACAACATACCCATACCAGCAATCCCGCGGATACTTTCACTATCCATGTTGAAAGACCGTTTGGCGATGGCCAGGGCTGTTGGACTTTTTTCCATTATTTCAGCACACCAGCGGTCGACCTCGGCATCCAGTTCATCATCAGCAACCACGGTGTTAACCAGGCCCATGGCCAATGATTCCTGAGCTGAATAGCGTTTGCACATGTACCACATTTCACGTGCTTTCTTTTCGCCAACAACACGCGCGAGGTAGGCTGTGCCAAAGCCCGGATCTACGGAACCCATTTTGGGTCCAACCTGGCCAAATACAGCACTTTCGGCGGCAATGGTGAAATCACAAATAGTGCACAGCACATTCCCGCCACCGATGGCATAGCCCTGAACACGGGCGATTACCGGCTTGGGTACGTCGCGCAAGATACTGTGCAGGTCTTCCATGGGCAGGCCGATGGTGCCACGCCCATCGTAATGACTGCCCTCGTCTTCACCAACAGATTGATCGCCGCCGGTACAAAAGGCCTTGTCCCCGGCACCAGCCAAAACAATGACGCCGATGGACTTGTCCCACCCGGCCTTGTTCAGCGCGTGGATCAATTCCTCGCAGGTTTTCCCCCGAAAAGCATTGTACTTTTCGGGCCTGTTGATCGTGATCCAGGCCGCGCCGTCTTTCACGTCATAGAGTATGTCCTGGTAATCCATTTTGCAGCTTTTCCTTATCCGTGCATGGTCAGGCCGCCCGAGACACTGATGGTCTGGCCGGTAATAAACGCAGCATCATCACTACTTAGGAACAAGATAGCGCCTGGCAGATCATCTGGCTGACCGATCCGACCCAGAGGGATAGCCCTGCGGAAGGTCTCGCGCAGTTTATCCGGGTTACCAGCAGCTTCCAGGAAGCCGTCAAACATGGCGGTATCTGTCAAACCAGGACAAACGGTATTGAACGTCAATCCCTGGCGCGCATGTTCACGGGCCAGGGTCTTGGTAAATGCAATTATGCCGCCCTTACAGGCTGAATAAACAGACTCGCCGGATGATCCGACGCGTCCTGCATCCGAGGCCACATTTACAACCCGGCCAGCACCACGTTCGGCCATACCGGCGACGACGACATGGCTCATGTTCAGAACACTCAACAGATTGATACTGATAATCTTTTGCCAGAAATCCGGATCAGTTTTGAGGAAGGGTGTAAACCGGTCCCAGCCTGCATTGTTAACAAGAACATCGACAGGTCCCAGCGAGCTTTCTGTATCCGCAACTGCTTTTTGTACGGCATCATAGTCTGTCAGGTCGACAACGACAGCTTCGGCGACGCCACCGGCTTCCTTGATTTCTGCCACCGCTGCTTCGGCCGCCTCAGCATTCAGATCAAAGATGGCAACCTTTGCACCTTCTTCGGCAAAACGACAACATGTTGCCTTACCGATGCCACCGGCGCCACCTGTTACAATTACGACTTTGTCCGTTAATCCGCGCATGTCATCATCTCCTTGGGAAAAAATTTGAAAGATTTTGCTTTGAAAAATAATTAATGTCAATATATTGTTATATTATTGAATAATTCCAGGAATGAAGAATGACCCGGGCGCGCGAAAAGGCAACGGCAGATGAACTGGCAAACCGGATATTCTTCCGGCTTTATCAGTGTGCCAATATGCTGCACAAGACCGGCACCCGTGCCCTGGACGCACACGGGATCACAACCCAGCAATGGGCCGTTCTGGGCGCCTTGTCCCGCGATGACATTGAAACCGGTTTAAGCGTCGGAGATCTGGCAAGGTTACTTATGGTCAGCCGCCAGAATCTGACGGGTGTTCTCGCCCGGTTGGAAAAACAGGGTCTGGTTGAGAAATCCATTGATCCCGTCGACGGGCGTTCGCGCAGAATTCAGTTGAGCAAGGAAGGCCGAAGCCTCTGGCATGAAGCCCTGTTGCCCAAGATCTTTGGCTACTATGAAGAAGCGCTGGAGGGCTTTTCAATCAATGACAGGGTCGCAACACTGAACGACTTCAACAGGCTGCTTGAGAACTTCAAGGCGCTTGATCCGAATGACAATACTTCAGAGGATCAAGACTAACCTTCTATCAGTGTAGTTTGTTCGTTATCCGTTCAAAGGTCAGAACCTGATTGTTGTCCAGATAGATGAAATTCTCGTCCGGCAACGGGGGTAAATCGGCACCGAACCACTGCCTGAAAATCGTCCTGAACGTATTAACCGGTGTCATGCGCGACGGAAGTTTCGCCAACCCTTTTTCCGGGGGGAAATAGATCGCATGGAAGATAGCCTGTTTTTCCAGCAACTCCGGACCACTAAGTAACTTCCATTTTACCGGTGTTGTATCCATACCAACTGTATGTTCATCCCCGGCTATGCGTTCAGGCCAGGGGCCTTCATCGGCTTGCAGAATGATAATAGCCGCACGGTCCGGGTTGCCCTGAATACGGCTGACAAGATCAAGCAGTCGCTTGTTTGTATAGCGAACCTGATCGATGTAGTTGTCAGTGCGGCTGCGCGATTTCGCTTCGAATTCGGTGAGGCAGCTGCCGTCTTCGTTCAGAACAAATGGCGGATGTGGCATCAGGAAGTGGGCAAACACAAACTTTGCGGCACCATTTTCGGCAGCGATTTTTTTCAGCTGGTCAAATTTGGCCCCGGCGCGTTCACATTGTAGACGGCGATAGTCCATGGCTTGCCATCCCGCAGCCCGAGCCAACCGCCCCGGCAAGCTTTGGTCCCTGAGAAAGCGTTCAAACGTTGGCACAACATTCCAACTGAAATTCCGGTCGGCAAATTTGTTCATTGCTGTTGGCGTCCACCAGCTGCCGAGGTGACTGTATTGATACCCCAGGGGTTTGAGGGCGCGCCAGACTTTGAAATCTTCCAACAAGCGGTAGAGAATGACCCAGTCCGGTGAGCCTGACCCGTTAATCGCAGACGCAGCATCCAGATAATCAAGATTAAGCGTTGATGCCAGGGAATGTGCCGTGCGCTGATAATTCGCTGTGCCTTGATCCAGCACCTGAAATCCCTTCGTCGACAACGCGCCAAGAAAATCATCGTTGTTGAAATTGTACTGCGATTTCAACACATCAGACCGGGCATACCGGTCCAGCACGACATACCAGATATCAGGCAATTCACCGTTGGCAGGCCGCGTTAAAGTGGGTACGGGTCGGTTCACTGCAGCAACAGCGGTAGACTGAACCTTCTGCACCTGCCAGGTATGCCAACCTACGCCAAGCACCGGGATTGCCAGAAAAAGCACTGCTGCCGCATTCAGGGCGGTTGTTGCGCCAATAAAATCACTGTCACTTCGTGATACCACCCGTCCGACAAATAACAACAGGGCCACCCAGACAACCGCGGCAATCCAGATATTTAGACCATCATCAAACACCAGTCCAAATGCATCGTCAAAGCGTTGGAAAAACAGAAGCGCGATAACGATCAAAAAAGTATAGAGGGCGGCGCGACGCCACTGACCACAGATAAGGCGACACACCAGCAAGGTCAGCAATGTCAAAACTTCAATAACCAGCATCGACCAAAAGGTATCGATCAGAGGCACCTTGCTGACATTGTTCAACAACAGGGACAGAACTGGATGCGCAGCGAACAGGAAAGGATAAAGCGGCCAGTTACTCAGGCGCACCCTGACAGACATCAGTCTGCCTCCTGTCGACGCGAAAACCGCACCAGACGGCGGCCACTCTCCGAGATTTGAACATCATTGACGATCTCTGCTCTGGCCCGGATCATAGTGATAAATGTCTCGAAGGAATAGCTGTCAAAGATATCTTCTCTCAGGGCAAGCAGACGCTGCACCATCGGATCTTCCTTTGGCACAAATTCGATAATGCCCTCGGGCGCGCGATCCATCAGCCAATTCAGCAATCGCGGCAACGGGATGTTCTTGCCAATGGCCAGGTGATGAATGAAGGCAAGCGCCAACACGGCATCACCCTTTGCCCGGACCGCAAATCCGGCCCGTTCCCCCTGGGCCCAGCCTTGATCCGGTGACGGGTTCGCGGCATCAAAATGCAGCGGCAAAAAATTCAAGTCTCTGGCCTGACCACGGGCGAACGCCGTTTCCAATGCGCCGAAATCAACATCAAAGCCAACGACCTGGCCAGCCCCGGCTTCCAGAGCGGCCAGACTGTAATCCCCTGAATTACAACCCACATCCAGCAAAAGACCTGGCTCTACGTCAGCAACCATTTCACCTACCAACCGCAATTTCTCGCTGGCTTCAGAACTGGCGTAACTGTTGTTGCCGGCATAGTCCTGCCAAACGGTGGCACCAGGAGGCGGCTGCAATCCGGCAATCCAGCTTCGCAAACCTTTCAGCATATTGACCAGCGAAGTCTTCGGCAGGCGGGCTTTGGACATTGCCCCGGTATCAACAGCTTCCGATCCCGAAACGGCGGCCCGGTCGAGGCGGGCCTGCATGACGATATGCATGAATACGGACCAAGAAAACTTGTGACGCAAGGGGATCAGGCGGGAGACATCAGCGGTTGGTAATCCTTCCTGCGCACCACGATACCAGGCATTGGGCATCACCCCGGCTTTGGCTGCCAGTACAAGAGGGTTGATGAACTGTTCACAAAACTGGCGGTGCCCGGCCCATATTTCACCGTCCACATAGGGCCGGAATGACAAGTGATCAACAAAGACAGGACGCGAACCCCGGAACTGTACGTTATAGGCGGAAGCATCGCTGAGAGTGAAATCTCGCGCCAGCGCCTTCAGATGCACATCCAGATGCAAACAGGCCGCAGACTTCAACATCGAAAACGACCATTCGAAGGGCCAGGAAACAAAGGGCAGTTTTTCTGTTTCGAAAAGATGAGCAGTATTTGGAGGATTACCAGCAACATCCGGATCAACTTGTTGCAGGGACAAGACCAGACCATCAGCGGACATATCTGCAATCAGGCCCGAGTCCCAAACCATGGAGAAGCCGTTCCAGCCATGATCTGTGACTGTCCTGAAAACCCGATTACCCAGATGCAGAACCTGCCCGGCGGGGTCACGAAAGGATCCCGGATCAGTTTCTGTTTTTGTGGCGGTGTTCACGTGTCACCGGACCCCTGCCCGTCATCTGATGACTTTGCAGCCGGTGAAAACCAGCCTTTTATTCTCGTCCAATATAGCTTGAATACCACAAGCCCGCCGGCCACGCCCCCCAGCAACATCTGCAGCAGGATACTGCCCGTCCCCGGATCAAGGTAAGCCTGGGCCGGGCCTGTCTGAAAAACCAATGTCACGGCGATCAGGGAAATGGCGAATATAGGCAAACGTTTCAAACTTCGTCCTTCGTGTTTTTCGCCACTGGCATCAATGACGTTGCTTCCTTTTTAGATGCCTTGCCATTCCGCTTCAAGCCATTGCGGTTTTGATAAAGTCTGCGGCGCGCTCACCGATCATAATTGTGGGTGCATTTGTGTTGCCGCCAATCAGGGTTGGCATGATCGAGGCATCGACCACGCGCAAGCCATCTATGCCATGAACTTTCAGCTTGTTGTCGACGACGGCCATATCATCCGATCCCATTTTGCAGGTTCCAACCGGATGGTAAACAGTATCAGCGCGATTGCGGATCATTTCTTTCAGGGCTTGCTCATTGTTATGATCGACCTTGTATAACTCCTTGCCACGCCAGGGTGCCAGGGCCGGGGCCTCCAGCAACTGCCGGGTCAGGCGAAGCCCTGCCGCCAGGGTATCCAGATCACGTTCGTCCGACAGAAACGCCGGATCAATTCTGGGATCCTTTTTTGGATTGTTACTATTCAGACCAACACTGCCCCGACTTTGTGGTCGCAAAACACAGATATGACAGCTGAAACCGTTGCCCAGATGAGGTTTCCGATTGTGATCATCAACAATGCCAACCACAAAATGCAACTGAATGTCTGGTCGCGCCAGATCAGCTTTGGTCTTGAGAAACGCCCCACCCTCTGCAAACGGGGTTGTCACCACACCGGTTCGTTGACGACGCCATTCCATAATGCCCTTAACAATCGCAATGGTGCTAGAGGCAGAAAAACCCAGCAAATCGCGTGAGGGCGATTTATAGGCAGCGGTATAATCAATGTGATCCTGCAAGTTCCGGCCAACCCCTGGCAGTTCATGCACAACTTCAATGCCATGCTTTTGCAATTCATCGACCGGGCCAATACCTGACAACAACAAGGTCTGGGGGCTGCCAAACGCACCGCTGCTGACAATGACCTCCTGCTTTGCCCTGATCTCAACCCGTTTGCCATCATGCAGATAGGCAACCCCGACAGCCCGTTTGTCTTCGATCAGTATTTTGGCCACACGGGCTTTGGTCACAACTTTCAGGTTCGGACGCGACAGGTGCGGCGTCAGGTAAGCCTTGGCAGCACTGTGGCGTTCGCCATCCTTTTGCGTGACCTGATAATAACCGATCCCTTCCTGCTCAGGACCATTGAAGTCGTCGTTACGACGGGCCTGAATTTCACTGCCAGCTTCTATGAAGGCATCCCCAATGGAGCGAGGGGAGCGCTGGTCAGCGACATTCAAAGGGCCGCCAGAGCCGTGAAGATCGTCGCCACCACGTTCATTATTTTCCGCACGTTTAAACCACGGCAAAACATCATCCCATGCCCAGCCGTCATTCCCCAGATTGGCCCAGTCATCGTAATCGCTTTTATGCCCGCGGACATAAAGCATGGCGTTGATCGAACTGGATCCACCCAGCACCCGGCCACGCGGCTGATATCCCTGGCGGCCGTTCAGGCCTTTTTGGGCCGTTGTCTTGAAGCCCCAGTTGTTAAATTTGATCGGCAATATCGCTGCGACACCCATGGGCGCATGGATCAGTATACTGCTGTCCGGCCCGCCGGCTTCCAACAGGCATACGGATATGTCGGGATTTTCAGTCAGGCGACTGGCAACAACACAGCCCGCTGATCCGCCCCCGATAACGATAAAATCATACATGTGTTCCCCCCGCGCGAACTTTTGGTTCAGCAATTTTCCTGTTTCATTATGCAAAAATAAAGCTCTGATCCCTACATTACAGGTGATACAAACCCGCGTCGGTAACAAAATGCCCAATAATACACTTTGGGTTGTATGGAAATTTTGAATTATTCGCCCATGCAGGGTAGTATCGCAGGATCGGATCAACTGACCAATGTCTGAGTATATGATTAAAACATTTGCGAAAACCTTTGCGATCTCGTTGTTTGGCCTGGCGGCATTATCAACATTGACGTCGAAACCGGCCACAGCGGGGCGGTATGACGTCGCTGTTGTCATTGGCAACAGCAATTACGGCAAGGGTATTCCGGAAGTCTCTTATGCCAAACATGACGCGGATGCGATCCGTCACTGGCTGATCAATGTGCGTGATGTTAATCCCGATAATATCATTGATCTGCGCAACGCCACCAAGGCCCAGCTGGAAGCCACCTTTGGATCTGAAACCAATCCTCGTGGCAAGCTGTGGCGCTACGCCGATCCTGACAAGGACGGTGAAATTCTGGTGTTTTATTCGGGCCACGGTATTCCCGGTCTGCAAAATCGCGAAAGCTATTTATTGCCCACTGATGCAGAGGCCGATTATGTCGAGCTGAGTGGCTATCCGCTTTCCCGCCTGGTCAAAAATCTCGGCATCTACAAAAAGGCGACCTTGCTGATCGATGCCTGTTTTTCCGGCACCTCGGATGGTGGCACCCTGTTCCCATCATCGTCCGGTATTCTTGTTACCCCAAAGGCTATCAAAGGCACCACGGGGCTGACGATCCTGACGGCATCATCCTCCAGCCAACTGGCGAGTTGGGATCATCGTTCCAAACATGGCCTGTTCACCGAGTATTTTTTGCGCGGCGTTTATGGCGAAGCCGATGACGACAAAAACGGCAACGTCACGGCCGTAGAACTGAAAGAGTTTCTGGACGAGCACATGACCCGCATCGCGCGGCGTACTTATGGGCGCGAGCAAAATGCTTCCTTGTCCGGGTCTCCTTTGCGGGTGATGGCATCTTTTGATCCGGGCATGCGCCCTCGTCGTCCCATGATCACGGATGGCAACGTGACCCCTCAAAAGGAAACGGTGGCACCTGCGCCGACCCGAACACCACCGCCGCCTCAGCCACAAGTCGCGTCAAGACAACCGCCCCCGAAGTGGCAACCACCAAAACCTGAGGTCCGTCAGGACCGACAGATTGAGCGCCTGAATACGACTTTTGTCTCCAATAGAAAGATTTCGGTATTCCGCCGGCCAAATCCGGGGGCAGCCCGTGCCGGAGTAATCAAGCGGGGACGCCAGGTACAGGTCACGGGCTGGGTCCGTCGTAACGGTTGGCTGCGCATCTCACGCAAGAACGGACGCGAGGGATTTATTCCGGGTGACGCCTTGCCTGACCGACAAGCTGCCGAAGTGCGTCGCTGGGAAAAAGCCAACCAGTCGGGTCGTGCACAGGATTACATGGACTATATCCGCCATCACGCCAACGGTCTGTTTGTTGACCTCGCCCTGGTTTTTGTTCGGGAACTGGCACAAAAGGCGCTGGGCGGGAATAACTTCCGACCGCAGCCCAGGCCCAGAAACTAGATTACACCCCGATCAATCGCCTGGTTGCACGATCGTTCCTGTGGAGACCAGATCAGCGATTTCCTGATCTGAATATCCGATCTCGCGCAGGAAATCTGCGCCGCCTTCACCGACGGCTGGTGGTTCATTACGTAAATCGAATCCCTGGTCCTTCATCTGCAGAGGCAGCTTTGGTAATTTCGCCGGGCGACCATCGGGCAGGACAGTATCAACCAGCGCACCTGATTGATTGAGGTGCGGATCATTGGCCAGTTCATCCGGGCGATTAACCGGGGCGAAAGGAATACGGGCAGCATCACAGGCAGCCAGGACTTCAGCCGTTGACCGGGCTGCGATTTCCTGTCGCAGGCTGGTGATCACTTCCTGTTTGTGTTCACGGCGCCCATTTTCCAGTTCGAACCGTGGGTCTGCCGCCAGAACACCCAGCTTCATTTCCCGACACAAGGCCGCCCAGTGTTTGTCGTTAATGATGCCGATGCAAACCTGATCGCGGTTTGCGGTTTCGAACAGTTCGTAAATTGTCCAGGGGTTTTCACCTTCCGGCATGGGCGGCACAGGTGCACCGGTCATGGCAGCTGTGGACATATGTTGGCCGACCAGAAAACCGGTGGCTTCAAACAGAGATGCCCGCACATTTTGCCCTTGTCCGGTCTGATCCCGTTCCCGCAAGGCAGCAATTACACCCAGTGCACCATAGGTCGCACCCAGAATATCCGTCACTGACGCCCCCGCCCTCAGCGGCTGGCCAGTTGGGCCCGTCATATAGGCAAGTCCGCCCATCATTTGCACAAGATTATCCAGGCTGGGGCGGTGTTCATAAGGACCGGGCATAAAGCCTTTCAGGCTGCAATAAATCAGGCCCGGATTGATCTTTTTACATTCCTCATACCCAAAGCCCAGACGCTCCACGGCACCTGGGCCAAAGTTTTCAATCAGGACATCAGCGGTCGCGATGGCTTTGCGAAAAACGTCCTGACCTGCCTCGCTTTTCAGGTCGATTGCCAGACTTTGTTTGTTGCGATTGAAAAAGTGAAAAAGTCCCTGGCCAAAGCCGCCGAAACGCCGGGTATCGTCGCCGTCCGGTGCGCGCTCAACCTTGATAACCTCGGCCCCCATATCGGCCAGAACCAGGCCGCAGCAGGCGCCCATGACCACATGGCCGAGCTCAAGCACACGAATTCCTGCGAGCGGTAAAGGCTGATCAGTCATATTACTCTTGCAGGTGTTGATCGCAGGTGAGGGTCCCGATCAGCACACAGTCTCCGTTACAAAAACCTAAAACGTATATAAACATACCTTTTGCGCCCTGAACAGCTTTGAGCCCTTCATCTGCCACAGCAATCTTCCACCAAAGCAATCTTCCACCGCCGGTGTTTTCACGGCATCATGTGTCAAATTACAAAACCTGGGGAGGGTCTGGCATGTCCGGCAATGATATCTACGAAATTTATGCAATTCGCTATGGCAGCATGGATCTGCGTTTCAGGCGGGACAATTTCATTTCCGACCCACACCATGATCAGCCCATGCCCCTCGATTATTTTGTCTGGCTGATCCGCAATGAAGACACGGCCATTGTTGTCGACACAGGTTTCGACCATGAGGAAGCCAAAGGCCGGGGCCGGGAGCTGGTGCGCCTGCCGCGCGAAGGCCTGGCCATGATGGGTGTTGACGCCCAAAAAGTGGAAGATGTCATCGTCACCCACATGCACTATGACCATGCAGGCACTCTGGACGATTTTCCGGCTGCGACATTTCATTTGCAGGAAAAAGAAATGAACTACGCCACAGGTCGGCACATGTGTTCCGATCCCATGGGCCATGCCTATTCGGCGGATCACGTCTGTACCATGGTGCGCAAGAATTTCGAAGGCCGGGTTGCCTGGCACGACGGCAGCCGTGAAATCGCCCCCGGCATTTCCGTACACCTGATCGGTGGTCACACCATGGGCGTGCAATGTGTGAAGGTGAAAACAAAACGCGGTGACGTGGTGCTGGCGTCAGACGCTGCACATTTCTATGAAAACATGCAAATCCCCTCACCCTTCGTCATCGTCCACAGCGTCGCCGACATGATCGACGGCTTCGCCAAAATGCGCGACCTCGCCGCTTCGGAAGACCACATCATCCCCGGCCACGACCCAATGGTCCGCCAGATGTACGCCGCCCCAAGTGCTGACCTGGAAGGCATTGTCTCCCGACTGGATATTGATCCTGTGAAATAGATGTTTGCCAAACGACAGGCCCGGCAAATGCAATGCCGGGCCCTTTGTTGTCAGTCCTTTTTGTCCGGATAAAAATCTGACACGGCTTGTGGGCCGGCGCGGACGAGGCCTTCGTTGAAGCCTTCTTCGTTGCGGGTGCGCCAGCTGAAGCGTTCGGAATAGAACGGCACCAGCTGGTCCTTGATCTGGCGTTCCTTGCCATCGATGTAGGCGTTGAAAGCATCTTCAACATCTTCGACCCCTG
>Ga0233449_1001027_pt1 | contig 27842 bp, 35 predicted proteins | sample SI_124_October20_FD_183012 | JGI IMG/M metagenome (GOLD analysis project Ga0233449, IMG submission 183012) | Seawater microbial communities from Saanich Inlet, British Columbia, Canada - SI_124_October2016_200_MG | ecosystem: Environmental > Aquatic > Marine > Inlet | place: Canada: British... | reverse complement strand
TGTACCTTCTGTTTTAGAAAGGGTTAGCATTATCGTTACATGCGCACAGCGAGTTGCCTTATTTACGAAAAGATTTTGGATATTTTTGTAGTGACGCACCTATATCGGGACTTAAACAGCAGATGAAATTATTTATTCTACCTCGTGTATATTCATGCACTTATTATGCCAGTTCTTTTATGTGTGACGATAATGAAGATGGTTTGATATATATCAAGAGCAACAATAAAAATTGATAATTTTATTTGTACGACTTCTAAATAAATGACATTTCAAGTGTATATGATTACAGACAAACGAGTTCAATCTATTAATGGGGTGGAAGGTATAATTAGTAAAATAGGTAAATCTTGTGTAACTTATACACGATTGCGTAAAATTATTGGACAAGAATCCTTTATGGGTAAAGGCACATTATATATTCTTATTACATTGGATTCAGAAGAAGATATGAACCTACTTGAACGTAAATTACACAAACATTTTAAACATTTACATGCTGGCAAAGAATGGTTTGTAGTTGAACTGGAGGATGTAATTAAATATGTTGACAAATTTGCTAAATCTCATAAGAATGTAACCTATGAAATTGACCCAACTAAATTAAGTTTGTTTATCACCCCACTAAAACTAAGAATGGACGACCCAATTATTATTGGTCGTGATGTAACAACAACCAGAGCTAAGCGCACGATTCAAGAACGTATCATTAAACTACAATCGATACTTACCGCCTCACCTAGCACAACGCCATCTCAATTACTAAATAATTCATATAAACACTATAAATCAGATGGGACTGTTATTGAAACACAATATAGTTTAAAACATTTCACATATGACTTTAAATATGGTTATTTTGTATTTGCATAATCATTATGGAATTTATTATTTTTTATATTTTTTAGAACGCGTGTTAGATGGAGCGGATTTGTGTTTTTGGGAATTTTTATGTCTTGTTGATTTCTTAGAACGTGTGTTAGATGGAGCTGATTTTGGTCTAGATGCTGAGCGTTCTTTTACGGAAGGTCGTTGTAAATGTTCATGGATAAATTCCTTAATAAACGGTGAGGTCTGTATCTGAATTGGTCTTCTATCAGTAGGTTTTAACTTAATGTAAACGTTATGTTTATCATTTGTAATATTATTTTTGATATATTGTATAAATTTGTAGGTCATTGAATGAATAATCTTATATGTATTATGTTTATTACATGATTCGTTTAAATATAAAAAGATACATAAATCTTGTAATTTTATAAATTGTAAAAGTTCCATAATAATCCTAATGTATTTATCTATAAATTGACTTGTTCTTATAATAGACGGACTGTGTAACATTAAAAATTTATCCTGTATAAGGTTTAGGTATTGTAGTCTAGCAACATGATTAAAAAATTTGTATTTAATTGTATCATGTTGTTTATTTTGTAATATAATAATCCTATTTACCATTGAGTTTAAATTTCCATTGACTAACGAAGGTAAATCTTCTATTAAATAAGTATGTCCTTTTATATGTAGATTAGTTGTGCCTAGTTTAAATTGGTTATATTTTTTTGAAAATGTTTCTCCATCCGACGGTTCAATTAATACAAACTCAACTACGTGGTCGCTATCAGACATACCTTTAATTTTTATGTCAACTTGGACCTTTATCATGTGTTGTTCTCTTACAATGACTATATATACAGTGTTATTATTATATACATCGACTACAAGTAATGAATTAGGGTTAGGTTCAAAAGGTTGTAACCGTGTATTAAATAATTTGTGATTTTGTATTTGTGTGCTGAATTCGTTTGATAGCCATGTTAAATATACCATAACTAAATTATTAATATTTCCTGTATCGTCTATATGACCCATTTCATATAACATTATGTCTTCAGTTGAACCATTTGCGGTAATTAGTTGAGGTGTGGCAATTTGTACATCTATGTCTCCAGTAATATCCATGTAATTATATAAATCAGATGAAGGAAATTTTATATTTAATAATTCATATACTGCTCCACCGAATATTTTTGGAGGAAATTCAGGTGATTTCGCGGTGACGGGTACATCTTTATATACAGACATATCCCTTTCATCGTCCCAAGTTTTTAATGATACCATACCATTAAAATCAAAGGTGCTCCAATTTATGTCGCCTATTGCGTCAAATATCTTTTTTTTATCTATAGATTTGGTAAATATAATTCGTTCTCTATTGCGCGTATATTTAAACTTCTTATAATATTGTCTATTTTCCATTATTATATCAATATATTATAATGGAAAAAAACAATATCCATGAAATGATCAACGATCTCAAGGCCAAAAGAGATGCGTTGAGTCTAGCACATGAGCAGCTAAAAAAAGATAATGATGATTGGAATAAATGTGTGATAGTGTTGTCTCTTACAACTGGTATGATTGAAAGTGCTAAACTACAAATGCGTTGGGACAACCCTATTGCCTCGTTAACTCCTATATTATTAACCAGTGTAATAGCGTCCGTATCAGCTCTAATAAAATTTAAAAAGTTTCCTGAACAAATGGAGACATTAATTAAATCAACATCACTTATAACAAACGCATTAAGTAAGTGTCGAAATTATACAGGTGACCCTGACAATGTAGAGCAAGGTATGATAACCGAGTATAATAACGCACTGGAAAAATTAGAGACAAGTGTATATCCTGATGTGCGTAAAAAATATTTAAAGATATCGCATATGAATTTGGCTAAAATAATGAAATATGAAAAATATTATTTTGGTCAAATAGAAAAATCTAATAATAGCAATATATCTGTATCTGATATATCTAGTGACAAGGATGAAGATAATGGTATGTATCCATTTCAGAAACGCAGAGTTGACTCTGAAGATTTAGATGACGAAACAAAAGATAGTATAGCTACACCAAAACAAAAGGTTCGTTTGTCTCGTGGAGCACACCGTACACGTCGTAATGATCTAGTTGAGACACGCCGAATACCCGAACCACGTGAAAAACCCATAGATACACCTACTGAAAATGTGATACTTAACGTTAAGGAAGGAGATGAAGAAGCCAATTTATAGAATACGATAAATTATAAAAAATTGACGAAATAAATAGAGGTGGCCATAGCATAATGAACTCTCTAGAACTCATCGTATGGCTACTTCTTCACAACAGACACATTGGTGTGTGTAATAATCCTGTTCCTAACGTCACATATACACATCCAAAATATAATGTTACAAAGCTATGTAAATAATTAAGCATCAATTTTAACCCAATCTGGTGGAAATAAATCATCTATTTTTTTATTACCTTGGGCTGGACCAAACCATTTACTAGGGTGATATGTTTTATGGCCTACGTTTGTATTAAAATATGCTCCCCACCAACTAAATGTACTATTTGCAATAATATTATGTTGACAGTTACTCATTATTAACAATTGTTCGTAATCTTTATATTGTGGAGATATTGCCTCAAATGTCAAATTTGGGTATGATTGTTTAATAGTTTTAATTTTCTGAGTGACAATATCTTCATTATTTTCTTCATAAAAGTATAATATGTTCCAGTTGTCTCTACCTGTGTCAGATATAAGACGTTGGAGACAACGTAGGTAATATTCTGTTACCATAATTGGATGGTGATGTTGGAGGTTAGCGTAGTCACCGATACGAAAATGTAGAGACACCGTGTTCTTATCGTTTGGTTGTGACAGTTTTATTTTTTGATTTGGTATGTCTAATAGTTGGATTATATGTTGCTGTTGGTCATTAAAATACTTATATGATTGAAAATATCCATATAGTTTAAAATGTTGTGTCATGTTAGGAATTTCTGTATAATGGAACGTAGGTTCAGATAACACGCGAATAGGACGTTTGTCTCTTAACTTTGATGATAGATTTATAAGAAGTGAATCCCAATAAAAAGGTCTATCGTGACGACTTGGCTTGCCTCGCTCTATGTAGTACGGTATATTATAACGTAAACTATATCCAATCATAGTAAATATTTGGAATAATTGATTTCCAAGACCACCCATAACTTCAATTGTCAGCATTATTTATATATACACACAATTATTTATATATAAACTATTTAAAGTTAATTTACAATAAAAAATAACATGGAAGGAGAAACTATTGGAATCGATCTCGGAACAACTTATTCTTGTGTAGGTGTATGGCAAAATGATAGAGTTGAAATTATCGCAAATGATCAAGGTAACCGTACTACACCATCATATGTAGCCTTTACCGATATAGAGCGACTTGTGGGGGATGGTGCAAAGAATCAGGCATCTACTAATCCGGAAAATACAGTATTTGATGCCAAGCGACTTATTGGTAGGAGTATCACAGATGAAGCAGTTGTGCGTGACCAAAAGCATTGGCCATTCGGTATTGTATCCGGACCAAATAATAACCCACTTATCCAAGTCACATATAAAAACGAACAAAAAACATTCAGTCCCGAAGAAATTTCTTCGATGGTTCTTATCAAGATGAAGGAAATTGCTGAATCTTATCTTGGTAAGCCAGTTAAGAATGCTGTCATCACAGTCCCAGCGTATTTTAACGACGGACAACGTCAATCCACCAAGGATGCTGGAACTATTGCCGGGCTTAACGTATTACGTATCATTAATGAACCTACTGCGGCGGCAATCGCGTACGGTCTTGATAAGCGTAAGGATGTTGAATCTAAGGTACTTATCTTTGACCTAGGTGGGGGCACATTTGACGTAAGTGTTCTTTCTATTGACGATGGTATTTTTGAAGTAAAATCCACAGCAGGAGACACACACCTTGGTGGAGAAGACTTTGATAATCGCATGGTTGAACATTGTTGTATTGAATTTAAACGTAAGCATCGTATTGATATTAAGGATAATTTACGTTCGCTACGCCGACTACGGACTGCATGTGAGCGAGCTAAGCGCACACTTTCTACACAAACACAAGCACATATTGAGATTGATAGTTTATATGATGGTGTTGATTATAATACAACCATAACACGTGCCAAGTTTGAAGATATGAATAATGACTACTTTAGAAAATGCATGGAACCCGTTGAACAAGCAATTAAGGATAGTAAGTATTCCAAGAGTGAAATTGATGAAATTGTATTAGTTGGAGGGTCATCGCGCATCCCAAAGATTCAACAGTTACTCAGTGATTACTTTGGAGGGAAGGAATTATGTAAGAACATTAACCCAGACGAAGCGGTGGCATTTGGTGCTACTGTTCAAGCGACCCTTCTCAGTGGAAACAATACATCAAGTAAACTACAAGACCTATTATTACTTGATGTCACACCTTTGTCTCTTGGTCTAGAAACAGCTGGTGGTATTATGACACCTATTATTAACCGTAACCAATCAGTTCCATGTAAAAAAAGTCAAACATTTTCTACTTATGCAGACAATCAGCCTGCTGTTACTATTCAAGTATTTGAAGGGGAACGAGCAAAAACAAAGGATAACAATAAATTAGGACAATTTACATTAGAAGGCATTCCACCGATGCCTCGCGGGCAACCACAAATTGAAGTGTCTCTTGATGTAGATTCCAATGGTATTCTCAAGGTTACCGCAGTTGAAAAGAGCACCGGTAAGCAAATGGATATTGAAATTAAAAACGATAAGGGTCGGCTATCTGAACAGGAAATTGAAGAAATGATTAATGATGCGGCTAAATTTAAATCAGAAGATGATGAGTTTAAACTTAATACAGAAAGTAAGAACAAGTTAGAAAACGCATTATTTCAATGTCCAGCTGAGCCACCAGAACTAACTGAATTTGTCAAGAATATGCAAGAGTGGTTACAACAGCATCCTAGTGAACACCGAAACGTATATGATGAAAAAATGAACGAACTTACAACGTTTGTTCAATCGCACGTCACTCCAGATGGTATGCCTGCCGGCGGAATGCCATCTGGAGGTATGCCATCCGTTCCTGAAGAACCTGAGGACACCGGTCCTAGAATTGAAGAAATTGATTAAACTACATAAAATTGATTATACATAGTCCCATTATATACACAACAATGACTCTTCCAAAAGCACAAGTATTACACATTCCAATCTCGCATTATATTTTAAAACAAACTTGTAAAAAGCAAGTTATTAAATACTGTAGTTTGTCTAATCAAAAAATTATTTATACACCTAAACCTGTTTCAAATTATATTAAATAATAATAATTTAATATTATTTAACATACAAGTATATTTTTATTTATTTGCGTTTTCTATTTTGATGCCAACTAACTTACATATGGCCACCCAATCATTAGTGGATACGTTTTTTATTAATAGTCGTGGTTTGTCTACATATTGTTGAATCATTTTTGGTACTGTATTTGGTTTTTTTAGTTTACTTATGATTGTAGCTATACGCAAGATAGAGGATAACGATATGGATTTATTTATTAACGTATTATACTCGTTAAATAACTCCTCTTCTAATGACTCCTTTGTGACAGCGTAATTTATAACAGATTTAACCTTATATGTATTATATTTATCCGTTATTTGTTTTATATTATCCCATTTACTTTGTTTTGGTGACGATGTAACTAGTGTGTGAAATACTTTATTTATAGAAGGAACATTAAAGGAAGGTTCATCGTTACTAGAGTTATTAGATTCAGACTCAGAACCCGGTGATAAATTTAATTTATTTAACCACGATGGAGGAACGGATGCCTTTGTCTCTACATCTGCCACTGCCTTTGTCTCTACATCTGCCACTGCCTTTGTCTCTACATCTGCCACTGCCTTTGTCTCTACATCTGCCACTGCCTTTGTCTCTGCCTTCGTATCGACTTTTGTCTCTACATCTACCACTGCCTTTGTCGCTGCCTTTGTCGCTGCCTTTGTCTCTGACTTTGTCTCTGCCTTTGGTTTAGATTTTATTGTATTCGTAGGAGGAGGAGGAGGTAGTACATTTGTCTCTGCATTTGTCTCTACCTTTGTCTCTACCTTTGTCTTTGTCTTTGGTTTAGATTTTTTTGTATTCGTAGGAGGAGGAGTAGGTAGTACATTTGTCTTTGCCTTTGGTTTAGATTTTATTGTATTCGTAGGAGGAGGAGGAGGTAGTACCTTTGTCTCTACCTTTGTCTCTACCTTTGTCTCTACCTTTGTCTTTGCCTTTGGTTTAGATTTCTTTGTATTCGTATGAGGAGGAGGAGGAGGCAGTACATTTGTCTCTACTTTTGTCTCTACTTTTGTCTCTGACTTTGGTTTGGATTTTTTTGTAGGTGGAGGTTTGTTTAACACTGGCTTATTTACTTGAGGTTTAGGTACAAGTATATCAAAGTGATTACCATTTGTATTATGTAAGTATATATTTAGTTTACAATCAAACTGGTCATCAAGTTTTGGTCTGAAGGTTGCCCACCTATGTCCCTTAACACCATGAGGATTATATGTTACTATACATACTTTAGAAATGGTACTTATCCATAGTATTATACTTTCATGCATATATGCATTGTCTCGTATAGATTCCATCGGCATTACAGAACCATCATGATCTAACGGAGGATTATATAGTTCGGGTTTTTTTAACATGCCTCTATACGCTTTCATACGCATTTGTTTTATAGTATTGTCATCGTAACCTATAGGAGAAGTAGACACTAATACAGGTTCTCCTTTTATTTTAAACATTTCATTAATATCAATACCTAAATTTAAAAGTTGATATATGACCGCATGGTATCCACAATCTCCATCTGCTGCTACTTTCTTTAACTTAAATTTTTTACTATCCATTACAATACATATACATTTTATAAAATTGATAAGATAAATAGATACATACATTCATATGGCTACACCTATAGCAACTGAGATAACACCAAAATGTATCGTCATACGAGACACTGGCACATCATACGCACCTGTTGCACCCGTAAATATTCCTTGTCAGATCGCACCTGAACCAAATGATTATGTGGCAATTGATATTATAGACCACGTAGTTGGTGAAGTGTCAAATGGTGCGATAAATAGAGAGACTACACCATGTATATCATTATATAAAAAATGTAAATGGATACTGTATTTATATTTCACATACATATGTGTATCACTTGTCATCATTTCGTATAATGATGTAATGTGGAAATTATATTGGATAGCCTACGCCATTACATTAATGGACATCGGAGTGAACATACATGTATTGGTGTATTATATAGTGTCTATAGCACAATTTGTATTCTGTGTTACTTTAAGTGATAAATCCGATTATGGTGTAATATGGATTATTATTTTAATTATAGTTCAAACTATGTGGGTCATAATTAAAATAATAGACCGTATCTATTCATAATCATATATTTTTAATTTAATAAAAATCATGTTTATATATGAATCCTATTGCTATACCTATATCCGATGTACCAATAACAGAAATACAAGTATGTGAGCCGAAGATAGAAGAAGCCACTGTTGTGATAGAACAACAGCAACAGTATTACTGTAGTCCAAGTTTATGTATATCAAGTTCAATATTATTAGTATTATTTATGTATTATATAGAGGTAATATAAAATTGACATAATTCATTAGCGAGTTCAAAATATAATGGACTCTTCATTATACACTCATCAACCATCAACAATGGATTCAATTGTCTCTGGAATGATTTGTTCGTTATCCGTATGTATTGTGCTGGCCGTCGGATTGTTTTATACGATGGTAATTGATACGTTAATTTTATATAGAGACAACGAGTGTTCGAGACATACCAGAGTATATATCATTTTGTCTCTAACAATCCCACTAGTTTATGGTATTACTTTATTGTATAGTAAATGGGACATAGTAAATGATATTTATATTATGATTAACTATGAATTATGTATTTGGGGTCTTTTAGAATATTTCGCCCTGAAACACTGTCACGGAGTGGATATATTATATACAATAGTAATCGTATTATATGCTTACCAGATTGCTGTGTGGGTGATGGCAATGGTATGGTTAATACAAGTTATTAGTGCTGAGGACGGTGAATATAATAGGTTTGATGATGAACCACAGGTTATCTAGAAATAGACTTTTGTAATAAATTACAATAATATTTATGTCCTGCTTTACATAACGTTTCGGCTTGTTGTGTAGACCACGTTGCATTAACAGAATGCGTATTTTTTAGAGATTTCATAGCTGAATTAAATGAGATAATTGAATCATCTTTTTGAGATATATTTTTATTAAACGAACCATATAATAAATAATGCTATGGATATAAATATAATTGGTATCATTAAGTCGCCACCTGATTGTGTCATTATATTATATTATATTATATATATGAAGAGTTGGTATAATATATGCACTCTACTTGCTTGCTCGAACATTAATAATTGCTCCACAATATTGGAAAACAATGTTCATTGTGATTTACCTACATTCACACCTACCCCTTTACCCACACCAGTTCCGTCCAGTGAACCAACAACACTTCCAACAATACCACCGTCAGTTCATCCTACATATGAGCCATCATTTTATCCAACATGGACTCCAACAATGAATCCAACTTTGTCTCCTTCATTACCTCCATCTGAACGCAATCGTCCTGCTAGGAAAAATACAGAACAGATTATTATTATTTCGTCTGTGTCATTATTTGGGTTAATAGCATTATGCGTAGGAGGTAAGTTTATTTCTAAAAAGTATTATAAATCAAATTGTTGTAACACAAAATGCTGAATCAATACTTAAATTAAATGGTCAAATAATACTCTATTGTATACGATGACCCAATGTATTTTGTTTTATATTCATATGTAATATTATTTATTTTACATAGGTGTCTTATTATTTTTATAAATTGTCTATATGATGTATGTGGTAACGGTTTATCTATATAATAAGGTGTCAACCTTTCCATAAATTCTTGTATAACTTGTTTATGTAGAAGATGATTGTATAAATCATTCGAGAGACAAAATTTAACTGGAGACACATTAATAAAATGATATTGAATTAGACTATTGAAAAAAGGTATCTCTTCCCTAAATATTTGTCTCATGGTTTATTATATCACTTGTTAAAAAAACAATCATTAATTTATAATCGTGTCCTTCATATATTTCGTTAATATAGTGAGACACAATGTTTATAATTTCAAAGCCAAAATCCGTTATCATATGTATTTTTACATATTCATATATAAAAAAATAAATATCTAATAGTGAATATCCTAGTTCATAATATTTATACAGCACATGGATAGCATCAATATTCTTTAGTTTAACTAATTTAATATACTCGTTGATATTGTTATTTTTAAACAAATGTAATTCATGGATATGTTCATCCGTAATAGATGTCTCTCCCAATAGTTTAACATAGTTAATTATATTGTCTATCGTATCAAATGTAGTGTGTTTAATTAAGTCTAAATCTAGATTTGATGTATCTAGTCCAGATGCGTTAGAACGTAAATATAATATTAAGTTATCGTGTGAGTTCGGTTTAAACGATATGTGTGTGGTACGAGTTACAATAGATTCATATATCTTATTTATGCCATCGGAACAGAATATAAAAAAAGTTTTAGGGTTCATATACATTTTAAAGTTAGCTTGTATATATTCACTGACGTTATCAAAATTTAATAAAACTATTACCTTTATATGTGCGGATGTTTTTTTCGAATGTATGACAATGGAGTTATTATCTGATAGTAGGTTTATGTCATTAAAACAATCCACATAAATAACATTAGATTCAGGTATATTTAATGGTTTGATACATTCTTTAATAAATCCATTTGGGATAACTCCGGTTAATATGAGGTTTAGGTTCTGATTTTCTACACATTCTTTTAATTGGTTAAGGATATATGGTTTATCTTCAAATATAATTTGATCCATAAAATACTAAATAAAAGGTATTTAAGTAGAAGTTATTTAAATAATTTTTAACATATATGTTATGGATTATTATGAGGTGTTAAATGTATCAAGAAACGCAACAACAGAAGAAATTAAACAAAAATATAGAGAACTATGTTACACATACCACCCCGATAAATGTAGAGATACGGAAAAGAAAGACGAATATGAATTGCGAATGAAGGAAGTGAATGAGGCATACGAGACATTAGGAGATTCTACAAAAAAAGCAGCATATGATATGCCTAGTATGGAACAAATATTCGGAAATATGTTTAAAAAACAAGATCCTATTGATGAATTATTTGGTGCAAACATGTTTGCTGGATTTATGCCAGCGTCACCTTTAAACATCAAGGTTGAAATTGGATTCATTGACTCATATACAGGTGTCTCGTTGCCAGTGAATGTTAAACGCGAAATAAGAACAGGTAAGTCAATCTCGTTTGAAATAGAACGAATGTACATCGATATAAAAGAGGGAATCGACGACGAGGAAATAATAATCATATCCAATAAAGGTAACATAGGTGATGGGCGTTCATCTGATCTTAGACTTCATATCCATGTTATACCAACTGAGTCATTTAGTAGAGACGGTTTAAATTTATTACATACACAGAATATAACGTTTAAAGAATCTATAGTAGGTTTTAATTATTCTATAGAACATCTAGATGGACGTGTTCTTAAATTACAAAGTTCTAAGGGAAACATAATACAAAATATGGAACGTAAATTCATTAAAGGTAATGGATTTAAGCGAGATGGTCGTAAAGGTGACTTAATTATACAATTTAAAGTAGCACCTTTTGTGGGTAAATTAACTGACGAGCAGATAGATGCTTTTCAAAATTTATTTTAAACGGATGCGTATTGGTCACTGGAAAATGGTTCTGGTAACGCATTTGCTGGAACAGGTTCGTTTACTAGAGCTGGGCGTAATTTGCTGCGGAATCCCTCTTTAACGTCATCGTCCTCACTTTCCTCTTCTTCCTCCTCCTCCTCCTCCTCATCTTCCTCGTCAACTGGAGAATCACTGTCAGATAACATATTTTTAATAGTCTTTTCGTTTAATAGGTCATTTTCAAGTCCTTCCGTTTGCTTAAACATAACAAATAGAAGAGCTAACACAACTAAAATACACAAAACTACTACTAGATTTACTTTTAAATATTTTAAGGTTTTCTTGATAAGTGGGGGGAGGGTTACACCTGTTCGTTTCATTTTTAGCATATATTATACTAAACTATTTTATTTATTTGCCATAATGTATTTAGATAGGAATATATGGGCCGTCAGGACATCTGACGGACTTAATTCACAATACCAATTATATTTTGGACGTCTTAAAAGTTCTTGATGTGGCATGAGGATACCAACTACATTTGAGACTAACTTTATTGGTTTATCGAGCATTAAATCTTCTAATGCGATTTTGTTACCTAATACATCTTGACAGCCTATTAATTTTGGGTCAATAAAAGGGATATCCATGCTCTTTAATAGGTCATCGCTAAATATTAAATTAGGTTCATTTTTAATTTTATTTATGTATTCTAATAAAATAGGATTGTGTTTATTGCTGCCCATTAGTTCAGTTGAATATACATAATCACTCATCGATACAGATTTATTTTGGTTGTATATTTTACTTACGAAAAACTTATTATTATCTACAGACCTAAATGATGACACTAAAAACATGTGACGGGGCATTAATACACCACCATACTCATGTATCAACGCTAATAATAAAACCGAACGGTTATGCTGCGTTAAATTTTTAGTGGATTCTTCATCCGATAATAATATTCCTAAATCAGCGTCGTTAAACAGTATTACATTATAATTCTGTCCACAATGGTCGATAATGGATTTTATACATAACAATATGTAACCATTTTCTTTATCATTATCTTCAGGCATATGTATCCATAATTTACGCTTACTTGAATAATTCATTTTATCAATGGACTTAAAAAAATGTTCCTCTAAATGTATTGTCTCGTTTTTAAAAGCATTTATGTAATCACATCGGTCATAATATTTCTTTGCGAATACAATCACTATGATTAATATAATACTTAATACTAGTTCATACATATTATATTATTCATATATATTATTCATATATATCATTCATATCATTCCAATTTTAAAAAATTAGACTTATACTTATACATTCGTGATTCATGTAACTCTTGTTGTTGGTTATATTTAAAAGATAGATGCATCATATTTTCATCTTCAACTAGTTTTTGGTTGTCTAAAATACGTTTTGACTCCTGTTCACTTATTCCAACACCTTTTACCACTTCATCTCTGTATTTTATATACTCTCCTTCAGAATTAAAATGTTGCTTAGAATTTAATACAGCATCTTCATCTACACCCATTATGGTGTTAGTATAAACTTCCTTAAGATCACTATATCCAGCATCTGAATGATACACAGTAGGTTCGATAATACAAATGGACTTTTGTAATAATAGTTTTCTAGATTTATTAATATCATCCTTGTCATACATATCATCATTTGATTTCATCCATTCATCATAACCCTCATCATCTTCATTCTTTATGTGGACTGCGTCAAACATTTTATTAAATTCGTTGAGGTATGTCTCTCCTTCTAATTTTTTTGATGAGACAAATTTACTAAAGGTATCGTCAATATCTACGTTGGCCAAACCTGCTTTCTTTATGACATGTTCGGCAACATATTCTAATTTTTTATAGGCCTGTAAGTATTTTAAATATATGTTTTCAATATCCGATACGCCTGGATTCTTATCCGGATGTAACATCAATACCTTTTTTTTTGCCATTTTTATATCATTTGGTGTTACTGGTATCGTTAAACTAAACATATCTAATAATTCATTAACGTCCATTTACATAAACGATTCTTTTAAAATTTGATTTATAATCGAATCATTAAATCCTGAGGTTACCCTAAAGGGCGCATAGAACGTTCCATCATCATAATCCTTTTTACGGTAAATCATGATAGTTGGGATACCGTTTATACCCAGAGACCTCTTAAAAAACAGGTACATATCTTTATTAGCATCAATATCTATCTCAAAATACTTAAAGGACTTGTCTCTGTATGACGGTAGAATCTGTTTCATGTATAGTGACGCTCCTTTACACGGACCACACCAGTCAGCACCTAACTTAATAATAGTCACATCAGTAGGAGTATCACGTAAATATTCCTTAAATTCAAGCATCGTAATATTTGATTTTTTACTATCCATTTATATATAGTAACTAATTCTTTAATTCGTTGTTTAATTCTATTATGTCTATATTACCAAATGTAACATGCGATTCCCAAAAAAATTTACAGAAAGCATAATTAATTTTATAATTCATTTGTTGTAGTTCTGGAAATTTTTTGACAATATGTTCATACTTAAACGGTAATGAATCATAATCTGTATAGGGTAATACATACATTAATTGTGTATGCGGATGTAGTTCTACAAGGACATTCGTTGTCTCATAAACATTATCTACTGGTATATGTTTAATTAACGATTTAAATTGCGGTGCGTATGCACTTTTATAATGCTTTGTGTTATCTAACATTATACCATTATAGTATTGCCAACACCAATTTAACATATCCAAGTAGTTGTTACATATGTCATCATCGTGTTGACGTCCAAATAAAATTTTATTATATTTGTCCATATTTTTTATTAATCTATTTTCAATTGTCATATCGGCCAGCGGTAAATTATTTAATCGGTCTTCCTCAGTTATATTTGTTACACGTCTACTTTGTTTCCATTTAACTTCCTGTTTTGTTAACTCATTTTCTTTAGATGCTAGTTCATAAAATAATAAACCCATCTGATCCCAATTAATAGTATTATCTGGATTAATTAATGAATCTGTATTTATTCTAGAATATACATCAAGTAAATATTCTATAACATTATTACGTATATTAAGTGACGGAAAATGAGGTAAAAAATCGTTTCCACATAAAAAACATAGCATACAATAATTTTGTACTGCGCTTTTTAATGGAAGTTTCATTAGGTGAGACAACTGTTCAGCTAATTTTTTTATATCGAGAACATATTGTTTTGATTCTATAACCCAATTGAGGTAGGCAAAATTACTTGTCTCGCGGTATAAAAATATTTTATATGGGTGAGCCATTAGACTTAACATAATTAGGTCAGCATCTAGACCATATACTATGTGGTTATATGTAACAGGTTCGGATTTTAATATATTATATATTTTTTGTTCTCCTTCACCAGCAACATTAGGACCGTTATATACAATATCAGAATGATTGTTAAATTTTGTCTCTAAATATTTATCCAACTCATTCATAAATGTTGTGCCTGGAGTAATTTGGTTTGTATTAAATCCACCCTTTACTCCAAGGATTTGTTTAGTAACATATGATTTGTAGCGTCTTTCCTTTTGTTGATGCATCTTTGCCATTGGGGCCATTCCATCAAATACAACATACGTTTTCCTTGGCTTAAACATGGATATTATATTTAACACTTTCTTATAAACTGATTTATGTATGTCTCCTTCTGATATACTATCATAAATCAATGAATTTGAATCTAAATATAATATGTCACACTTTACATGGTGTGTTTCTTTTAATAAATTCTTGTGTTTTCGTAATACGTATGAAAAATAACTAGGTACTCCCATTAATATCCTTATGGTTTTATATTTAATATTATTTAAATATAATATAATGGATTTTTCTGAAGTCAATGCGATTACATTAAGATTTGGTCCATATTTTATAATGGTTATGTTGGTTTTATTATCTATATTTAATTCTTCTTTAAAAGGACTTGTATATCTATTTGGTGTTGTGATATTGTTTATGATAGTTAAGATGTTGTCTGCTTTAAAAGGTGGGGGTGCTGTAGGTAGTGTTATAAGTGCTAATGCCAGTGGTAATGCCAGTGGTAATGCCAGTGGTAATGCGAGCAGCAGTGTCAGAAGTAATGTCAGCCGTGAGACTATAACACAACCACCCTCAGTTGGTAAGACGCAAAATATTGATATACCAATTGTAGTCGACCCATTTAATGCTGCCTTGTATATATTTACTATTGTATATCTGTTATTACCGATGTTAGAACATGGAACATTCAATGTTCCGTTAATTATATTTTTAGTATGTTTATATACACATTATATGATTTCTATGGTATCTAGAAAGAAGGAAGATAATACACCATCATCTATGCCTATTTTATTTTTATCTTCGCTGGTCGGAATGATAGGGGGTGGATTTTACTATGTGTTTCTTGCTGGAAATGACGAGACAAAACAGTTACTGTACTATAATGAATTTAATTCAAGTAATAGGGTGGCGTGTATGAGACCATCTAAAACTAATTTTAAATGCCGTCTGTATAAAAACGGTGAGCTAGTTCAATGAGTATAAATGACGATTGTCTATAAAATATTTACGTAAACGATTAATAATATCCTCTCGGTGGAAGCTATAGAGAGTAAGACCGGCAGTTCGAATATTTTTAATTACATAGAAAAACTGGTTCAAAATAGAATTAAAATCCATTGTCTCATAGATGACTAATCCTTCTTGTGGGAATTGCGGTTTTTGTAGGTCTTTATTTACAGCATTATGGAATACATATACAAATTGTTTTAACTTACTGCGGGTATTTATCTTCGTTAAGGAATATTTAGCTAAATGAACTTTAGCGTGTTGAGAACAGATAGGACAAGGTAAATTATAACAAACGGTGACTATTATATTTATGGCATTTTGTATATCTTCATATTTATCACTAGTTTGGTTATAACTAATTCCATGGAATAAATTCCAAATAGATGGCCCCCAGATATTTTTTAACATTATATACTGATAAGATATAAACTTTCGTTTAAAGACGCCATAATAAATGTATATATGACTTGTTTAATTAGCCGAGACAAGATGGAACATCCTATAGTATTACCATGTAATCATTCATTTGAATATATGTGTCTCTATCTGGAAATAATAGAACAAAAAAAAATAAAGAAAAGGTCGTATGTATTCGAATGTCCTTATTGTAGAACTAAATATAATAATACATTACCTTATTATGAGATTGATGGTATAGATAAACATGTTGATATTAACTATAAACAAAAATTAACGTTGCCTTTAATGCAGTGTCAAACGTGTAATAAAGAGGCTGGTCATAAATTTAAGCAAGGTATATTTTGTTTAGCTCATGCAAATATAACAACCTGTCAGGCAACTTGTAAGAATGGAATTAAATGTAAAAGTAAAACAAAAGATAAATACTGTGGTATCCATAAGAATTATGTAGATTAATTTAAATACAATTCTGTATATATATCAACATGGATAAACAATCTGTTGACACAGCCAGAACATTTTTAGAAATTACTTCAAAAATATCAGAGCATCAAGCGGCCATTAAAGGACTGAGACAAAATTTGAAGGGAATTAATGTTACGCTTATGGGAACTATGAAAAATAAAGCTCTAGACGTAATTGAGACAAATAATGGGAAGATTTGTTATGTTGAGAATACTGTAAAAAAGGGGTTTACTTTAAAAAATATTACAACTTTATTAGAAGCATATAACCAGACAACACAGACACCAGTTAATATTCCAGAACTTATTCAGTATCTTGAAACAAATAGAGAGGTGTCCGTTAGGGAGGATATTAAATATAAAAAAAAATAATAATATAATAATGAACTTTATTTATTTCATATTATTACTTTGTTTTGTGTTCTTTTTTTATGATATTATCATAAATATGTTAAATTTTGCTAACTTTGATACAATACAAATAAAAATGTATCTATCATTAGCCATACTAGTTGCTAGTTTATTTATACTCATTCCGTCACCTAATAATTAAAATTGATTTAAATATTTATCACCAATATATATAATGGAAAAAAAACTTAAACAAAAGGTTGACACATATTTTACTGAGTTCAAACAGAATATTCAATCTTTTATAGAGACAAATGACATCTCTATAAAAGATTCTGATGGAAAAGATTGTAGAAGTAAACTACTATTACATATATTTGATATTGAACCTATTCAAATTACCGAACAGGATTTTGTTAAACGTAAGCGTACAAAAAATAAGATTCCTGATTATGAAAGATGTTGTGCATTAAAGTCAGATGGAAAACGTTGTAGCAGAAAACGTAAGGATGGTGAATACTGTGGAACACATATGAAAGGAAGAATGTATGGAACAGTATTACAGGAGGATATTGAAAAGGAAAAGACCGTTACCGTATATTTAGAAGAAATCAATGGAGTACATAAGTATATTGACAAAGATATGAATGTATATTCTACAGAGGATATTCAAGGAAATGTCAAGTATCCGAGGGTTACCGGTAAATGTACAAAACAAGACGATATGTATGTTATGGTTGACTCTTAAATATAATCACATATAACTGCTATATTTTCGTTGTTAATTCTAAATGGTTTACCACAACCATATATTTTTTCTTTTATTTTTTCACATTCAATCTTACTTAAATGAGGTGGTATTTGTTGGGATGTATCTATGAATACACCATGTCTAAATATACGACAGTTTAATTCTAATATTATGATGGGCACTTGACAATGAGGACAGGTTACTATTAGAGACATATTACTTTACTATTATAAAAATTAAAATACTTATGATACCGCAATGTTTCCAGTAAACATACTAATTAAATATTTTATATCATCTGGTATATTTATTTGTCTCTCCACTATTTTTTGTCCGTGTGTTAGGATAGAGTCTACCTCATTAATATCCGTGTCTACATCAGGGTGTTCCCACGCATATATTTTATACTTCTCCAGTTCTATTGGGTCATACGTAAATGGATTGCCTCTAAGTTCAACATAATATAAATTAGGAGACAAGTTTGTTGGAAATATATTTAGTTTGTTATGAGAACACGTTAGGTATTGTAATCTATCGTATGAAGGGATAAAAGTTATATAATTATGGTCACAATATATTGATTCTAAATAATGAGACGATAAATCGGGTAAATTAGTCAGTTGGTTGTGACTACAATTTAGCGACCATAAATCATTTAACCCAGTCGTTTTTATGTCAATTAAATTATTGTGATTACAATATAAATGTTGGAGGTAAGGTAAGTCAGGCAACGATGTTAAATTATTTTCTGAACAGTCGAATGTTTCTAGATCATATACATCGTTATGAGACAGAGATATGTATCGCGATAAAGAAGGTATGACTTGGTCATTATTTTCTTCTAATATTATTATGTCTATGTCTTCATTGCTTATGGATAGTCCATTTTGACGAATTCGATGATGTACAAGTGTCATAGTTATATTGGATTGTCTAAAATACCATATCAATTTTATTATATACTCATGGTGAAGATGATGCCTTGCGATTATTTAATGTTTTTTTAGATATTTTTTTAAGACTTGTTTTAGATGAATTGTTATTTTTTAGTGATTTATTTTTTGGCACAATTTTTTTTAGTGATTTATTTTTTGACACAGTATTGTTTGGTGAGTTATTTCCAAGTTTATTTTTAATTACTCTACTTATATTCGTTGGTAACCGTAATTGACTGGACATTATTTTAAATCCATGTGTTTGTACTGCTGGTAATATATTATAATCAGTTTTCACATTTGGATTTTCTTGTGTGTATATTTTATACTTTTCTAGTTCTAATTTATTTTTTGTGAATGGATTTCCTAAAAATGACACACGTGTTAAATCAGACGATAAGTTAGTTGGGAATTTATTTAGTTTATTATATTCACAATGTAATATTTCAAGATGCCCAAATAATGGCAGCTTTGTTATATTATTATAATCACAATATAATTCATATAATTGTGGTAATTCAGGTAGGGTTGATAATTGGTTATGTTCACAACCAAGTATATTTAATTCACTAAGTATAGGTAAATTAGTTATATTATTATAATCACAATATAATTCAGATAATTGTGGTAATTCAGGCAATGTTGATAGTTGGTTATTATCACATTCGAGTATTCTTAAATCACCAATAATAGGTAATTCAGTTATATTATTGTCACTACAATACAATTGTTTCAGCTGTTCTAGTTCAGGTAATGTAGTTAAAAAATTTCGTTCACAATGTAATATGTCTAAATCATACATCTGTTCAGATGTAATTAATATATAATTTTTTAATGTATTTGTATTGCCATTATCAGTCACAACTATGTCCTCTATATTTAATCCGGCTACATCAATTGAATTATTACGCATAGTGAACTTAATTTTTGTCATATATATATATAACTATAAATATATTTGCATATATCCATATGGATAAAATATTGTGTTTTTTATGTCACCAATAACACAATATGTAACTTATTCTATATATATCTTTAATTATACACGAAAACGCGGTGAGTTCATCTATGTGACTACGATATTATTCTTAAATTTATTCAGTTGTAAAAATTGATATAATTTATTTTAACAGCAATTGTATTATGGCCGCACAAACGAACGCAGAATTAATCAAACTTGATTTTGATGATAATGAATTTGAAGATTCGTATGGGGCAGAACTAGAAGGTAAAGTTATTATTGAATATTTTGCCAATTATTTTGAAAAGGACACACTCGATGATATTGTACCGACTCAAACATACATTATCATGTTTTGGAAACATAAGATTAGGCATAATTACCCGATGGGATGGTTTGATGTATATTGGTGTTTTCCCCAGATTGACACTAAAATTAAATACGCTACTTATTGGTTTCCTAGTAAATTTGGGTGTATGTTACGGTCCGTGCGACGTGTTGTTCCATTAATGCCTACACTTATTATTTAAACAAAAATGAATAAATAAATGAGTTAGTTTACATATATTTTTATTAGTTTAAGATTATATAAATGCTTATAGAAACTGATTTAAAATTAGATTTTAACCACGTATTAATTCGACCAAAACGGTCGTCTGTCTCTAGTAGGTCTTTAGTAAATATTAACAGAACCTTTAGGTTTAAGCATTCACCAAAAACATGGACAGGAGTTCCTATTATTGCTGCCAATATGGATACTATAGGAACATTTAATGTATATGACACACTTAAACAACATAATATTATAACCGCTTTAAATAAATTTTATACAATAGATGATTATCGGCAAAGGTTATTAGACCCAAATTTATTTATGGTTTCAACCGGTATATCTGATGATGATTTTGATAAATTAAATGAAATATTGTCAGAAATTGACTGTAATTGGATTTGTATTGATATAGCTAACGGATATTTAACAAATCTGGTATCTTTTTGTAGCAAAGTACGAGAGACATATCCTGATAAAATTATTGTAGCAGGTAACGTTGTGTCTCGTGAGTTGGTTGAAGAATTATTAGTGAACGGTAAAGTTGATATAGTTAAAGTTGGGATTGGTCCTGGGTCGGCTTGCACAACACGTCTTAAGACTGGTGTAGGTATGCCACAGCTATCCGCTATTATAGAGTGTGCTGACACGGCACATGGACTCAACGGTCATATTATAGGAGACGGTGGGATAACATGTCCAGGAGACATGTCAAAAGCGTTCGGTGCTGGGGCTGATTTTGTGATGGCTGGAGGTATATTTTCGGGACACGACCAAAACCCAGGTGAAGTAGAGGAGATTAACGGTAAACAAGTTAAAAGATTTTATGGTATGAGTTCTAGAAAGGCAATGGAGACACATTATGGTAAAATGAATAATTATAGGTCATCTGAAGGCAGAGAATTAACTGTTCCTTATAAAGGTGATTTAAATAATACCGTTTTGGATTATTTAGGTGGCATTCGTAGTACTTGTACTTACATTAACGCCTCATCTATAGAACAGTTACCTCAACGAACTACATTTATGATGGTTGGACAACAGATGAACACAAGTTTGTGTAAATAAATATCGTTTAATTATACCATACTTTTTATAAATATGATATAATGATAGTCGAATATGTATGGATCGACGGTAATGATAAACTTCGTAGTAAGACAAGAGTTCTAGCAGACGGATCACCTATACCACATTGGAATTACGATGGCAGCTCAACAGGTCAAGCGTCTGGTGTTGATTCAGAAATTATAATAGTTCCACGTGCTATTTTTAATGACCCGTTTAGAAAAAATAATAATAAAATGGTTATGTGTGATACATACTATCCCAATGGACACCCTCTTCCTGGTAATAATAGACATAAGGCATCATTAATATTTAATAAATATCTAGCTGAAGAGCCTTGGTTTGGCCTTGAACAAGAATATTTTATTATGGATATGCCTGTAGGTGAACCAAATAAATTGGGGTTATATTATTGTGGTGTAGGTAATGGAAATGCGGACGGGAGACATATAGCAGAAGAACATCTGATGTGTTGTATTGAAGCGGGTATAAAAATATCAGGTATTAATGCCGAGGTGTCTCCATGCCAATGGGAATTTCAGATTGGACCTTGTGTAGGCATAGAGCAAGGAGACCATATGTGGATGGCACGATACATATTAAATCGTATTTCTGAAAAACATAAGGTTAATATTAATTATGAGACAAAACCATTACAAGGAGATTTTAATGGTTCTGGATGTCACGCAAATTTTAGCACTAAGAATATGCGAGAAGGGTTAATGGGACGCCCTGGTATAGATTTTATTAAAGAATCTATATATAAGTTGTCTCTTAAACATAATGAACATATGCAAGTATATGGAACGGGTAACGAACTGCGAATGACAGGCAAAAATGAAACATCTGATTTCAACACGTTTACTTATGGTGTGGCCAACCGTGGCACGTCCATTAGAATTGGTAACGAAACAGAAAAAAATGGATATGGGTATTTTGAGGATAGACGTCCTAGTTCTACTTGCGACCCGTATCTAGTTACCAGTAAGTTAGTTGAGACAACATTTGAGTAATGCTAACTACAAATCATTCATATCGAATCCAAATTCTATGAGATATCTTTCAAACCGTCTTGGATGAAATACGGCAGCTATCAGTTCTTCTTTAAATACATTGGTTGTCTCAGTCATGTGTTTATAATCGTATGTAAAGATAGATGGGTTAAGAGATAACCATCCACATTCTATTTTTTTCTTGATTTTCTTTTAATATTTCCATTGCGTTTGGATTTGTAGATAAATAATCCTAATCTAATTTATTTACATCCACCCATTCTTGTAGTTTCATTGGAAGAGTCATTATTTGTGCCTAAAAAATAATAATATTCTTATCAATTTTTATAAATAGTCATCTTCTCCAATATCATAGTTATATTTATCCAAATAATATACTAATTTATCTGGATGATATACTACAGACATCAACTCTTCTACGAAAGGTCTTTCAGTCATTTTCGAGTAATCATATGTAAAGATTGAAGGATTGGAAGACAATTTATACCAATTTATTTTATCTTGATTTGCTTTTAACAATTCAATTGCGTTTAGATTTCTAGACAACCAATACCTATTTATTTTATCAGGATTTTCTTTTAATAAATCTATTGCGTTTGGATTTCTAGATAAATACACCCAATTTATTTTATCTGGATTTTCTTTTAATAATTCGATTGCATTTGGATTTCTAGATAAAAACCACCAATTAATTTTATCTTGATTCTGTTTTAATAATTCAATCGCATTTATATTTTGAGACAAAGAATCCCAATTTATTTTATCCACATTTTCTTTTAATAAATCAATTGCATTTGGATTTCTAGATAAATAATCCCAATCTATTTTATCTTGATTTTCTTTTAATAATTCAAGTGCGTTTGGATTTGAAGACAACACATTCCAATTTATTTTATCTGGATTTTCTTTTAACAATTCCATTGCGTTTTGATTGATAGACAACCACCATTCCCAATGTATTTTATCTGGATTTTCTTTTAATAATTCCATAGCATTTGGATTGGCAGACAACCAATTCCAATTTATTTTATATGGATTTGATTTTAATAATTCAATTGCGTTTGGATTGTCAGACAAATAATCAAAATATAATTTATTTACATCCACCCAGTCTAGTAGTTTCATTGGAAGAGTCATTACCTAAAAAAATAATAGAATTATCATCAATTTTATAAATAGTCATCTTCTCCAATATTATAGTTTTATTTATCCAAATAATATACTAATTTATCTGGATGATATACTACAGACATCAACTCTTCTACGAAAGGTCTTTCAGTCATTTTCGAGTAATCATAGGTAAAGATTGAAGGATTGGAAGACAATTTATACCAATCTATTTTATCTGGATTTTCTTTTAATAATTCCATAGCATTTGGATTGGCAGACAACCAATTCCAATTTATTTTATATGGATTTGATTTTAATAATTCAATTGCGTTTAGATTTCTAGACCACCAATACCAATTTATTTTATCAGGATTTTCTTTTAATAAATCTATTGCGTTTGAGTTTTGAGACAACCATCTCCAATCTATTTTATCTGGATTTTCTTTTAATAAATCTATTGCGTTTGAGTTTTGAGACAACAATTCCCAATTTATTTTATCCACATTTTCTTTTAATAAATCTATTGCCTTTGGGTTTCCAGACAACCATCTCCAATCTATTTTATCTGGATTTTCTTTTAATAAATCTATTGCGTTTGGGTTTTCTGACAACACATTCCAATTTATTTTATCTGGATTTTCTTTTAATAAATCTATTGCGTTTGGGTTTCCAGACAACCATTCCCAATCTATTTTATCTATATTTGTTTTTAATAATTCCATAGCATTTGTATTGGCAGATAAACAATTCCAATTTATTTTATCTGGATTTGATTTTAATAAATCAATTGCGTTTGGATTGTCAGACAACATATCCCAGTCTAGTTTATTTACATCCACCCAGTCTTGTAGTTTCATTGGAAGAGTCATTGTTTACACTTAAAAATAATAATATTCTTATCAATTTTTATAAATAGTCATCTTCTCCAATATCATATTGATATTTATCCAAATAATATACTAATTATCTGGATGATATACTACAGACATCAACTCTTCTACGAAAGGTCTTTCAGTAATTTTTGAGTAATCATAGGTAAAGATAGACAACATACTCCAATCTATTTCATCTGGAATTTGAGATAACGCATCCCAATTTATTTTATCTGGATTTTCTTTTAATAATTCGATTGCGTTTGGATTTTCAGACAACCAATGTAATTTATTAATGTCGAAGAATCTTGTAATTGCATTGTAAATAGTCATAATTTGTACATAATATATAAAATTGATATAGTTGAAGGATCACAAAATAGATATAACATCTAACAAAATGAATACAACATCAAACAAAATGGGTAAGATTATATTTAATATTTTACAAGATATTCCTGAATCTTTATCTTGGACTGAGCTACAATGGGAACATGAAATTGGTCTCCGTAATAACTCAAATAATATTAAAAAAAATCACTTTTATGAGTTATTTAAATCAAATGATGAAGGAGTGTCCAGATGGGTGTCACGTGAAGAGTTGTCGACAACTTCTATAGCTTTTACGGATAACGGTAATGTGCGTCAAAATAAACCACAACACTTTCCGAAAGATGTAAAAGAAAAATATATATTTGAGTATCAAAGAAAAGGTGAATCACAAAAAGGTACTATTACTCACATTCGAACTAATGGATTTGATACAGAAACATTACATAATCATCCTATAGGTAATCATATAAAAAAACATTATGATGGTTCTCGTTGTGTCGTTTGCGGAATAAAAGCTGATGTTATTGATCATAAGAACGATTTATATAATGATCCACGTGTTCTCAATGTACATACACAAACGGTTGATGATTTTCAACCTATGTGTAATGGATGTAATTTAAAAAAAAGACAAATATCAATAAAAACTAAGGAAGAAAATAAACGAGTAGGAGCAACGTATATACCTCAGTTGGCGGTTTTTGGAATCGATTTTATTGAGGGTGACGAAACATTAAATTTAAATGATCCTTATGCCATGAAAGGAACATATTGGTATGATCCAATTGAATTTATGAAAGTCATCAAAGAACATATGTCTAATAAGACGACCTAATAATTTATTCAAGTAACTTAATAATTTTTTCATAATATTCTGTCGAGATTTCACAACCCAGGTATTTACGATTCATATTTTTTGCTGCGATTGCAGTAGTTCCTGATCCCAAAAATGTATCTAATACAACGTCACCTTCATTCGAATGTTTTTTTATTAATTCTTCAAACAAATGAAGACTTTTTTGGGTAGGATGAAACCTATTTTTTCCTCCCTGAAGTGGAAACTCATATATGGCTTTATCATATTTGCTGTTGAATGTCGGTTTAGATTTTTTAATTCCAACCAAAGCTATTTCACGACAATTAGTTAGATAATTTGTTGAACTATTAAGAGGTTGTGGGTTTGTTTTAATCCATTCTATGAAACGAATTTGCTTAAAACCTACCTCTTCCATCATTTCCTTTAAAGGTGTAATTTTCCATAAATCAAAGAACATAATCATTGTTCCACCATTTTTTAAAACACGGTAATAGTGCTGTATGTAAAGAAATAATTGTTCCATAGTAAATTCACTATCCCACGTCCCGTAGTCCGTTACCACAGCATATTTTTTTCCATATATCGAACCATATTTTAAATAATTCTTTTTGATACTAGCTAGTTTTTTTACACGAGTACCTTCAGGTATTTCATGCTCGACCATCCAATTATCCCATTCTTCGTCAGTTTTAAAAGCTATCCAATCTGACTCAGTTTTAGCATTAACATCCATTGAGTCTAATTTCTTCACCATTTTAGCATGTTCATCCATACCTGTTTTACGTGACGTAATGTATGGAGGGTCGGTTAATATTAAATTAATTGTGTCACATTCAATATTGTTCAGATATTCCATTCCATTTACGTTCGATACAGTGTTCATCGTATATCTATACATCAACATTATTTTAATCAATTTTATAATATATGTTAAGTAAATTAACGTCTAAGGAAACAACCAAGAAAGTGAATTCTATTATAGTAATTTAATAAAAAATATTCATTATCGTATTAGAACGTATCCTTATGAACATTAGTAATTATATGTAAATACAACTGGATTACGAGTCAATATATTCTTATCATATCTAATAAAAAAATGTTATGATAGAACTTATCCTTTTTTATAAATCATTCATATTAAATTTAAACTCCATTAGATATATTTCAAACCGACTGAGTGTTATTAGTTACTCCTTAAACATACGGGGTTGTTATGTGTTCATAATCGTATGTAGATATGGATGGATTATAAGACAACACCATCCAATCTATTTTATCTGGATTTTCTTGTAATAATTCAATTGCGTTTGGATTTATAGACAACGCAATCCAATCTATTTTATCTGGATTTTCTTGTAATAATTCAATTGCGTTTGGATTTATAGACAACGCCATCCAATCTATTTTATTAACCCAATCTTGTAGTTTCAACATTTTAATATTATTATAAAAAATACGTTACTATAAATCTAATCATTTTTTATAAATCATTCATATCTAATCCAAATTCCATAAGATATATTTCAAACCGTCTAGGATGAAATACATCTACTATTAGTTCTTCTTTAAACACTTATTGTGTACATAAATATATCATAAAAAATATATATAAAATATTATTTATAATCGTAGATAGCGGGAGTAGCCGTCGCAACGGCTAATGCCAAATTTCTTTAGCATTAGTGTGTGTTTTCTTGCGTAAGTTAGCAGCCCTCTTAGGAATTAAGTCTGAAGTGTATCTCAAAATGTCGTTGCGTGAGAACTCCGAAACAAATATGCGTGTGTAATGA
>Ga0233449_1001014_pt1 | contig 28088 bp, 32 predicted proteins | sample SI_124_October20_FD_183012 | JGI IMG/M metagenome (GOLD analysis project Ga0233449, IMG submission 183012) | Seawater microbial communities from Saanich Inlet, British Columbia, Canada - SI_124_October2016_200_MG | ecosystem: Environmental > Aquatic > Marine > Inlet | place: Canada: British... | reverse complement strand
AAATGAAGAGACTGGACGATTTGAGTTAGATACCAGCACTATCCAATGTAAAGAAGGTGAATACCATTGCTCAGATGGGACAAAAACATCATTTAAGTGTTCATCCGAAAAAAATATATACACAACGGAGCTTAAGGGTGTTCCAATTCAAAAATGGTTTAATGTCACATACGCATTCGGTAACAAACACGTTGACACATACTTAAATGGTAAGCTCACGAACACAAAGACCTTTGATGGTGTCCAATTTCAGGGAGCTAATAATAATTATTACATATGTAGTGAAGGTGGTTTTTCCGGTTATATAAGTAATTTTCAATATTTTGATAAACTAATAGACGCTACTGGTGCTTGGGATATATATAAAGATGGATTTAATCCAGTTATGGTAGATTCGTTATTGGGACGATATAAAACATCTGTTGTATTTTACGAAAATGATAATGAAAAAGCTAAATATTATGTTGTTTAATATATAATGAATACTTCATCTAATAGTTCTTCGGTTAGTAGCATTAGTGCTGTATCTAGTAGTGCATTATCCAGTAATGGCACTGTGAATAATGGTGTGAATAAGAGTACAGCAAATAGTGTGAATAAAACTAAGAATGTAGCAGAAAATAGTAAAAAAAATGGAGTAAATGCCATTTCAGTTAGTAGTGAATCACTATTAAGTTCAGTTCCATCAAGAGTTACATCTGTGCTTCAAGCTCCAATGAAAATAGGACAACAAAAAGCACAACAAAATTCATTATTAAAAAAAAACAACACAGAAAACAAACAACAAAATGAATCCGTCTCGGGTGCTGTATCAACTGGGACGTCTTTTAAATTACCGAATGTATTATCTGTAATATCTACAGGTTCATCAATTGGAAAAACAGTCGTACTATTATTATTATTAATATTATTTGCTATACTATTTAATTTAGGTACTAAGACATTAATGTATTATTTTAGTATTCAAACCGAACCATTTGTAATAAATGGCATGGTTCCGGCAAATAACACGACCGTTGTATCTACTAATCCAAATATTAAAGATGCTGTTCCTATCTTACGTTCCATTAATGAAAATAAAGGTGTAGAATTTACATGGAGCTGTTGGTTTAATATATTAGACCCATATGTCTCATCAGAGACAAAATTTAAAAAAATATTTTCAAAGGGCATATATTATGAATCTGATGTAAGTGATGATAAAAAATTATATAATAACTCTCCAGGGTTGTATTTAAATACTACTGACGAGAAGAATGTTATTACGGTTGCTTTCACGACATTTTCAAAAGAAAAAGAAAATATTATCGAGACATTCGATATTGATAACATTCCTATAAAAAAATGGGTATCGTGTGTAATAACTGTAGAAAACAAAATGGTAAATATATATATAAATGGACTCATTAAGATTCGCAAACAATTACATAATTTACCTGTTCAAAATTATTATGATACATACGTGGGAGACAACAAGGGATTCAAAGGATATATATCTGATCTTAAGTATTTAAATTACGCAATAAATTATTCTGAAGTTCAAAAAATATTTACAAAAGGGCCGAATACTGAATCTAAAAAAGATGATGTGTTAGAAGACAAAAGTCCTTATATGTCTCTGGATTGGTATAAAAATGAAAATAAATAAAAAAGATAACAATAGTCTAATTAATATATTATACAAATGCTAAAATATATTAAAAAGAAAAAGGAAATTAAAAATTATAACGACCTTATTAAACAAATTGTAGTGTCCTGTGTAATTAAATGAGTTGTGTTTATTCAATCTCATAATAAATTAACCACCACTCTAATGTAGATTTATCTGTCACGTCTTTATAACACGTATGTAATCTATACCGATGCTTTTCGTTAAGCCCCCATTTTTTATTAATATTAATCTCGTCACAACTATATACATGTTTATTAGAACGAATATTTGCCTCATAAAATCCGTCTGCGTTTGGAGATTTATCATTTGGTCCCCGCCCTGATATTTTTTTAGATAACGTATCCATAAAATATGTCTTAGCATCAGCATATGTTTTAAATATCTTAACAGTTGGTTCTTTTGAGATATTTAATCTATCTTTCGAAGAAGGGTAGTAATCAATTGGATTATTAAATGTATTTTTTGCTGACATGATGCCCTTTTTATTATGGGTTGTTTTTGAATTCCACAGAATAGTTTGGTCTTCAAAATTACTAATCCATAATAGTTCATATCTATTAATACTATCTATATTAGTATAACAAATACTTACACCATTATCATCATATCCTGTATTTCGCCCAGCCAATCCTTGAATAATCGTCGCGTCATCGGGTGTTTTACTAAATCTTTCATATGTAATACCAATATATTTTTTACATAATGTTTTAGCACACCTTAACATTTCCTTAATAAATATAAAAGTATGCTTTTGTGGTTGTACAAGTAATATATCATTTATGTCCTTTATATCACTAGTTCTATCAAACTTAATAAAATCATAATCATTTGTATTAAATATTTTTTTAAAATTGTCAATGGTAATATCCTGATGTGATCCTGATTTTGTTCTGATAACATGATATTTTGGTGATGTAAAATTTGATAAATCAGTTTCTATTTCACGGATATTATTAAAAGTTTCCATATACACAGATTTAGTTTCTTTATCATAACCACATAAGTCTTTGTATTGTTTTATTCTACCTTGTTTTAATAAATCATATGTACTTATATAACCATCTCCGCCATCTGCTAATATTTTAGCTGAAGAATCCGTCCAGTCCATTAAATCATATATAGTTCCATCAGGAGTTGCTGTAAATTCTAATATTTTAATATCATTTTCAAGTAATTTATTCATATTCATGATTCCCGCTGCGTTAAATGTATTATAAATAGTTTGCCCTTTTTTTGCGGCGACTTGAATTTCATCCATAATAATAAGAACATTTTTTTTATTTTTTAGTTCATCCACAAATGTAGTTGGTAATTCAGCTCGATGATATACTCTTGCATGAATACTCTCGGGCATTCTATCTTTAGTTTGTTCTTTCCATTCACAGCTGGATAATCCAGTAATAATATATATATTGTCTATTGGTATTAAATTATTAGTGTCTTCTAAATATTGTTTAATCGTGGCACACATGCTACCAGTTTTACCAGATTGTGTTTTTGATACAACCATAATATTTATCATTTTTCTATTTTTAAATGCGGTTACTACTTTCAATGCAATTATTTCCTGATTTTCATATATTACCGATTTATTTGTTAATTTTAACTTATATATCTGTTTTAGAATAATTGATTTATCAGTTTTCATTATTTCCTGTTCTATTGAGGTGTATTCACATATTACTCTTTTTGTAATGATTGATTCAACCGCATCAGTTGAAATGCAATCACTCATTTTTAGGCATTAAATAAAATACGTATATCAATTTTATATAATTTGTGAAATCGCCTGACTAATCACACTTTCTTTAGATTTTAATATACATTCAATGGAGTTAATATAATTAATGTCTCCGTCGGTTAATTCACAGTCTTTAAACAATAGACATAATATTTGAATATCGGCAGGTGTCCATATACCAATAAGTTTTTCGGGAACGTGTATATCATCGGGGTGTTTTTTTTTGACAACGGATTTATTTATTAGGTGAATATATAAATCCAAGCTGTGTAATATAGTGGATGATTTATTATGATAACTTAGTTTTAATAATTCTAATCCTTTTACCACCCGTCCATAAATGTATTGTAGGTTTGTATCTTCGTTGGGTGGATACATAACCAATACACGTTTAATCGGTTTCGATAAATAAGAAATATGTTCGCGATTTGCTCTCGAAATGAATCGCTTGATGCCTTGTAACATTCCTGGATTTTCAATATATATGGTATTGTCTCCCACTGAGATTTTTGTTCCTATTTCTTTAAACGATATGATGGCTAATTTTATAAATATGGAAAAAGGTTCGAGTAACACATCATCTAGTGATGGGGTATGCATTATAATAATAAGTTATAATTATTTATATAAATATATTAATTTATTGAATACTTTGTTGAATATTAGGTTTAGTAATTGCCCACGATACACGTTCTGATAAATTAGGATACATTATATTTGTCTCGAAAATTATATTGTTATCAATTTTACCATTTTGACTTTGGACATTTATCTGAACACATTTCTTTTATTTGTGACATCTCCAATGTATTATCAAACTGAGACATACCTATGTATGTTTCCATTTTAATAATATTATTGTATTATATTATGACACAGCTGATTATCAACATAGTATTGTCCGGTATAATAGGGGGACTATTTACATATATATCATCTATATACGAAGCATGTCCAGGATATTTAAATATAGGTGCATTTTTTTGGGGATTACCTTTGTTATACTTTATAATTTTATATATTGCTTGGTCAGAAAGTGATGATGCTATGTTAAGTTTTAATAAGCACGCGATTATGGGCAACTTGATTACTGTTATGGCAATGTTGATAACATACATATTATATTGTTTAGGGATGGGTAAATTAAAATTAATATTGTTACAAATATTAATATTATTCAGTGTTATGTTTTTTTATTTATTATTTCATCTTTATGAACTTTAATTAAATATAGCAGTGTTCTGTGATAACCTGTATAAATTAACTTTATCCGGATGCACATTCAATAAAGATACTGCGTTTGGGTTATGAGACAAATTTGCCCAGTTAATTTTATTAATATTGTCTCTAAGTAAATGTATTGCGTGTACATTAAGAGACAAATTGCCCCAATCAACCTTATCTAGATTGTTCTCCAGTAGTTCAATGGCATCAGGATTTCTGGATAACCACGACCAATTAATTTTGTCGGGGTGTTCCCTAAGAATATGGATTGCGTTAGGGTTACCGGAGACACCTTTCCAATTGACCTTATCTAAATTTTGTTCAATTATGCTAATAGCAGAGGGATTTTTTGAAATATTAAACCAATTAACCTTATCTAAATTTTGTTCGAGAATAGATGTGGCACTAGGATTACTTGATAAACTATCCCAATGAATTTTATCCTGATTTTGTTCTAGAATATGGATAGCACCGGTATTCTTAGATAACCTAGTCCAGTCAACCTTATCAAGATTATTCTCAAGAATATGAACTGCCCCGGGATTAATAGATAACGCCCACCAATTGATATTATAATAATTATGTTCAATAATGTGAATTGCTTCTGGGTTACAACACACACCCCACCAATGACCATTTCTTCCATTATCAAAACAACCGTTCCCTTTAAAATAAAATGAATATTGTGGGTCATAATTTTTATATCCCGCTAAATAAGAAAATGGTGCTATTACTGACTGTATAATATTTGATTTTTCATTAAAACATGATTCAATATAGTCAATTGATTTAGGTTGCTTTAACACATAACCTAAATATGGGTTTCTTTTATCAAATGCTTGTTCCACAATTACATTACTTAATTTCATTTACAAATAAAATAGATTTATGTTTATATACATTTTTAATATATAAAACCGTCAATTAAAATATATATCATAAAATAATTATCTAGACGGGTTTAAAGAAGCTGGTAATCATATTGTTATTTTGTTTAATATTATTTCCAATACGAATATACTTATCAAATATAATCTTTGTAACTTCGGCATCCTTTAGTTTTTGTTCTTTTTCAAGATATTTTTCGTGAGGTGTGTTGGCCTGAAGGGTTTTTAATTCTTGTATGAAGGAACGCTTTCGTCGTTGGAATTCCTTCATGTCGTATAACACGAGGCTGTAAATTTGGACAACTGGTTTCATAATTTGATTTGTAATATAATGTACATAATCTATTTTAAGAGATTCCTTTGTAATATATTCTGGTGTCTCAATCCGTTCTCCCTGAAGAGTCGCGTTATTGTTAATGATATATACATATGGAATTCTATCGCCAGCAGACGGTTTATTACCTGGTTCACGCTCACCAATCCGTCTGGATAACACCGCGTGAGCAATCTGATCTGGTTTCTTATATATAGACCTAAGGGATTTAGATATAATTAATTTATCGATGGGCACTTGCTTTGCGGATAGTTTATCAAGAATCGTTTTTAAGAATTCAATTGACTTGCCGATGTCTCGGTCTTTCATCAGGATATCAATGATACCACCATACACATCCTTTACAATAGGAGCGTTGTCTCGTCTTTTTAATACAATACCCATCGATTTACGATAACATTTATCCGGGTCATTCTCGTATAACATTCCCACGTATCTTTTTTTTGACAGTAGACAAAATGGCATAAATGTTTTCTCATATTCAAGATCGTGTGGATCTTTAAGGAACATTGAAGCTAAATGACCCGCTTCCTTGGCCAACTCGATAGTCAGCTCTAACGCACGTTTGTTTCTAATAGGAACACCATCTAAATCTTGAAAATTAAATGTAAAGAACACTGAATCCGTATCTCCATACACATAAGTTGCATTCGATTTAACCTTACCTTGGCTTGTATCTACAATTAGGTCGCCATATACTTCTTCAATAATTTTCTTTCCATAAATAAGTAATTTTTTCCCAATAGATGTGGTAGACGAAGCTACATCCAAATCATAGAAACTACTTGTCTTTGCTCCAGATTGACCATAAAGACTGTTTGCTGTAAGTTTAATACTATTTTGTCTCTTATCATAGATATTCTTTTTAAACGGGTCTTTCTCGTTTTTCATTTGTTTTTTTGTATTTTTACGGGCTCGTAATAGTTCCTGTAGAATAGATGGCATCACACCTTTTTCATTATTTGGAAATTGTGCGTATCGGCATATTTTATATCCAGTTAATTTCTTTTTAAATGTTGCCCCTGTAAATTCATTAAAATATGTATTACATTTAATGTCAATATAATAATACCCTTCCAAATTATCATATATAAATTCACCCTTTTCGTTACGAACACCTCTTACAATGTCGTTGCCGTTTTTATATTTTTTAGGATTTCCATCTAAATCATATTCTTTAACCCATACTTTACTATCGTGTGATATATTTTCACTAATAATAGATGACGGATATAGTGAACTATAGTCTACACAAGCTACTGGATTGTCTAAGTATAAGTCACTTTTTGGTTCAAGAACAATAGCGCCTTCATACCCATCCGACTCACGGCCTACGGATATTAATGGCATTAGAATGTTATTTTCGCGACACTTTTTTGCTACATAACTGGTTAATTTAATGCCCTGTCCCCGCATAACCAAGAAATTAATAGGAACACTACACAAAGCACTCATTTCGATAAATGATGTCATAACATCTACCTTTTGAAATATTTGTTGTACAAGATTACAATCCTGAATACAATACTTAGCAATTAGTCCTCTCTCAGCCGGACCTTTTTTAGTCATCTCAAAAATATCCTTAGGTGTCACATCATCCTTTGCTAACTGCCAATTAAATTTATCCGTAATCTCGATGTTACCTTCAACTATAAACCCTTCTTCAAAAAACTCAATCAACTTATATTTTTTGCCATCCAAATACATTTCGGATGAATGATTTAATATCTCGAAGCACACGAAACTATATAATTCCAATCCCTTTAGATTGTCTGTATAGATGTAACATGTTCCTTCGTCTGTGTTTTCATATTTTTTTACTTTATCGCTGATTAGATAGCCTGCCACGTAATCAAGTTTATAAGATGATAGGTTATATTCTTTTTGCATGTAATCATACATATCAATTTGAAGGCGACCTGTGATATCAATCATTCGTAAGGTACGGTTGCCCATACTTGATTTAACACTTTTTTCAATCATCTCATTTGAATACTCAAATGTTCGCCCTAAGTCCATAAATTCTTCGACGCATTCTAATTGGGTTGCCCTATCGTACATAAATGGGTAATCAAAACCGAAAACGTTATAGCCAATAATAATATCAGGATCTTCCTCTTTAATTAACTGTGACCATCTAACTAATACGTCTCGTTCATTATCAAAACACTCTAGTGTCTGGTCTTCAACAGCTCGTTTTGTATCATTCAAACAAATACAATGATTTAGATATGGTTTTTCTTCACCATAATTTACAAAGGTTGAACCAATAAAAGTCACTTGATCACCTTGTAATTCTGGAAAGATTAAATCTAGTTTATCTAGTAAATACGCAATCGTACTAGCAATATCAATATTCTCGTCTAGTAACATACTAATGATATCAGGATGCTTCGCTTTCATTAATTTTGGAGCATGGCCATCCTCGGAGAAGTATTTTTTTAATTTGCCTTCTACTTTTTTTGTGGATGATATCTTTGCGTTAAATAATTTATCCAAATGCTTTTCAAATGATACATAATCATATTTCGCGATAGGATAACATTTGTCTATCTCTAATGTATCCGCGAAGCCAAATACATTCTTTAATAGTTCGGCTACATAGTATTTATAATCATCCTCGTCAATATCGTCAGCCATCAGATAATGAACCATATCGTATGCTACTTTTTTATAGTCCTTAATCGGTTCAGGGAAATCCCCATGACTACTATTAACTTCAATATCAAAACTACAAATATTATATGGAACTAAATCATCGCTGTCGTATGGAATTACGTGTGCATAGTCACACATCAATTCATATTTACAATTAGTTTTCTTAGAACGAGTTATAGACGTATATTGAGTAACCGTTACCCACCCTGATGGACTAATTTCTTGAATATGAAACAATCGTAACAGTGGCGGGATAAATGATTCATATAATCGTGTGGTTGTTCCATCAAAATAATACCCCTCGTTTAGTTTTTGAGTAGTTTTATCATAATACATCGACTTAATTTTATGTATGAACTGCATGTTTTTACAGGAGATATACACAAATTTATGAAGTTTACCTTTATCAAAGCCATACAATTTCTTTTTTTCGACCAACTTATAATCGGTTATATATTGTTTACACGTTCGTCCAACGTTGTCATCTTTTTTAAGGTGATTAATAAAATCCTCGACCTTCTGGTCTGTCCATGAATCACCAACTAATATATAAATAAACGGTCTAAATTTATTCACGTGTAACGAAAATGTATTACGTTTAGCGTCGATACCATACATAGTGACACTATAGTCGTCCGTAAACGACCTGTCATTTACTTTAAAATCAATCAGACGCATGTTAATTGAGTCCATTTTGTAATGTTATATATGTTATATCTTTATCAATTTTATGATATATAGATGTCATAAAATTAATTAGTTAAAATTATTTTTTTGATGAAGGTTTACGTTTTTTTACGGATTTCTTTGCGACCTTGCGTTTTTTAGAAGGAGGACCTTTACGTTTTTTAGTAGGAGGTGCTTTGCGTTTTTTAGAGGATGTTGCCTTGCGTTTTTTAGGTACTTCCTCCTCGACAGATGGATATTCCTTTAAAAAATTAGTAAATGTGTCAGCTGTGCGGTTTCCCGAAAATGAACGAACTATTTGTCCGTTCTGCATCTTGACGATTGTTGGAAACCCTTCAATCTGGTCTTGAATTGGGTGTCCCATTAGCTGTTCTTGTTCTATATCAACCACATTCGAACCGTGTTTGCTTACGAACTTGTCCCATTCTGGACGCATCGCGTGACAGTGACCACACATATTGCTATAAAATAACACAACCTTCATTTTTGGACTATTTAGTTGCTCCATAATAATATAGATGTATATTATAATTATGAAACATATCGTATTAAATATATTGGCAGTGATAATCCTAGTAGTAGGTATTATATATTTGGTTGTGAACCCATCTGAACCTTTTGTAGACGGTGCATGCCCTACAACTATGATAAAAAATGGACAACAAATTATGATATACGATCCGTCTAAGGCAAAAATACCAGGTGTAAATCCAATAATGTTAAACAATTTAGAAGAATATAAAGAATACGTTGCGTGGCAAAAGAAATCGAATTTAGATTGTCCTATATTGTTTTTAGAAAAAGTATTTAATGCGCAGGGTGATGAAATGTATCAAATTCGCCCTAGTTTCGATACGGACATACCATATGGTGCTATGAATCATAGTATGCCACGTAAAGACCACATAACTGGTTACGATAAAGATAATCAGACAATTGGTGACCGTAAATAATAATTTATGTTCTCAATAACTCTTTTATTTAATTTCTTTGGTTTAGAATCCTTTGTGTACACAAAATCTTCTAATAACGTCTCACATGAATTTAGTTCCATAATAAAATGGTTAATATGTTTGAATCGTTCCATTAATAATTCACATGTCACTTGACTTACGTGTGGAATCTGTGATAACATATGATTACTTATATTTTCTTGTGTAATGTTACCAGATTTAGGTTTACTATATGTATTTAACTTTACTGATTTGTGTGTAGTATTATGTTTTTTATTAAATTGTAAAATAAATGAAACAGTGTCCGACACCGATCTAGTTTGGATGACATTAAAGTCTTTTTCGTGTGTTAGACTATACATACAACTTATGATGGCTTCTCTGCTTATAGAACGGCCACTATATCTCATCAAATCCCCTTCAATAAAATAATAAATCTTATAATTATTTTCTTGTTTACATTCGTCTAAACGCACGGATTGTTCTTTGTATCTACCATCGACGATACTTGATGCTAAATCTTCTAATGTCTTACGTTCGATGACCATGTCTCCAATCATAATGTCACCTATAGCTAACATTTCCACTTTGACCATGTCGTCATATGTGTCTCCTAATCTAATCTGTAATTCTTGGATTATTTTTGCTTCACGTGAATCAATTATAATAGTCATATCAAGAGTATTATAATTATATATTTAAATTCATTTAGAAATTAGTACCGCGACCCTTGCGTACATAGAATCGGTTGCATCCTTCAGACGAAATGCACGGACCCTGTTCACACTGGAGAAGAGACTTTCCGTTAAGAGAAAAGTATAATCCAGTAGGGGTACGTGACTTAAGTAAATTATTAGGAATTCCAGTGTGTCCCCAAGCATTTACAAGACCGGCCTCAATGTTTCCAGTAGAACAAGCATCGGTGTGGTTTACTAATGATTGAACTCGTTTTTTGTAGTATCCTCCCATGTATAATATAAACCGATATAAAAAAATATTATTTATTATATAAATGGACGACCTATTAAACCCTTATAACGAAAAAAATATTTTAATAACCGCCGAACAACTAAAAGGTATTTTAACAAAATATCATGTGTTTTATGAAATACATGATATGAAATTATGGGAACGAGCATTTGTAAATAGTTCTTATTGTAAAAATCCAACGCAACAATATGTAAATAAACCTTCTAAATGTTTAGAACTTAGGAGCTGTTCAAACGAACGTCTAGAGTTTATCGGGGACGGTATATTAGAATTGGTTACCAAATATTATCTATATAAACGATTTCCTGACGCAGACGAGGGGTTCATGACAGAAAAAAAAATTGCCTTAGTAAAAAATGAACATATTGGACAATTAGCATATGAATTAGGGTTACATAAATGGTTACTTTTATCTAAAAATGCTGAGGAAAAAAAGAACCGAGTGAACTTTAAAAAATTAGGTTGTTTATTTGAAGCTTTTTTAGGAGCATTATTCCTAGACTCAAATAATGTTCCTACATCTAATAATAATAATTTTTTAATGGGTAACGGTATTCTATATTGTCAATTGTTTATTGAAAATGTATATAACAACTTGGTTAATTGGGAGGATATTATTGAAAATGATACTAATTATAAGAATATTTTTCAAGTACGAATTCAAAAAGAGTTTAAGTGTACTCCTGAATATTGTGTAATGCAACTAGACGACGATATGCGATATACGATGGGTGTCTATTTATGTATTGGACAGCCTATGGATGTAAATAAAGCGGTCCCATTTACGACGATTGAGGACATTAAACAAATGACCAATCCGATTATATTTTTTGGTTCGGGGACACATAAAATTAAAAAGAAGGCTGAACAGATGGCATGTTTTGAAGCATTACAAAAACTAGTATAAGTATTTTCTAATTGTATTATAATGACATTATTGTTAGATGAAGCGTTATCTAATAGAGTTAATACCTTTATACAGAAATTAAACGAGACATATAATTTAATATTGTCTAAACAACACAACATGTATAACAGTCCATGTTTTAGGTTACCAGACCAGTTTATGTTGTCTATTAACGTACCCGTAGTTGCTCAAGTACGAACAAGAACCAAGCTAGACATACCTAAACCAGAGACATATGTTCCAACTACCAAGGACATAGACCCTGATTTAGATTTAGACCTACTTAAACAATTACCATTGTATACCGATACGAAATTTGATATTCCTAAAAAGGAGTTTGTATTAGAAGATGGAGGTGCGAAATTAAAAAATATAGAATCCGAAATTACCGGTATGCTCAATCGTTCGAAGGAGCGTGATGGCATGGAGATGTGTTTCCGAGACAAGGGCACCGATTTTGAAATACTTAATCACCAAAAAATAGTACAGAGGTATCTTAATATTCGCACGCCTTACCGTGGATTATTACTCTATCATGGTCTAGGTTCAGGTAAAACATGTAGCTCAATTGCCATTCTCGAAGGTATGCGTGAACAGAAAAAAATATATATTCTTACACCAGCGTCATTACGTGACAACTACATTAACCAGCTGTCTTTCTGTGGTGATAAAATATTTAGGCTCAATAATAATTGGGAATTCTATAAATATCCTGGAAGCAATCAAAAGATATTAAATAAATTAGTTTCACTTGTCAAGAATTATTTACACGTTAATAACCCAGGTGATCACACCTTATTAGAAAAAATGATTATAAAACAGAGGGGGTTGTGGGTTATTACTGAAGGTAAAAGTACATGGGATACAATTAGACCATCGAATAAACAAAGTATTAAAAATCAAATTCATGAATTAATTAAAATTAAATATAGTTTCATTAGCTATAACGGTATATCCACTAAAAAATATTTATCTATGAAATCTAAACAAACAAATCCATTTGATAATTCTACTGTGGTAATAGACGAGGTTCATAATTTTGTGAGCCGTATTATGAATAATATTAATACAAAACCCAAAAAACCTCCATCGGCCAATGCCATGATGTATAATGACATGATGAGTGCTGAAAATTGTAAGGTAGTTGCTCTAACTGGTACACCTTATATTAATCACCCAGCAGAAATTTCCGTACTGACTAATCTTATATCGGGTGCTATCATGGTATTTAATATTATCATCAAAGAGACACCTACCTCTAAGGCAGTATATTCCATATTTAAAGATATCAAGGAAGTAGACACGGTTGAATATGTATCATCCACCAATACCATTTCTATCACACGTAACCCATACCATTTTAAATCTAATGGTCATAAAATTCAATATGAAGAGGACTTTAATACGATGACTAATACAGAATATTATAAATTTATTGTGGGTAAATTAAAGGCCAATAAACTGACCGTCCTCAAGACAGAACCTAAAAAATATAATCCATTTCCAGACGATAAAGAAGAATTTAGCCAATATTTTATTGATAAAACAAAAAATGTTTTAAAACAAAAGAGAACATTTCAACATAGGTTAATAGGGAAGGTATCGTATCTAGGAGACAAAGAAGGACTTATGCCAAAAATGATTACTACAGAAAGTGGTAACATCATACACGAAGTATTATGCACCATGGGTTCTCTACAAGCAGCATCCTACAAAGGGTTAACTCATGGTAAATCTGAGAAAGATTCCAAATATCTAATCTTTTCACGTGCCGCATGTAATTTTACATTTGACGTAAATGATGGACGTCCTTTCCCAGAAATGAGTAGCACACTTGAAGAAGGTATCGCAGAAAAACGGTTCGACGATGATGTTGATGGGAATGAAGTTGATGATGACGGAGAAGCATCGTCAGCAAAAATGGATAAATATTTAATCGCGGTTGACACATTCTTAAAGTCATTTGACAAAATGGACACCTTAACTAAGTATTTCCATAATGACTTACCTAAATTTATTAACACAGAGTTCCCCCCTCCAGAAGATCCAAACCATGGATTACAAGCATTCAGTATGAAATATTATAACATATTGAAGAATATTATAAGTCAAGAGGGATGTCAATTATTTTACAGTAACTTCCGTAAAATCGAGGGTGTTGGTATGATGCGTCTTTTACTTAAATATCAAGGATTCTCGGAACTTAAAATTGTAAAGAATTCTAATGAATTTGTTGTTTCAATTGACCGTAACTATAGTCCACCACTATACGTTGACCCTATTACTAAAAAGAAAACACGGAAAGTATTCGCACTATACACAGGGACAGAAGATAGTGAATCCAAGGAATTGATACGTAAAATATTTAATTCACAATTTAATGATATTCCACCAGAAGTCCTGAAACAGCTACACGATTTATATGGTATGGATGATCTAAATAATACACAAGGACAGATGGTTAATGTGTTGATGATTACCGCATCCGGTGCAGAAGGTATTGATTTAAAAAATACTCGCACGGTACATATAGCCGAACCTTATTGGCATAACGTCCGTATTGACCAGGTAATTGGACGTGCTAGGCGTATATGTAGTCACGCCGCATTAAAACCACAAGAACAAAATGTTAAGGTATTCTTATATATGTCTAAGTATAAAACGTCTGATACTCATACGCCATTGACGATTGACCAGAAGTTATATGATAAGATGCTTCATAAAAAGAAACTAGCTGATTCATTTTTGAACGCTATAAAAGAGTCAGCTATTGACTGCAAACATAATTGTATTAAACTACCTTCTACTCACATGGATCCAACTATAAAACGTACTTTGGATGATATACCAAAGGTAGGAACTCGTTAATCTTCTAATGTTTGATAGTTAGTCCTACCACCACATTCCGCATTAGGCTCACAAACACCAAAACTAACCCCACATTTATATCCTGTACAAGTTTCTCCGTCACCACATACATAATCAATGTATGATGTGTCGTGTAATGGGTCACCCTTATTTGCTATACATTTTTTACCCAGTGTCTTTTTACCTGACCGACCACCTACTCCGTCGGAATGTTTTATAGGAAATACATCCAAACAAGCCTGCTTGACCGTGGTTTTCATATCAAACCCATTCTCTACGTTGCCAAACATATCACACACATGGAACTTATGTTGAGAACCACTCTTAGAATAATTTATATGGTCACCATCTAATGATACATAACTTACATCGGTCGAAGGGACAGTCAGTCCCCTAAATTTATTATAGTTATCTGGTGTATATTCTTTTTCATCAGAATTTGTAGTATTTACATACTGCCCCATTAAATCAAATGACACTACTTTATCATTAACATCCTTCATATCTACGCCGCCACTTGTACTTTTTACAGAATACAACGCTGAACCAGCACAATAAACAGGATTCTGTTCGTCTTCGTTACAGTATGGAGCATACGCACCTCCTCCACCAGGCGCAATCGGAGTCGTTCCATCGGTACACTTAAGCTTCCCAAAACAATAAGAGTATACATCCACAGTATCATCTGGTGGTTTTACTAAAGTAGACGTAGACTTATTGTAATAAGTAACTCCTTTCATATTAACCTTAGGTATGTTCCATGTCTCAAAATCCATATTTTCAGATAATAATATGCTGGCTGGACGAGGGGTCCATACATATAATTTTAATGATACAACAGGTTGGTTATTTATAATAGGTTGAGTGTCGTCATGAGAACCTATTATTGTATGTGGGTTAGCACCTGGACTGGTAAATAATCCACCAGAACCCTTAATTAATCCATCAAATGTATTTGTTGTTCCTTCTGGTAATATTACTTCGGTGTCTTGTATATTATCCTGAGTCCAATATATAGTATGCTTTGCGACAGAAGTATCGTAATCTAATTTAAAGTGGTGATATCCATCAAATGTATTCATAGTAAGTTCGTTATTATAATAATTAGATTGAGTCATATCATTCTTATTAAGTGAGGTATTTTTAGAGAATCCTGATTTTGAATTCTCTACATAGGTTTGTTTTAAATATATATCCCACCCACCAAACGATGGTAGGGAAGATAACGTGTCATTTTTTGCTTCGCTGGTTGTTGCATCGCTGGTTGTTGCATCGCCGGTAGCTGTAGCATTATTATTTTCATTTAATAAATTTACCTTAGTGTTCGCTATTACTGCATCCACTTCCTCGTTAGTTGATTGTTCAGAAAGTCCGTCTATCTGCGTCTTTATGGAATCGTCTGTAACCATATATGATATAGAACCTTGTAGATGAAGTATCCTATTAGGTTTATTATTATCATTAGTTGCACCTGGAAATATATTATTTATTTCATTATCAGTAAATCCTTCTTGATTCATTCTTTTATATAGTGACCACACGACTACCACTAAAAATATTACTACAATAACTATATGTTTCATCATTATTATATATATAGTTATTTTTTTTGTAAGGCTTCATATATTTTAATCTGAGATTCAATAATCTGTACTAATAATTTATTTTGTTCGTTCATTATTTTATTTTGTTCTACAATCATTTGTTTAATATCATCCGTTTTATTAAATGCCGATTCTACATTTGTTTTTCTGTCAATTGCCTGTTGTTCTAAAAGAACCTTCATATCTTGGATTGGTTCGTCATTCATTTCAATTGCGAAATTTACTTCAGGTTTTGTCTCTTGTGGAACTAAGTCCGCATAGTTCAGCTGTCTTAAAGGTTGTAGCTTATCCTTTAATGTCCCCATAAAATCTTCAGGAGACAAATTATCTTTAACAGTATCTTCAAATAGTTCAACAATCCTATCGTTCATCATGGGAGGTATATTGTCAAATAAATGATTTTGTTTGCACTGTTCCCACATTTTTGCCTTCATGTCGTTATCCATTGGATATACATATCTAAAGTGTTTAAATACTTGTGTTATAATATATGTTTCGGTGTTTTACCATCATTTTATCGGTTATTTTATTTTTGAGAAAATATGATGGATGTCTCTTTGATAGTAAATTAATTAACACGTAAATACAATACATTCCACACTGACCGTCCGTTGTCTGATGTGGAAACTGATAATTACTAATATACTTTAATTTTATTCCATTTTGTTGCGCATCCTTTATTACTCTATCACGGAACACTTGTAGTTCCCTTGGAATTTTAGTTCCATTTGAATCAAAAAAGAATATATATTTTTTCTTTAAATCAATGAACATCGCTATCCAATGTTTGCCCTTCTTGGTTATTGGGTCTGTATTAAATATAATACCTATCTTTGTTTTTTTATTTTTTAGACATTGTGCTATGCTAAAGTTACATAATTCATTATATACACAATTTGTCTCTCCTTTATATTTTCTATCAAAATCTATTGGGCTTGGGCCTAAAAATAAAAACGAATCATTGGCTTCCTCATATTGAGTCATAACTTTATGTATATCATTACCATCTAACCACACACCGGTATTCTTTTCCCATGATTTGGGTGCCGTTGGGGCAAATAGTTTTTTTTTCAATTTTAAAGACTCCTTTTTATCGAATACAGTATCGATAATACACATCTCATCTTTACACGAACGCATCAACGGTTTGTTCTTTTTTGTTATTTTTTTATTAATTTTTTTTAATACATTTGGTTTAAAACATGATTTAGTAGAACGTATTTTTGGATGACATATATTTTTACGTGTTCTCATATATTAACTCCCTTTAATATTTCCATTATCGTCACCTGCTTCTTCTTTTTTGGTGGGGATTTAATGTGTTTTAAATCAAATTCAATCACATCTGGGTCTGTATCTGTTGTCTCTGGTGTATCCGGTGTCTCCTGTATGTCATCGTGGATGCTCACTAACTCTTCATAAAATTTAAGAAATGCTTCTTCATATAAAGCAAAATGTTCGTAATTTGTTGTCTTCATATTATTCATAATCTTATTTATTGTGGGTATGTGTTCACGATAATTAAAAGTTTTTTTCATTTGTGGTTGCTTGTAAAGATATTCGTTATACATTATAGTATCTACATGTTTTTAATATTGGTTCTTGTACAATTATTAAATACATTTGGTGCAATAAATTTATTTCCATTCGATGATGACTCTTTATAAGGTGTCATCAGCTCGGTGTAATTCATAGGATTTACATATAGGTCACTGTTAGCATTAGGGACATACTGTGCCTGTGTGTCTCGCTGAAGAGCCATAAATTGGTTACGTAACTCACTCTCTTTATTTACATTTAAAGCATATAGGTCAGTCTCTCCACGGTCGCCAGGATTAAATGTAGCTCCTAATTTATAGTTCAATAATTTTGTTTGAGGTGGCTTGGCAGGAGGTGTCTCATACTTCGTGGATACTGGTCTAAAATCGAAGTTAGGTTTTAGACCCTTGTCTGGGATATTGCGCCGATATATCTGGTCGTTGCTTACCTTATGGAAACTCATATATATTAACTACACTTTATTCACTTGCCTTTAAACAGTCTATCACATTCATTACCAATTCTTCGTGAAGAGACATCTTTTGAAAAATTACACATTCGTTAAAGTTTAAATTAAATATACGGTTCATACCATTTTTACATACTATATTTATGTCATTTATTAAGCTTATATCTATAATAAATCCACCATTTGTTAAGTTTACAATATCGCTTTCCTTTTTAAACCATCGTATGTATCTTCCTAAATGTAACTCATCTAACCCGTCGATATATTTATATTTATTTAATTTATTGTGCATTTGTTTTAGTTCAGTTTTATTACGTGAATATGGTTCTAACACACTATTTCTAAATAAATATATTTGTTCTTGGTCATAATATCCTATATCTTCTACATTTTGTAATAGTTGTTGGATATCTTCATTTTCTAGTGATTCCTTAAGTAATTCTTCCATAATGTATATTATATGTTGTCATTAAGTCTTAATATATCATATCAGAATAAATCGCCTATATTTTATATCATATCCATATCTTGATGAACCAGGTATATTATATAAAACAGTAACAGGGATATCCATGTATATGATATTTTTAGCATATCGATATATTTATTATTATGTAAACAATTCATAATAATATATTATATGTGTTGTCATTAAGTCTTAAAAATTTATTTCAGAAAATGAATTTGCTGCCACGGGTTCAGGCATAGGGGGTTCTGGTGGAGGCATGTTGTAATCGGACTTCATGGTTTCATTTTGTGTATTTTGAGGTAGAGACATATGTGCTACATTTGGTGGAGGAACTGCTAGAGCAGGCATGGTATTAATACGTGTGTCCTCATCTGTCTCACTGTATTCTAAACTTCCAAATGCCTCTGGGTTAAATCCTAAATAGATTAGCACACGGTTTACAATTAAGTTCACTTTCTTACTTACGTTTGTATCCAAGGTAAATAAGATAAATATAACTGGTAATACGATATTCAATAGGTTTATGCTTTCATATGCCACGCCACTGTATACGGATAAAAATAAAATAAAACGGTGGATTACCCAGAACACTAACATAACTAATACTAATTGTAACACAACTTCAATCAATATCTCTAAACTACCCTTATGTTCGTTAAACTTTGGTAAATAATTTTTCATTATGTAAATAAATATAATTAAAGGTAGTATGGCGACTACGGTGTATTGTGCTAAATTTAATAAAGATGCCTTATCCTTGTCGTTTAATTCAGTCATATGAGATATAAAAGATGTTTCACTATGTTCTCCGCCCATTTGTTCCATTATAAAGTATGAATATATTATTATTTATTTTAATATTTGATTCTAGTTTAAATATATATATACATATTTAATCAATGTTATCCAATATTACTAAATCTCTTTACGATCACGAAGAGAAACAATATTTATCTATCGTCAAGGATATATGCGAGACAGGAGACAAAATACACGGGCGAAATGGTTATACGTTATCTAAAAATGGTGCTTCTATGTATTTTTGTTTAAGAGACAATAAGTTGCCTGTATTGACCACTAAAAAAATGGCTATAAAAACATGTGTAAAAGAGTTATTATGGTTTATCTCCGGTGATACAAATAATAATACATTGGTGAGACAAAACGTTCATATATGGGATGGAAACGGCAGCAAGGATTTTTTAGAAAGCCGTGGTCTATCATATGAAGAAAATGACCTAGGTCCGGTTTATGGACACCAATGGAGACACTTCAATGCTCCATATGTAGACTGCCACACGGACTACACAGGACAAGGACATGACCAGCTGGGATATATAATTAATTCACTTAAACATCCAGATGACAAATATTCACGTCGCCTTATATTAAGCGCATGGAATCCGTGTCAACTGGATGAAATGGCATTACCACCTTGTCATTTATTAGTTCAGTTTAATGTTAATAGCAAAGATGAATTATCGTGTTCATTATACCAACGTAGTGGAGATATGGGATTAGGAGTACCATTTAATATTCTGTCATACTGTGTACTGACTCATTTACTAGCTAAACATTGTGGATTAAAGGCAGGTGAATTTATACATCATATTGGCAACGCACACGTTTATGATGATCACGTAGATAATTTACTTGAACAAACTACACGCGAGCCACTGAAGTTTCCTACGATACATATTGATTCTATTAAAGATAACATAAATGATTATTCTATTGAGGACATACATATTGAGAATTATACACATTTGTCTCCAGTTAAATTAAATATGCGTAAATAAAACTATATAAATAAAACTAACATATATATATATAATGAGTTCTCTAGCATCAGCAAATCCAGTAAAACGCGTAGACCCTTTGGGCACACTTAAGTATCATCACGATGAGTTAGGAAAGCTTAAGAATAAGGTCGAAACATTACCTAACTATGCTGACCAGATTAGTGAAATCAAACAAACTCTTATTTCACTTCAGGTAACGTCACTTGACACATCTACGCACAACAAACAGGTTCTTACTGATTTGGTATCGGAGTTAGAGACATTAAAAACCCAGCTTAATGAGCTTAAGGGTGCTTTTGACAGCACATCCAACACCGTCATCACTCTGTCAAATGACGTATCTGACCTCAAGGCAGATGTACCGGTCAATGAAGGCGATGCTTCATTAGAAAAGACCGATTAATAAAAATTGATATAAATATATTTTATTATATGTTCTAAAATGGAATTCGAATTAAATGAAAAACTGAAACTAGCGGTGTTTATTGAGATTTTTAAGTTCATTAAAAATCTTAGTGATTACGTGTCATTCTCTTGTAATTTAGAAGGCATTCAAATACAGGTTATGGATAGTTCACACGTATCTTTACTTGATTTAGCATTACAAGCGGATTGGTTCGGAGCATACCTATGTGAAACACCAATCATTTTCAGTCTATGTAATGACGACTTTATTAAAATACTTAAAACGATTCCTGCCAAGGGTAATTATCTTAAATGTTCAGTCGATGAAGAACATTTTCATATTCACTTTAAACAAAAAGATCACGACAAACATTTTCAGTTAAATACAGTCGATATTGAACAGGAGATTATGTGTTGTGAAGATTATGAATCAGATTTAGATTTTAAGATGGCCATACCTATTTTAGATGACCATATGGGTTCTATTTTTGGAGAAGACATTGAAATTAAGTGTAAAGACGACATGTTATATTTAATTAGTTATGACGATAAAAATCAAAAAACAGACATTACGCTAAAAACTGAATGTTTAGAAGAATTTAACGTAGTGGATGACTATGACGCATCATTTAAATTTTGTGCAAAGTATATGTTATTCATTTCCAAACTTAAAAAAATAGACAATATACACATCTATCTTAATGAAGGAAAACCTGTGTTCTTTCATGTCACCGAAGAGGGGTTTAATTTTAGATATTACGTTGCTCTTAAATCGGATGAAGACGATTAGTTAAAATTTTATAATATTAATAATCATTTATTAATATGATAAGTGAAATACTTATGTTTATTGTTATACTTTTTATTTATATACACGTATTAATACATTTTCACGTTACTAAAGATAACGCTATGTCCAAATTAGACGACGTTAATAGTAAAGAAATTACATTTAAATGTCACCATAAAACTCCTTTTTATTTTGATTATTCTCATCCAGATTTGTCTCTTAACAACACATACGAACCCATACCACTTCTAGAACCAAACGTACATTTTTTTCCGTCACATACGTCAACGCACGACACGGAGACGTTACACACTAATTTACATTGCCGTTCCTTTTATAAGGTGGCTGATATGTCAGCGGAATTCGTGTTGATACATCCTAAATATTCTCATAATTTTATTACTTCTGATGGTTTAAATTATACTATTGAAGCAGATAGTATAAAAAATAATAATTTATACATTCATAAAACATTGTCTAAGAACGAGATGCTATATGTACCGAACTATTGGTTGGTATATTATGAGACAAAGGGGACAGTTGAAAAAATACAATATTCTACGTTGTTAAATCAAGTGTGTTTTATTAAGGAGAAGGCTATAGCAATGTTTTTACGCTTTCATGTGTGATTATTTAAACACTATGTTAAGTTGTTTTTTTGAAAGAGGTCTACGTTTAGTTGAACCTCGATTTTTTCTAGTAGACAATGATGATATTCCTTTCATGCGCTTATTTGGTTTATTATTATTTAGATTATATATAAACTCAGCGATTCTTTCATAATCCACAACTGTTTCAGGTTCTTTTATCATTTTATTTACTAGTGATATTACTTCAACACTCTCTTCATCGAATCCTTTAATTTGTTCCAGCATGTCTATAATTTGTTTATCATCAATATTGGTTCTGTTTTTAGCTTTAGCTAGTTCGTTAGTACCAGTCTGAAATCTACCATATATATTCTTATATTCATATTTTATCATATTTAATGCAATTGACAACCGACTTGACCTATTTGTTGGAAATACAATAGATAATTCAACCGGTTTATTTACTAAATTAGCTGTCCTATGTGGTTTATATGATGTATATAGGCCACTATTTTCTTTAGTGACACATAAGTTAGCATTACTTTTATTTGTTTTAACATAAAAATTTGTTCCATTCTTTTTCACACACGATTCAGGGTTTCCACCTATCAATTTTTTTACAGAACGTTTTTTACGTTGTTTATTACTTTTGCGTTTATTGCGTCTTTTGTGTATTTTAAATGTACGTGCCATGAATATATATTATAACTACATTATTTGTCTTCAAGATAGTCATACAACTCCTTTATGACAGTTTTATAGTTTTTCTTTTCTAAGTCGTCAACTATATACCATTTATTATTCTTTTTCATCAGATGTTTTATGACATCATCGTCGTATAATTTGTCTCTAAACGCACGAGCCGATTCTACTTCAGCACGAGAAGCCGCTGCTTGAGATTCCATGATTTTACGTAATATATCATTTTCATTTTTAGCAATAAGCAATTCGTTATGGAGTGATTTTTTTTCTTGGAGTAAATTATTATGTTCCTGTGATAATTCAGTATGTTCTTGGATAATGAGGTCATATGTTTTTTTATTTTCAGCATTTAGTTTATTAATATAAGTTTCCATATATATTAATAATAGATATTAATCTTTTGGTAAAGGGGGTACACTAGACATACCTTGTTGTCCATTAGGTGTTAGTTTACTTGCGTTTGTGTTTTTTCTATTCTCCTTTATCTTCTTCTTCTTCTTCTTCTTTTCGTTTTTGCATAAATTCATTAAATTCGTGGTGGGTTAAGTTTCCGGAACTATCGACGTGGGTGGGTGGTGGTGGTGGTGGTGGCGGTACGTCACGTGTATTTTGCATATCCTTCCGGCGACTACGGAACTTTGACTGAATCGTTACTGCTGCTTTATTTTTAGCTGCTTTATTTTTAGCTGCATTATTTTTAGCTGCATTTACTTCTTCAACATCTTCTTTCGCTTGTGGCGTAAACGATGGTGACTCAGCATTTTTTACAGCTTGCTGTGGACTGTTGAGTTCAGTATCAGGTTCTTTGTATTTCCATCTTCCATTTGCTACTTTAGATACACAATATACTGAGTCATCATTATTATTAGTCCCAGCAGTACCTCCACACATCGTCTTTTTTATACGTTTTATGGACTTATGTTTTATTATAATAGGTTTTACTTTAATTTTTAAAGAACGCTTCTTCCTTAGTTTATTCTTCACCGTTTTCGCATTCCTTACGTTCCGTTTTTTTAATATAGATTTCTTGACAGTATGCTTAACACGGCGTTTCATTATATATATATATTAATACATTAAAAATTAAAATAAATAAACCTTGGTTACAATAATAATGATAAGTGAGCGCACACCATTTTATTTAATAAGCGTTATATTTTTATTTATAACCATTGTGTTAAGTTTAGTTACTACATTTAATACTAATAAAAATTCTAATGATTTTTATCCGTTAGGAGGCACGTATCATAATATGCCAATACACGATAAACATGTGACAGATAAAATATGCTGGTATTTCTCTCAACTAACGCACCATACACTCTTTTTATTATTTGGTTATTTTGTTTTAGCCTTATTAAATATCAAATCCGTTAAATTTTTTAAAATGGTCGGTCCATTAGCACTAACGGTCAGTGTATTATATTTTTACTTTCTATATCCAAAACAATCTCTAAAGATACATCAACTATCTTTTTATAATTTTTTTTCTCATTTCATGATTATCTTTTTGGTGTTCTGTGAGTTTATGTACATAGAGACATATGACTTCCATGAGACAACAAATTGTTTTGTCTTGATAATAAGTTCCATATTATCTATACTAATTAATTATTATTTACGGGGTGTGTGGAGTTACGACATGATAAAGTTAGATACATTTAGGGGTTGGAAGCTGGTAGCAGAGACAACTATAATAATGTATTTATTTAGCATGATGTTTTACATATTTAAGTATAAAAATCAAAATTATTATGGTCTCGATAGCGTCGATTTAACTCGTAGTTTTTCGGTGATATCTGGGTTGGTTAACATAATATATGTATTAATATTCGCTTCTTATAATAAAGATATAGTTTAATGGAAGCTCACATAAAAATATTAATACTATACGCTGGGATAATTCTGTTTACATTTATCTATGCCTCATTTAATCCAGTTCATTTCACAGGTATTAATATAATTCAAGATAAAATAAAGGATAACATTAGTGAGCAGGTGGCCGTAGAGGGATTTCAATTTGATATGGATAAGGAGATAATAAAAAAGGAGACAAATGAATTAGTAGACAATGAAAATGAAAAAATAAAATCGCCAACATATGCCCAAAGACTCATGGATAGTTTCTATTTTTCTACGAACACCGCGTGTCTATTAGGGTATGGAGACATACATCCGTCAACAAACCTAGCTAAATTTGTTGTCTCCATTCAAGGAATAATGACCATATCTCTTATATTATTTTAAAAAATTATGTATTTCTCGATATACAATCATATTTGTTCCATTAGTAATATCATGTCCTAAATTATTCATAATTATCATATTTTGTATATCATAACCGTTATATATGCTTAATGGTGCTTGTGTGTCATTTTTCCCAACTATAATTAATGTATCGTTATCTATTTTATTATATATCTTTCTAACGTTTGGTGTAGCACGTATAATTTTAGGTGACTTAACGATATTGGATCTTAATATAGGATTCACTATCGGTGCTATGCCGACACAAAATTGTAATTTATATAATATTTTTTTTAAACGTAATGCAAAGTAACCCCCACTTGACACACCAACCACACCAATAGCCGGATTATTATATTTATTGTTACATATATTTATAAACTTAGAGCATTCATCTATCATAATATCCATATCAGCTACACGTGATTGTTTGACAACATATCCTTGTTTTTTAAAATAAGTAAGCCATGTTTTTGAACTTGGTATATGTCTCGTAAAGTGAGAGCCACCTACAAAGTATATACAAATCATATAATATAATTATATAATTTACACTACATTAATATAGTTTAATGGAGGCTCATATAAAAAATATATATTAACTTAAATATAAAAAATAAAATATTATAGATTTTTATATTTAGTTATCCTTTACACCACTTAAAATAACATTTTTGTTCGTGGTCATAACAGTCAACACATATTTTATGACCACAATCCATATTAATAATATAATTATCGTCGAGACAAATATTACATGTATTCACTATATCTAGTTTTTTTGCCTCCGATATTTTAGACACATATTTGATGATGTCTTTATCTTGTGAAAATTTATTTAATAAATTAGTTACCTCTGCTGAGAGTTCTTTTGCGGTTGATAATACTCTATAAAATTCGCATTTTGTAATATGTGAACTTAAAATACCACATGATACAACACTTCCATGTTGTACGGCCATTTTAAAATAATGTATCATTTTTTCTTTATTTTCACATTTAAATGATGTAGTTTGGTGAGGTTCACTATACATGAATTTATAATACAGTCCCATTTTGGTCATACATCTATAATCATTATTTAATATACCTATTTTTAAATATTTTTTACATTCTGTTTTAAAATAATCTTTATGCCTTATACAATCTATTATGCTTAAGTAAAAGCTACCCAAATTATATGTACTATCACGTGCATAAGTATTTCCCAATTCTATCGACATTGTAAAATATTTAACAATTTCTTTATAAATAAACGAATTGATATCTATATATAACTTATAAGTAAACTGTGTTTTTTTAAACAATGTAGTATAATACGTAGCCAAATTATACATACAATCATCTGAACCATGTTCTATACCCATAAGGTAATATTTTTTCATAAAAGGTATATTGTCTTGAACTTTATATTTATCATATAGTCTCCCTAAATTATTCATAGCTACCACATTCCCCTCTTGAATTGATTTTTTAAAATAATATATTGCATTTGGATAGTTACTTTTATTAAAATAGAATATGCCTAATTTATTCATAGCTTCATGGACATTGAAATTTTTTATAAGATATTTTAATAATTTTACATATTTTTGTTTATTTTTATTTTCATAAAATTTTAAATAATTTGTATATGATAGTTTGTCACCTAAATAAAATCCTTGTTTATACTTTTTAATTGATTCTCTGGGTTTATATGTAATGCTGTAATGATATCCTAGAATCTGTATGGCCTCCACGTTATCTTTTGAAGCCGCGCATTCATAATATTTTATCATATTTTTTAAATCCGGAGAGTTATAATAATTATAACCTATATTACATAATATTGTATCGTCTGTAATGTCGTTAGACATATCGTACCCATATTTAGACATGTATCTATCTATCTTATCGATAGTATGCGCTTTTATTAATAATTCTTTTTTAATATGATTACAATAAATTGACAGTCTATCATAATCATACAGTGGATTTAATAGTCGAATGTACATCCATTTACCATGAACAACGTTCGGTATATTTAGCAAGACCAATCTAATATCGTCAGGTTTCTTCATCAATGTATTCATTATACAACTTTGTCATTAAAATATTTTAGTCAATTTTTTATACCTGATAATATAGATGAAACATGGACCGCATTATATTTCATAATCTGATCCAATACCTTCTTGCTTGGTTTTACATCAGGAATCGGTAAATTGTTCTTATTTTTTAATGGATTCTCTGGATGTCCCTTTGCAAAATACCCTAGATTATGGACACACGCATACTGGATTATGTATTTAAATATATTTTTATAGGTAGTTTTATATTTTTTTAGTTCAGATGGTTTAACGTTAATCCAGAATTTAATTTTAGTGTCCCATAATTTATCCAGATATACATTAAATTTTTTAGATTTGATATATGTCTCACAAGTCATTACTTTTTGTGTCCTTGTATTCTTACGTAATATAATACGTTTCCGTGTATTAATAGGTTTCCGTAGCTTAATTCGTTTATGTGTATCACGGCATTTTTTATTTTTTACACACTTTTTCTTTT
>Ga0233449_1001009_pt1 | contig 28190 bp, 17 predicted proteins | sample SI_124_October20_FD_183012 | JGI IMG/M metagenome (GOLD analysis project Ga0233449, IMG submission 183012) | Seawater microbial communities from Saanich Inlet, British Columbia, Canada - SI_124_October2016_200_MG | ecosystem: Environmental > Aquatic > Marine > Inlet | place: Canada: British... | reverse complement strand
GGTGCTTGATCATGCCATTCGACTTCTTCAACCAGTCCTTCCGAACGGTCTTCGCCCAGCACATTATTATGTGTACCAAGGAAATGCTTTAACCCGTATTCATGGCCACGCATTGACGTACCGATCAGGTTACCACGCCAGATCCACAGGACCTTGGGATGGTTTTGCTCCGCATCAACATCATCAAGTGCAAAGGTAAGCTCTTCTTTTTTGAATTTCTCAGCGACCCATTTGCCTACTTCATCCGCAGACTGAGCACCATCTGCACGGGCTTTTTTCAATAGCTCGATAGGGTTTTCTTTGTCTACTTGCGGATAGAAAGGTAGCCAGCCATTACGAACAGCCAGATGGTTCTGGTCTGCCGAATGTTGACCTTTTTTCGGGAAATGGTCCGCCCATGGTGTCCAGAGAGGATCAAGCACCATACCATCATAGCGCCACTGATCTGTATGGAAGTAGAAATAGGACGTAGAGTTCATATGGCGTGGTGGGCCATCGTTCCAGTCAGAAGCACCGCCAAGACAACCAATAGCAGCATATGGACGAATTTTCTCTGTACCAACATAATGGGCAAAGCCGCCGCCATTAACACCCATACAGCCTGTAAGGATTCCCATGACAGCCTGTGCACGATAAATCAGAGGGCCGCCGTGATACCAGTGAAGGATACCTGAGCCTGTGATAAACAGGCATTTACCTTCTGTCTTCATGGCCGTATCGCCCCACTCACGGGCCACACGTAGAGCCATGTTACGATCAACACCGGTTTCCTGTTCCTGCCATGCAGGCGTGAAAGGCTGGGTTTCGTCGTCATAATCAGTTGGATATTCACCGGATAATCCGCGATCAACACCAAACTGGGCCATAAGAATATCATAGCCCGTAGCAACACGGACTTTTTTGCCATCTACAGTTTCAAGGACTCGTGTAGGAACGCCGCGTGAATTTTCTTCCGCCAGTTTTCCTTTGCCTTCTGTAGTGCCAAGCTCGGTATTAAATGTATCGGTAAAGTCAGCAAGGCGAACCTGAACTTCTTCATAGTCACCATCAATGAAGCTTAAGAGAGGATCAAATTCTTCGCCGGTGATAACGTCTTCATTTTTAAGATTCCAACGACCGGTTTTATCTTCTTCCCAACGGAAACCAACACTACCACCAGGAAGACGAACATTTCCCTCTGCATCCATCATCAGGAGCTTCCATTCATTTAGCTCTTCTGATTGATAGTCAGCCAGATCACTGGCCCGCAAGAGACGTCCGGCAATATATTTGTCATCATCGCTTTCATCCATAATGACAAGAAAAGGCAGGTTGGTAAATTTTTTGGTGTATTCAAGAAAATAATTGGTTTTTGCTTCATAGTGAAATTCTTTGAGCAACACATGAATACAAGCCAGTATAAATGCCGCATCTGTTCCAGGACGAACCGGAACCCACAAATCAGCAAATTTGGTTATATCGGCATAATCAGGAGACAAATTAACAATTTTACCACCGTTATATTTATGCTCGGATGCAAAATGCGCATCCGGCGTTCTGGTCATAGGCAGGTTGGAGCCCATAACAATCCAGTACGCACTTTGATACCAGTCAGCAGCTTCGTGCACATCGGTCTGATCACCCCAGATCATCGGCATAACATGCGGGAGATCGTGGTACCATTCATAGAAGCTAAGCATAGTACTTCCGAGCAGATTAGCCATCCGGTGTCCGGATATAAAGCTAACCATGCTCATCGCAGGAATTGGGGAGAATGAGGCCAAATGGTCAGGACCATATTCTTTAATAGTATAAATCTTTGCTGCAGCAATAATCTCGGTTGATTCGTCCCATGTAGTACGCCGCCATCCGGCCTTACCACGAGCATTGCGGTAGTTTGCTTTTCTTACCGGATCTTCAACAATAGCGCCCCAGGCTTCAACCGGGTCTTTGCCCGAAGCACGTTCTTCGCGGTAATAGTCCAGCAACACACCTCTGACATAGGGGTATTTAGGACGCACAGGACTATATGGATACCATGACGCAGAAATTCCCCGCTGACATCCGCGAGGCTCGTAATTAGGAGTATGGTCATTGATCTGTGGCCAGTCGGTCTTTTGTAGCTCCCAAGTAATCAGTCCGTCTTTGACAAACACTTCCCATGAGCACGAACCCGAACAATTTACACTATGGCTGGTACGTACAGACTTGTCGTATGACCAGCGATTGCGGTAAAAATCTTCCCAGTCCCTTGGTTCATCCATAACTCTGAACCAGCGTGATCCTTCTCCATTAGCCATTGTTTTTGCCTTTCTTTTTATTCTATTTATTCTTCTTTCTATTTATTCTATTTATTCTTATTTCTATTTATTCTTATTTCTTTTTATTCTATTTATTCTTCTTTTCTATCTCGTACCCTTCGTAAAATGCTTCCACGAAAGGGCGGAAATCTCCGACTGTGCCGTAAATCGCTACGACGCCTTTACGTTCAAGGTCATATACAAGATTGACAGCTTCCGAACGCCCAACCGGATGTTCTCTGGCTTTGCCTTCATGTTCTGTTGTGTCTTCTCTCATCGCCTGAATTGATGCATAGACCAGACCCTTGGAATGCACTTGCCACCACAAATGAAACTCCCAGCCCTTTAATGTAAGAGATGTCCCCCCTGAGTCGGCTTCCGGGTCATGGGGATCGATCTCCCACTGATAAACAGGCATTATACCTTCATATTCCTTACTCCCTGCCTCTATCGGACCTTCAGGTACACTAGGGCCATCTTCGCAATATCCTGCATCAGGAGCCATATCTGCTCTGCCCAAACTGGCTTTGCTAACTGACATATCTATTCCCAGAACATCGGGATCAGGAATCTGCCCCTCTGCCAGAAGCTCTGCTTGCAGCGGCGTCATTTGTTGTCCGTGGGACAGGGAATCATCTTCGTATGGGCGGAAGCGATTGATATTTATTTTCTCGAACTCTCCGATGCTATTAAGTCTGGCATGGATATCCTTGACCATCTGGTCAATTTTTTCAGCCTTGTTTGTAATGGGAGCAAAATCAACCGTCACTACATTGTCTTTTATATCAATGTTTTGAATAAACCCGGCAGAGACGACATTTTTTTTAAAACCCGGATAAGCTACATCGCGTAAGCATTCCAAGACTTTTTCAGTATTCATGTTACTCATGTTTAATCCCCTTGATTATATAACGAACCTATAATCCCACAGTTTTTGTAAAATTGATCTAGGTCAATGTTTTGAATAAACCCGGCAGAAACGATGTCCCGTTTAAAATCCGGATAAGCTACATCGCATAAGCATTCCAAGACTTTTTCAGCATTCATGTTACTCATGTTTAATCCCCTTGATTATATAACGAACCTATAATCCCACAGTTTTTGAAACATTGACCTAGGTCAATGTTTCTTACAAACCCGGCAGAAACGATGTCCCGTTTAAAACCCGGATAAGCTACATCGCATAAGCATTCCAAGACTTTTTCAGCATTCATGTTACTCATGTTTAATCCCCTTGATTATATAACGAACCTATAATCTCACAGTTTTTGCGACATTGATTTAGGTCACTGTCGAGGAAATAAAATTATTATACTTTTGAAAAGTGCTGAGTTTATTTTTGACAAACATTAAAGATAAAGGAGAAACCCCATGAGAATCGTAGTGTATATATTTGCTGCTATATTGCTACTATCTGTTGCGGGGACAGGAACATAGGCCCTGGCTGAAGAAAACGCCTTCAAGTGTACATCGATAGTTCTGAAAAATTTGGAAATGTAGAGAAGGCCGACGTAGAATGAAAACGGTAAAAATTATAGGTATTTACTCACTTACCCATCAGCGGATTTACAGGCAGCGGTTACCGAAATGAAATCTGCGTTTCAGAAAAAAGGCCGGTTGTCCTCCGAGACGGCGTACAGGCTATGAAATTGTTCGCCGCAGAGGGGGGGCTTAAAATGCCGATTTTTGTAAATAATGTTGAAATAACAGATGATCAGGTGCATAGCGAAATGCAATATCATCCCTCTCCCACCGTTGAGGACGCCCGAAAAGAAGCATCAATGGATGATAAATTGCTCACTATTGATCAGTTGGCCGCACTTGATGAGGAAAAAGAAGAGCTGATCATTGAAGCTTTACTGGATGATGATATTTGCCAGCGTTATTATGATCAAAATACCGACCGTTTCGTTGATAAAAAATCGGGAGAGGCTCTCCCTTATAAGATGGTTAAAGGTCATATTAAAAATTACATCGAAGATAAAGGCCATATGTCCGTCTTCAATGCCTATGTTGATCGCTTGATGGATAAAGCCAATATCGTGGAATTAGTTTAATCACAGGAGAAATTGCCTGATATTTTCAGGTTATTTCTTCGAACCTCTCTTTTTGCCAATTATATTCGCTTAAATTTCCGCTTTTAATATCGAAATACCAGCCGTGTAATTTTAGCTTGCCTTCTAATAAGGCGTCTTTTACCCACGGGAAGCTGGCCAGATTATTGAGGGAAATGAGTATTGCGCGTTTTTCGCAGACGCAGGTCCTTGACCGATTGCTCATAGAAACTCGCTCAAGTTCGCTAAATTCGGCCGCTTCTTCAACAATTTTCATCCAAGGGCGGATGAAGCTGTAGCCTTCCGTCTCGTCGGTGACCGTATGATCCATTAAGGATCCGATGCCGCCGCAGCCGCTATGTCCCATAATGATGATATGTTCCACACGCAAATGATTAATTGCAAATTCCACTGCTGCACTGGTGCCGTGATAGGTGCTTTCGCCGCTGTCTTCTTCATAAGGGGGCACCACATTGGCGACATTTCGGATCATGAACAGCTCGCCGAGCGCGCTACGGGTCAGGATCGCCGGATGAACCCGGCTGTCGGAACAGGCAACCATCATCACTTTCGGGTCCTGCCGCTTGCCGGCTACTTTCAGCCATTCCTTGTTATCATCCCCTAAATAGTTGGCTCTGAATTCCCGGTACCCCGAAATTAAACGGTCATATACATCCATAATTGTGTCTTTATTAGTTATTGTTTAAATCATCATAAATCAAATTTTTTCAAATGAATATTGATTTGTGTCAAAAACATACATAGAGAGTATGATAGAAAAGCACCATGTGACGTAAATCGGAGTAATAAATGCCCGCACCTGAAAATAGTGAAGATTTCCCGCTTAAAGAAGCGCGCGCGCTTGTTGCTCATCTGATGACGCGAAATCCGCTTATCTATTGGGCCGACCTGCTTTTGAACCTGATCCTCGGCTGGGGTGGTTTTTATCTTGTGGTCATAACGCCTGCTTTAAGCGCGCTTAATATATTCGCGTTTATTGTTTCGGCTTTTTCTCTTTACCGGGCGGGGATATTTGTTCATGAAATTGTTCATTTCAAAAAAGGCTCTTTCAAAAGCTTCGTTGCCTTCTGGAATATAACCGCTGGTATGCCGCTTCTTATTCCGTCATTCACTTATTACGGTGTTCATAATGATCATCATAAGCGTGATACCTACGGTACCACCGAAGACGGCGAATATTTACCGTTTGGTGCGGAAGAAGGCTGGAAAATTATTGCTTATGTGTTTTTATCGCTGATACTGCCGCTGCTTTTCCTATCGCGCTTTCTGATCCTAACGCCGCTATCGTGGGTCATTCCGCCGCTCGGTCGTTATGCATGGCAGCGCGCCTCGTCCCTGACCATTGATCTGGCTTACCGCCGCCCACCGCCGAGCAAACTAGACGGCAAATACTGGCGATTGCAAGAAATTGGCGCGTCTATTTATGCGTGGGCCGCGGCTTACCTTATATATAATGGCACGCTTCCTCTTAAAGTTGCCATCGTCTGGTATCTGGTAACGGTGCTTGTCTTCACCATGAATAGCTTAAGGACCCTTGGCGCTCACGCTTACAGAAACCCCGGCGACGTCAAGATGTCAGTAGCCGATCAATATCTGGATAGTATTGATGTGACGGGCGGGATACTCTCCCCCTTTTGGGCCCCGGTCGGTCTGCGTTTTCATGCGACCCATCATCTGTTTCCGCAAATGCCTTATCATAATCTGGGCACGGCCCATAATTTATTGGTGAAAAACCTCTCCGATAACACGCTTTATCTCAGCGCAACACGTAAAACACTTTGGCATGCGTTAGCCACTCTTTGGCAAGATTCGGCCCTTAGCCAGCAGAAGAACTAAGCGGCTTGACCATAATGATCGTTTCATTCTGATAGCCGCTCTTTTCATAAAAGGCGCGCGCCGGTTCATTATTAGCAAACACCTCAAGCTGCAATAAGCGGTGGCCATGTTTTTTGGCCCAGCTTTCTGCTTCATCCATTAATCTGCGCCCGACGCCAGCGCCCTGCGCTTCTTTTGACACCGCAAGCAGCGGTACTCTTGAGCAGGTTTCCTGCGAAATTTCATCTTTACTTTCAACAACCTGAATAAACCCTAAAGGAACACCGTCCCTTTCAACGATCAGCGTAATATGACGGCCTTCTGTACTATCCAGTGATTCCATGGTGTATCTATTTTGAAACTGCAATTCTACGTCATCTGAATGCCAGGCAAGGTTTGCATTTTCGATCAGTGTTGGTGACAAGCCAAAAATGAACTCCCTATCAGCGTATGTTGCTTCACGAATAATCATATTTATTTTCCTTAAGGCGCGCTGGTATTAGGCATTTTTACACCGGCCACTTTATTCATCATATAAAGACTGAAACCTAGCAGCACCATGCCCGGAATAAAGACAAGATTGTTTTCTGTGAGCCCCGCCGCAATATAGGATACCACGCAAATTGAACCATTGAGCAGCTCGTAAGGCAGCTGGGTTCTGACATGATCAAACTGGCTGCAGCCTGCGCCTGAAGCCGATAAAATTGTCGTGTCCGATATGGGTGAGCAATGATCGCCAAACATTCCGCCAGAAAGAACGGCGCCAATGGCCACATGCATCGGTGCACCAAGCGCATCGGCCACGGCAATAATAAGCGGCATCATAATGGCATAAGTGCCCCATGATGATCCGGTAGCAAATGACATCACGGCGCCAAACAGGAACGCCACCATCGGCACCAAAAATGGCGCGATGCTTCCATCAGCGAGGGATATAATATACTGCGCCGTGCCAAGGTTTTTACCGACCGAACTTAAAGACCAGGCCAGCACCAATATGATCAGCACGCTGGTCATATTACTAATGCCGCCTAAATAAATGATGATGCTTTGCTTGAAACTTTTAACGCCATAAATAAGCAAAAGAGCGATCATGGTCATGGATGAGAAAAAGTATGCGCTTGATAAGGCCCCTCTAAAAACCAAAGAAGGCACCGGATTTAGGGGAAAGCCAAGCGGCGCAAGCAGATAAAACAGCACTCCAAGCATAACGAGTAGTGGAAGCCAGACAAATATTGGCTTGGCGTTTGGATGAGAAATAGTATCGGATATCTCTAGACCACTATCGTCCTTAAGCCCATCGCCGGCTTGCGCTTTTTGCTCGGCTCTCGCCATTGGGCCAAATTCATAACCGGAAATAGCCACCAGCGGCACCATAATAATAGCAAACAGCGAATAAAACTGAAACGGGATTGCCGCCACGAAGGCATCAAAGCTACTTTCCGCGCGGCCAATTTCCAAAAACTCGCTCTCAATAAGCCCCATGGCATAAACACCCCAGCCTATAAACGGGATTAGCACCGCCACTGGTGACGCCGTGGTGTCAACAATCCATGCAAGTTTAACCCGTGATATTTTAAGCTTGTCTGTAATGGGCCGGTAAATTGGCCCAACGATCAGCGGCGTGCCAAGATCAGAGAAAAAAATCATAATCCCTGTGAGCCATGTGGCAATTTGTGCCTTAAAACGGTTGGTAATGATATGGGTCATGGTGGTGGCAAAGGCCACCGCGCCACCGGATTTTTCCATCAGCGCCACAAGGCCACCGATAAAACACATCAGAACCAGTATCCCAGCCTGACTAGGCGAAAGCATCTGCGGCACAAAATAATCTGAAACCATCAAACTTAAAGTCATCAACGGATTAAAGCCGTTCAGGATAATGACCCCGCTAAAAACACCTAAAAACAGTCCAATGATCACATTTTGTGTCCAAACGGCGATGCCTAGCGTCAATATAATTGGAATGATGGAAATAAATCCATAATCTGATGCTTCCAAGCCTTCCCTCCTGTGATTTTTAGATTATAGTAACGCAATATAATTTTTAAGAAACAAGAAAAATATTCTGGGAGTAGTCTTTATGAAAATCTTAAGCCAACTTATGGCTTTAACAGCATTGCTGTTAATCACCGCCTGTTCATCAAACGAACAAGCCGCTGAAACAACCACGGACGGGCCAGACTATAGCCTTTCCTACGACCTATATATCAAAGGCGGCACCATCGTCGATGGCTCCGGCGCATCTTCTTACGCCGGCGATCTTTTGGTTAGCGGTGACAAAATCGCTTATGTCGGTGATGTTGACGCTTCAAAAGTAACCGCGAGCCAGACAGTTGATGCCGCTGGCAAAGTTGTCTCACCCGGTTTTATTGATGCCCATTCCCACGGTGACCCGCTTCAGGAAGATAACGATCATCTACGAAGTTTCCTGCGTCAGGGCATAACCACAGTGGTGCTCGGTCAGGACGGTGGTAACCCCGGTTATAATTCAGACATTTCATTCGAAGATTTTATCCAACAAGTCAATGAGCAGAAATCTGGCCCCAATGTGGCAACCCTTGTTGGCCACGGCGCCATAAGACGACTTTCAGGCGGCGGTGAAAAAGATACAGTCAGCCCAGAAGATCAAGCCAATATGGAAGCGCTCCTGACACAGGCCATGGAAGCCGGGGCTTACGGCCTTGGTACCGGACTTGAATATGTGCCGGGTCGCTATGCAAGCGTAGAAGAAATGGCCGGTCTTGCCAAAGTTGTTGGCGCCTATGATGGTCTGATCTCAAGCCATATGAGAGACGAAGACGATGATAAAGTACACGCCTCCATTGCTGAGCTTATTGAGCAGGGAAAATATGCCCGCGTTAACGCTTCCCATATTAAGGTCGTATACGGCAAAACCCGTGAACAAGGAAACGCCGTCTTAAGACAACTTCGTGAAGCGCGCGAAGCAGGCATTGAAGTTACGGCTGATGTATATCCTTATCTCGCCAGTTTTGGCGACATGAGCTATCTTTATCCTGATTGGGCAATGCGTGAGTTTGAATTTAACGATGCGGTAGAGAATCGCCGTGCAGAATTTAAAGAGTTTCTCACAGCAAGAATTAAACGCCGCAACGGCCCGGGTGCAATTTTGGTAAGTTCCGGTGAATATTCCGGTAAAACCGTTGCAGAAATTTCTGAAATTCTCGGTAAAGACCCGGAAGATGTTATTATGGACTATGGTCATGATGGCCCTGCTACGGCTCACTTTATCATGACCAAGGAAACACAGGACGCCTTTATTACTGCACCGGATGTTTCAATTTCCACGGACGGTAGCCCGACCATGCGCCATCCGCGTTCATTCGGGTCCTTCCCGAAAGTGATCGAAGAATATGTGGTGCGTGATAAGGTGATGAGCCTTGAGCTTGCCATTAATAAAATGACCGGGCAAACGGCGAATATCTTTGATATCCAGACCCGCGGCCTTCTTAAAGCCGGTATGGGCGCTGATATTCTTGTAATGGATCTGGATAATCTAAGGGCCAACACAACATGGACTGACATATACGCCGAGCCAACAGGCTTTGATTATGTCATCGTCAACGGCCATGTCATTGACACGGCGCCAAAGTCGTCTGGTGCGATTTATGGCCGTGCACTTCTTAAAACCAAAGGGGATTAAAATGAAAAACCTACTAAAAATAATAGCCTTACTCGGGCTTGCCATCATGACGTCACTTTCAGTGACCCACGCCGATGAGGCCGATGATTTAAAAGAACAGATCATCGATCTTAAAGACCAGATCAGTAACCTTCGTCATTCATTTTCGTCAATAAATAAGGGCCTTTCAGATATTATGATGCATAATATTATCGGTGATGTTGCCCATATTGAAAAAGTTCGCATCAGCGGTCCACCGGTTGGAAAGGATCATGAATTTTCCGGCGACGGCGAGAAAAACCCGCTCGCTCTGACCAACCCGCTTACCATTTATGCTTATGTACTCTTTCCAAAAGACCTTGATCCGGATAAGGAATATCCACTTCTTGTCCATCCGCATCAGGGGGTACATTCAAACTTTAATGTGGAAAACGGCCAGCTTTATCGTGAACTGATTGCCCAGCAATATATCATTATCGCTCCCGACTACCGGGGTAGCACTGGCTACGGAAGACGCTTTTATGAAACTATTGATTACGGCGGCAAAGAAATAGCCGACACCAAAGCTGCCCGTGACTATATGGTGGAAAATTATGCCGTTGTTGACAAGGACCGCGTCGGTATTGTCGGCCACAGTCACGGCGGGCTTATAACGCTGATGAATTTATTTGAATATCCGGATGCCTATAAAGTTGGCTTTGCCGATGTGCCGGTTAGTGATCTTGTAGCCCGCATGGGATATAAAACTCAGGGCTATAGAGAGCTTTATGAAACCGAATATCATATTGGCGAGTCGGCCTTTGAAAATCATGAAACCTATCTTGAGCGCTCCCCGGCCTGGAATACTCATAAGCTGGAAACCCCGCTAATGGTTTACGGAAATACCAATGATGATGACGTTAATATTCTTGAGATTCGCCATCTTGTGAAATCTCTAAAAGCCGATGATAAAGATTTTATCTATAAGGAATATGAAGATGTCCCCGGCGGACACTACTTTGCCCGAATGGATCATAAAGTCGCCCGGGAAGCCCGTTACGGGATTTATAACTTCCTCGCCGAATATCTTTCTCCGGAAAGACCTTTTAAGAATATCAAAGAAATGGAAAAAGCGTCTTATAAATTCGTATCAAGGTGATTACCTATTAAGGCGCCATTCTTTATAGGCGTCCTGCAACTGAAAGAGCCAGTAAGCCGTTTGCGCCACGATAGGGCCAAACGGCTTACCTGCATAATCAAGGCCGAATGGCTCAAACAGTTTATAGCGCTCATCGCCGTTCACTATAGCGTCTGAGACAACTTCGCCGCCGGCCACCGTCGCTGTCATGCCAGAACCGCCAAAGCCCTGCGCATACCAAAAGCCCGGCTCAAGCTCGCCAATTTGCGGCATTTTATGAACCGGATATCCCATATAGCCCCCCCAGGCCACATCGGCCTTAATGCCTTTAAGCTGCGGATAGACCAGCAACAAATCTTTCATCATTATCTGCTCAAGCTTCCGGCCCGTCGGATTAAACATACTGACCCGCCCGCCCCAAAAAAGGCTCGTATCATCAAAGGTTCTATAATAATTGGATGAAACGCGGTTATCGCTCACGCCCCATTTGCCCTCTATCGCATCCTTCAGTCGATCGCCGAGTGGTTCGGTTAGCATCACATATGTGGCGACCGGTAAAGTCGCATTAGATAACTTAAAATTAAGCCCGCCGATATAAGCGCTGCAACACATGACAATCTGATCGGCAAGTATTGAGCCTTTTTCAGTGGTCACTTTCCAACCATTTGGTGTCTTGGTGATTTCGGTAACGGGTGATTTTTCAAAGACCCGCGCCCCGCCCTTTTCCGCTTCACGGGCAGAATGACAGGTATAATTTAATGAATGAAGCTGTAACGCATCAGGCTTTAAATAAGCATCATGATAATGATCTGAGTGAAAATAGTCGCGAAACTTGTCTTTTGGCCAGAACTGATAATTCACGCCCATAAGGTCATTGATAAAGTCAACATTTTTTTCAACAACGCCCGGCTCATTAAACCATGAAACCTCAAAATGCCCTGAAATATTTTCTTTTAAATCTTGCCGGTCACCAATGCGTCGATTGACGGTACCCAAGGCATCATTGGTCAGCTTATAAAGTTCTCTTGCATGACTTTCACCAACCTGTTTAACGATATCACGCGCGCCCTTTGAATATCCAGAACTGACAAAGCCGCCGTTTCTTCCCGTCGCACCCCAACCAATACGGTTGGCTTCAATAAGCACGGGCTTTAGCCCTTTTTCCACCAGGCTATGGGCCGTGGCCACACCGGCCATACCACCGCCAATGACACAAACCGGCGTCGTTATTTGTTCGCATAGTTCTGGAAAAATTTTGTCTTCATTTAGGGTGCGGGAATAATAGCTGTCTATATATTCGCCTTTTTCGCCTGCACGCGCGTATGGTTTTGCCATTATTCCTCTTAATACTCCCTAAAAGCCCCGCTTGGCTTATTATCTACTGTCAATTTTGCAAAAATATATTATATTTGGATCCAAGTAAAAATAATAATATCTAAAAATATTATACGAGAGATTACAATGAAAATATCCAAAGTCGTCTTGGTAATTATTGGACTTAACCTCTTTAATCCTGCCTATGCCAATACCATTTTAATTAACGGGAAAATTCTTACCGTTGATAATAATTTTTCAGTAGCGCAGGCCGTTGCTATTGACGATGGCCGATTTGTCGCCGTTGGCACTAACCGCGACATTCGTGCCCTAGCCACCACTGATACAACCATTATCGACCTTGAGGGTAAAACAGTTGTGCCCGGTTTTATCGACGGCCATGCTCATATGGACCGCGAAGGTCTTAAATTTATCCCGACCTCACTGGACGGTGCCCGCTCCATAAAAGACATACTGAAAATCATCGAAGCAGATGTAAAGCGCAAAAAGCCCGGCGAATGGATCATTACCATGCCAATGGGTGATTATCCTTACTACGGTGTTCGGGAGGACTTTCTCAATGAGGGCCGCTTTCCCACCCGTCACGACATTGATAAAGTTGCGCCGAATAACCCGGTATATATAAAAGGCCCGTGGTATTACTGGACCGGGATCGAGCCAATAATATCTATTGCAAATAGTGCGGCGTTAAAGCTCGCGGGCATCACAAAGGATACAGCCGCTCCCCATCCCGGCATGACAATTGCAAAAGATGAAAACGGTGAACCTAACGGTATATTTGAAGAAAATGGCCCCATTGCTTCACTGGAACATAGCCTTATGAAAGTCGTGCCGCGCTTCAGCCATAATGACAGAGTGAGCGCCCTTAAGCTCTCAATGAAAAATTATAATGTGCAGGGCACAACGAGTGTCTATGAAGGGCACGGTCTTGCGCCTGAAGTAATTCTCGCCTATCAGCAGCTCCATGAAAATAACGAGCTAACCGTCAGAAGCCATGTTGTGATCAGCCCGACCTGGGATAAGGGCACCATGGATGATCTATTAAAAAGCTGGACCCAGACCGCGGGCGCCAAAGGTTCCGGAGACGACTTTTTAAAATATAGCGGCATATACGCGGAAGTTGGCGGCACACCGCAGGATTATATCCGCAGGGCGCAGAGCGACTATAGCGGATGGGGCGGACAAAGCGTTGATGGCGCCCTGCCGCCCGCGCGCGGATCGCTTAATGATCTTGTCATTGCCGCAGCAGCAAATGATCTTCGCGTTAATGCCATCACCTATTCCGGCCCAAGCCTTGATCAGCATGTAAAGGCCTTCGAGCTCGCAAATAAAATCGCTCCCATCAAGGATAAGCGCTTCGTCATAGAACATCTCAGCTTCGTCAGCGCAGAAAATATCACCAACATCAAAAAGTTGGGCCTGATCCCGACCATGCTGCCCGGCTCCATGGTCTGGCTAAACGGCATTGGCCGCACAAAAGATCTAACGCCAGAGTTGGCTGACCAATATGTGCCCTTAAAAACATTTGTTGATAACGACATCCGCTTTTCTATTGGCACGGACAACGTCCCTTATAATATGCTCCACTCAATAGGTGCCGCCGTCACCAGACTTGATGCGACCACCGGCGCAGTAAGCTCGCCAAATCAGAAAATATCACGAATAGACGCCCTAAAGGCCGCCACCATAAACGGCGCTTACTTAAGTTTTGAAGAAAATATCAAAGGCTCAATCGAAATTGGCAAGCTCGCCGATTTAGTTGTCTTATCAAAAGACTATATGACCACCCCCGCCGAAGACATCAGAAACATCGGCGTCCTGATGACCATCGTCGGCGGAAAAGTTGTCTATGAAAAGTGATTATTTATAAACCACACCATCCAACATCACCATTTTTGGATCACTCAACACATCCAGATCAACAAGCGGGTTACCGTCGACAGCAATCAAATCGGCGAGATAGCCGACTTTAACCTGACCTAAGTTATCTTTCATATTCATCAGCTCGGCCCCGACCATTGTTGCTGCTTGCAATGTTTTTTCCCGGCTAAGGCCGTATTCATTCATCAGCTTTAATTCCCGTAGGTTAGTGCCGTGGGTATAGGGCCCCACATCACTGCCGTTACAGATCGTAACCCCCGCTTCCATCGCTGACGTCATGGCGGCATGTTTGTTTTTAACGCCGTTTGTGTCCGCGTCCACGCCCTTACGCCAGCCGCCATATTCTGCGATCGCTTCGGTCACCGTCACGGTCGGGCAGTAAATCACGCCGCTTTCTTTCATTAGCTTGAAAGTGTCGAGCGTTCCGCCGTCGCCATGCTCTATCGACTGAACCCCGGCCAGTATCGCACGCCGCATCCCCTCATTAGTGGCCGAATGGGCCACGACCCGGCGACCACTACTCGCGGCGGTATCCACAATCAATTGAATTTCTTCCTGACTAAAAGTTGGCCGGGCTTCCCCCTTTGGGCCCCAGCGGTAATCGGCGTATATTTTAACCAGATCAGCGCCCTTGCCAATCTGATCGCGAGTTACCCTGATCAAATCATTACCGTCGGCCGGCTCCGCGCCAAGGGTAAGGTCATGGGACAGATCAAAGCCTTTCGGTCCGTAACTTCCCGTCGCGACAATCGCCCGTCCAGCAACAATCAGCCGCGGGCCAACAATAGCGCCCTTTTGCAAAGTCCTCTTAATACCGACATCGGCATAACCGGCCCCTTCACTTCCCAGATCACGGAGCGACGTGAAGCCCGCGTCCAGTGTCGCCTTTAAATGCATCACGGCCCGCGCCGAGCGTTCCGCACGACTTTCTTTAAGCACCTGATCATTCCAGCTCACTTCATTATAAGGGTGCAGCAAAATATGACTGTGGGCATCTATTAGCCCCGGCAGAACCGTGAACCCCGAAAGATCAATAATTTTTAAATTCTCAAGCGGGACAGGATGATTTTGCTGAATGTCTTCTTGCCGGCCAATGGCAATAATTTTATTGCCTTCAATCAGGATATTTTGATCTGATATCAGCACACCCTTTTCAACATCAACGATATGTGCCGGCTTAAGCAGCGTATAATCCGCCGCAAAAGTTGTCTGAGCAAATAAAATAACGCTTGTCATTATGATTATAATTTTTGTCATTGATATCATCCCATAAGAAATCTTGCTTTTATTGTCATTGATCACCATACTTCAAAAAAATAAAAACGTATAAATAAATATAAAGGGCGGAACATGGGCTGGTTAACCATATTACCACAAGTCGTGGCCATCGCAGTAGTGCTGTGGCGTAAAGAAGTCATCCTGGCCCTGCTGGCCGCCATATTCACTTCGGAATTTCTGCTGCTGATTGACGCATCTGGCGCAATCGCCCTAGCACCGCTTGAAACAATTGAAAGAATTGTCGGCGTGTTTTCCAGTGCTGATAGCACCCGCATTCTTATGTTTTCACTTATCATTGGCGCACTGATTGCTTACCTAAGGCATTCTGGCGGCGTGACGGCAATGGTTGATTTGCTAATAAATAAAGGCATCACAAAAACCAAAAAGCAAGCAGGGCTAATGTCTTTTCTAATCGGCATCGTGCTTTTCGTTGAAAGTAATCTTAGCGTCATAACCGCCGGCATCGTATCACGCGGGCTGTTTGATAAATTTGGCATGAGCCGGGAACGGCTCGCTTACGTCATTGATAGTACCAGCGCCCCTGTTTGCATACTCATTTTGATAAATGGCTGGGGGGCCGTTGTGCTTGCTAACCTTAATGCCAATGGCCTGGAGAATGCAGAGACAACTTTGATCGGGACAATTTTCTTTAATTTCTATGCCTGGATTGCCCTCGCTATCGTGCTCTACACCATATTAAGTGACAAACTTCATGGTCCCATGAAAGAGTGCGAAGCGAGAAAACAAAAAGAAACCGCGCAAGACCCCGCTCCTGAATTTCCTGCCAGCAAAGCAAGCTTCATGCTCGTCCCTCTACTTAGCCTGATCGGTTTGATTTTTGTTTTCATGATCTATACCTCCCCTACCGGCGAGATAAGAAGTGGTGACGGCTCGCAGTCCATTCTTTATGCGACAATCCTTTCCTGCTTTGTTGCTTATATCATGATGCTCAGCAGTGGGCGCTTCACCCATATTAGACTTGTTGAAATTGGTTTTCAGGGAATGAATGAACTACTGCAGCTCGTGACCATCGTCCTTTTATCACTCGCGCTTGGTGCAAGTCTCAAAGTTCTTGGCACCGGTGCCTTTGTTGCCGGCATTGCCGGTGAAAACCTGCCGCTAATAATGATCGTACCGATGTTGTTTCTCGCCTCATCGATCATGGCCTTTACCACCGGAACGTCGTGGGGCACCTTTGCCCTGATGATCCCGATCGGCGTGCCGCTTATTCAGATGCTCGGGCTTCCGCCCGCTTTCGTTATTTCTGCCATTCTCGGCGGCGGCGTGTTTGGTGATCATTGCTCACCCATTTCCGATACCACAATGATATCATCGGTCGCTTCCGGCTGTAGTCTGCTCGATCATGTCAGGACTCAACTTCCCTATGCGTTGACCGGTGGAGTGCTTACATTCGTCGTTTATATTATTGCTGGAATATTCGTTATTTAGGCAAACGTCTTGACAGATAGGGTGAGCCAACTTCCCAAACACAGTCCGGCTTAAGCGTCTGTTCGGATCATTTTACTTCACTTTGGCACAATTAATTAATGTAACCAAAGTAGTCTCTTACCCGAGTCCTTTTAAAGTCGTCTATTAAGCTCTCCCTTTAGCAATAAATTTTAACCTTATTTTATAAGGCGTTACCATAGGTATTGATAATTTAAATATTCTTTTAATATAGTTAATGCTAAAGTTGGCCCATAATAAATTTTATAAAAACAATAACTTACGGTATAAAGCTATGAGCGCAGTTGAAGATCCAAATCTAGAAAGACGAATTACTTTTTGCCTGTATGAATATTGGGAAACTCTTGCCGGCGGCTCTGGTCTGCCTGCGCTGAAGAATTTGAGGCGGGACGACATTGAACCTTTCAAGAATAATCTCGTATTGCTCGATTTAAGAAATAGCAATAGCCCTCTCTTCCAGGTTATAGGCCACGACCTTCAGAAAGATCTTGATGAAGACCTTACCAATAAGCCTATTAAAGAAGTGCCAAGACGCACAATGCTCAGTCGGGTTACCGATCATTATATGGAAGTTTTATCAAACCGTGTTCCAATTGCCTTTGAGGCTGAGTTCGTCAACCGCGACAATGAAAAAGCTCTTTATAGAGGCATCCTTCTTCCCTTCAGTGATGACAATAATAACATTAATTTCATCTTAGGTGGTGTTCGCTGGATTTTAGCCAAAGATTTGCACCTAGAAGACGGCAAACCGTCTATCGAAGAATTAATGCGTAATATTTCCGAGGGCCGTGAAGATGGTCTGACACCTGAGCCTGATCAGGACGCTGAAATTATTCAAGAAGAGGTGGTTGAAACGGCCGCAGAAGATAACGTTGCTGAAGAAGAACAAATTGCCGCTGAAGACAACTTAGCTAATGAGGCCCCCACTGAGATCGTCGAGCAAACCACCGAGCAGGAACCATCCCTGACTGAAGATGCCGTAAAAGCACTTCTAGATGGGCCTGAAGTAAATACTGCGCAGGATGATCAGCCTATTTTAGAAAATGAAGCAGCAGAGCAAGTTGTCTCAACAGAAGATGAGGCTGATGATACGGCCTTTATAGAAATAGACGATGAAGAGCCTTCTCTGGCCGAAGATATTATTGAAGAGCTAACCGCCGAAACCTTAGAACCAGAAGAGCCTATCGTTGAAGATATGAACGATGAAGCCCTTTCGGGCAGTTCTGAAGAAAATATCGAGCCCGACGAGGCGCCGGTTGGCGAAAATGAAATTGTCCCCGAAAAGGAAAAGAAAAAAAGCACCGTCATAGAAAAAGCCATGAATTTTTTAACCCCTGGCATTAAGCATGATGAAGCAGCTAGTTATGACGTCACGCCATCAAATGAAATGGAACAAGAAGCAGAGGATATCAGCGGTGAAATAGAAGTCGAAGATGTTGTAATGGAGACGACAGAAGACATCATAGAAGAAACTGTGCCGCAAACTATCGACGCCGATGAAGTCGCGCCCGAAACAGAAGACGTTTTTGAAATTGAAGATCCCTCCGAGAGCGATGAAGAGCTTGCGGACACGATCATGGAAGAGGCAATTATTGAAGAAGCCCCATCCAAAGATATTCATATTGAGCAAAACGATGTTATAGAAGTCGCGGAGATAGAAGAAGAGATAGAAGAAGAGGTTAAAGAGGAAGACGTCGTTGAAATAGATGAAAAGCAGCAATCTCTGCCTCAACTACGCACAACGTTGAACCAAATTGTTGGTTACATTAATAAAGAAGACGCCAACCATAATAGAAGCCGGGATTCGCTCTATAATATATTAACCGCCATTTATGAGTTTCATGAAACCTGCGAACATTCCCAAGACGCCTATAATGAAATTGTAAAAGAACATGATTTAAAAGTTCAAGCGCGAGCCCCTTTTACACCTGTCCTAAAAATTTGCCTCGGCAAAGATTATGACAAAACCCGGTTGACTGAATATGCTGCGGCGCTTGGTATTGCCCGACATATGAATGTGGATATTAGTGAGTTTCACGCTTTCATCAAAAGCTTCCCCGGCGGCATTAAAGGCTGCGTCAAAGAAATGCGCGCTATAAGAAAAAGCGGCAAAACGGGCGCTGTAACCGCGCGCAAGACGAGGACCATTGAAGAAGCAAGGGAAATACTACGTGAGCTGTCTCCTATTTCAAGCTTCCGGCTTAAAAAAGTAATCGTTGAAAAAAATGTCGATGAATTTTGCCTACTACTTGCCAGACGCGATGGTCATACAATAGATATACTCAAAATTCTTGATGATAAATTTACAAAATTAGACCCCATTCTGAAACGTACGGCTTTTATCAAAGGCAACCTAAATGTTCGTAAATAAACCTTTTCTTAAAACACTTAGTCTATTAATATCTTAAAATATAAGAATAGTTTCTATAATAAAAGGAAAATGCCGTGAGCAATTGGTCGCAAAAAGAGATTCGCCTCGATTCCATTTTAGATTATGCAAAAGAGAATAAAAAGTCTTCGAGCGGTGCCGGATTTATAGAGTTTGTAAACGATTTTTATAAAAATGCGTCACCAGAAGATCTCAGCCTTAGACTGGATGAACTTTACGCGATTGCCCTGAGCAACTGGAAATTTATTTCAGACTTTACTCAATCTAAGTCCAAGATCAGAATTTTTAATCCTACATTAGAAGAACACGGCTGGACATCTTCGCACACCATTATCCAGATCCTGAGCAGGGATATGCCGTTTTTGATAGATAGTATAACATCAAATCTACTTGAAGACGGTAACATGCTTCATATGCTCATGCATCCTGTGCTTGTGCATAACCGGGACAAAAATGGCAAAATTGTTTCAAAAGGTGGAGAAAAGGTCACCGAATCCGTGATGCATATTGAAATCACCGCCATGAGTGATCAGGCTGAAATTAATGAGCTCAGTGATAGATTAAAGCTGGTAACCGCATTTGTTCTTGCCTCGGTCGAAGACTGGAGACCCATTCTCAGTAAAGTAGAAGAAACATCAAAAAATCTTGACCTTGCGCCAAAGTCAGTCTCTCGCGACGAAGTGAAAGAAGCACAGTCCTTCCTGAAATGGCTTACTGAAAATAATTTTACCCTGCTTGGCTACCGCGAATATAACCATAATAATAAAAAGTCGCCAACCGGGGACGAAGGCTTTGGAATACTCCGCGACCCTGACGTTCAGGTACTGCGCGGTCCAGAAGGCCTTGTCGCCATCTCGCCAGAAATAGAAGATTTTATGGCCGACGACAAAATTATGCTTATTACCAAGGCCAACGTAAAATCTTTGGTTCACCGTGTGGTTCATCTTGATTATGTAGGCTTTAAGAAATTTGATAAAAAAGGAAAAGTTATTAGCGAAACGCGCTTTGTAGGCTTGTTTACATCTGATAGTTACAATCAGCGCGCACAGAATATCCCGTTTCTCGACCGTAAGGTACGCTCGGTCGTTGAAAGATCCGGCTTTGATTATAATAGTCACGACGGCAAAGCACTTTTTCACATTTTAGAAACATTGCCCCGCGATGAACTTTTTCAAATTGAAGAAGAACCGCTCTTTCAAACATCCATTGGCATCCTTCATTTAAACTTACGGCCCCAATGCCGCGCCTTTATACGCAAGGATAAATTTGAAAGATTTGTCTCAGCTCTCGTATTTGTGCCAAAAGACCTTTATAATTCGATCCTTAGAACAAAGATCGAGAAAATACTTTGTGATGCCTTTAATGGTGAATTATCCTCGCGCTATGCCCAGCTCAGCAATGATCGCATTGCCCGTTGGCATTTCATTATCCGCACCAAACCAGGTCAGGTTCCCAACCCGGATACAGAAAGTATCAATAAGCGCATTTCAAAAGTGGCCCAAAGCTGGACTGATTATTTCCTTGAGGTTCTAGAAGATCGTCATGGCGAAGAAAAGGCCACCCAGCTTTACCGAAAATACAGTAAATCATTCACTTCGGCTTATCAGGAGAATTTTGATCCTCGCTTTGCCGTAACCGATGTTGATAAATTGGAACAACTTCCCGTTAGCAATAACATTGGTTTTAATTTTTACCGCGACCAACAAGATCCTGACCACGTGGTTCGTTTAAAGCTCTACACCAGCCAGGAAACCATCGCCCTCAGCGACTGTTTGCCAATGCTGGAAAATATGGGCCTTCGGGTCATTGAAGAATATGCTTTTGAAGTTGTTACAGAAGATCATGATGAAAAAATTACCCATAGTATCCATGATTTTTATCTAGAGGACCCCTCACTCAAGCCGTTCGATCTAGGCGATCTTAAAAGCCGCATGGAAGATGGATTAAATGCCGTCTGGGCCAATAAAATTGATAATGATGGCTTTAACAAGCTCGTCCTCAAAGCCGGCCTTACTTATCATCATGCCCTTATCTTGAGAATTTATAGTAAATACCTTCGTCAATTGGGTAGTGCCTATAGTGAAATTTATATGCAGGATACGCTTACACAATATGTAGACGTCTCCAAATTACTGGCCGAACTTTTTGAAATTAAGTTTAATCTCGGTGACGTTGAAGGAAAAAGCCGTAAAGCGGATGCAAAAAAACATATTAAGAAAATCAAAAAACTTCTCGCCGATGTCGAAAGTCTCGATCAGGACAGAATGCTGCGCAACTATCTTAATGTTATTACCTGTTCGCTAAGAACCAACTTTTACCAAACGGATGATAGTGGTATTGCCAAGCCTTATATTTCTATAAAAATCAAAAGTCAGGATGTGGATGAGGCACCAAAACCAAGGCCGCACGCCGAAATATTTGTATATTCGCCGCGCTTTGAAGGTGTTCATTTAAGATCCGGCCCGGTTGCCCGTGGTGGCCTGCGCTGGTCTGACCGTAAAGAAGATTACCGCACAGAAATTCTCGGCCTTGTAAAGGCGCAGCAAGTTAAAAATACTGTTATTGTACCTGTCGGCGCTAAAGGTGGCTTTGTGCCTAAACAAATGCCGCCAAACCCAAGCCGCGAAGAGTTTCTTGAAGAAGGGATCGCCTGTTATAAATCCTTTATTTCCGGCTTGCTTGATATTACTGATAATTTAAAAGAAGACAAAGTCATACCGCCTAAGGATGTGGTGCGTGTTGATGGTGACGATCCTTATCTGGTGGTTGCCGCCGACAAAGGAACCGCAACATTTTCCGACATCGCCAATGGCCTTGCACAGGATTATGGCTTTTGGCTTGATGATGCTTTTGCGTCTGGCGGCTCCGTTGGTTATGACCATAAGAAAATGGGCATCACAGCACGCGGCGCATGGGTTAGTGTTCAGCGCCATTTCCGCGAACAAGGTATAAATGTTCAAAAAGACAGCATAACCATTGCCGGTATCGGTGATATGTCCGGTGATGTATTTGGTAACGGTCTGCTTTGCTCAGAAGTGGTCAAACTCGTCGCCGCCTTTGACCACCGCGATATTTTCATTGACCCCGAACCAGATCCTGCAAAATCATATGCGGAAAGAAAGCGTATTTTTGATCTGCCTCGTTCAAGTTGGGAAGATTATAATAAGAAACTCTTATCGAACGGCGGCGGCATTTTCAGCCGTAGACTAAAATCAATTGATCTTAGCCCGGAAATGAAATCACTGTTTAGTTTTGATGATGATGTTAACACAGCAACACCAAACGAACTTATTCGTGCCATTCTTAAATCCCACGTTGATCTATTATGGTTTGGTGGCATTGGAACCTACGTAAAAGCCGGCGGCGAAAATAGTGCGGAAGTGGGCGACCGCGCCAATGACGCCATCCGCATTAACGGTAAAGAACTTAACTGTAAGGTTATCGGCGAAGGCGGAAACCTTGGCTGCACACAGCTTGGCCGCATAGAATATTGCTTAAATGGCGGCATGATGAATACCGATGCTGTTGATAATTCAGCCGGCGTGGATTGTTCAGACAATGAAGTGAATATCAAAATATTGCTTAATAGCATCGTCGCGGATGGAAAAATGACCCAAAAGCAGCGCGATACGTTACTTGAGGCCATGACCGATGATGTGGCAGATCTTGTCCTGCGCGATAACTATCTACAATCCCAGGCCATCTCTATTGCAAAATCAAGCAGCATTCGTCAACTAGACAGCTTCACACGCTATCTTGATGATCTGGAAGAAACCGCCAATCTTGACCGTGAGATGGAATTTTTACCCGACGACGAAGAAATGATCGAAAGAGAGGAGAGCTCACTAGGCCTAACCCGCCCTGAAAACTCAGTTCTTATTGCTTATGCAAAAATGTCTCTTTTTGACAGCCTAATGGCCAGTGATTTTCTTGATGATCCTTATCTGGAAAAATTCCTCTTCAGTTCTTTCCCAAAAAGACTGAGCGAGGACTACAAAAAGGAAATGAGAAATCATCAGCTTAGAAGTCAAATCATTGCAAAAGTTATCTGTAATGACATTGTTAACCGCGGCGGCATTCAGTCGATAAAAGAAGAAACCGGCGCCAGCGGTGCCGAAATAGCCCGGGCGGCGATTATCACAAACGAAGTTTTTGAGCTTGATAATCTGTGGGATCAAATTGAAAAATTGGATCATATTGCTCCGTCAACCATACAGATATTAATGTTGATGGATGTGGAAGAGTTTGCCCGCCGTCAAACCATCTGGTTCCTCAACAACACTGATAGCAAGCAGCCGGTCCAGAATATTATTGATAATTATAAGCCGGGAATTGTAGAACTTCATAATATGAACACGGTTACTGAGAAATGTTCAGATGATAGCTTCAATACCAAGAAGAACATGTATACAGAACAAAGCGTAGATGAAGACCTTGCCCAGCATATAGCAAGTCTTGATATTAAAACGGCAGCCTGCGATCTGGTACAAGTGGCAAAAGAGCTTAACGTTGATGTCACGCAGGTGGCAACGGCATACTTTATGTTAGGCGACGAACTTGGCTTTGATTGGCTCAGAAGTCAGGCCGAGATGGTTGAAACGGCTGATCACTGGGACCGCCTTGCCGTTAACAGTATTCTTGGTGACCTTCAGGACCAGCAGAAAATCCTCACCCGCACAACGCTTAATGGTTGTAAAGACAAAGACTGTTTAATTTCTGCTAAAAAATGGGTAAGCGACAATCAGTCCTCAACCCTTCGCGTGCGTAATTTGCTTCAGGATTTCCAAAGCTCCGGCACCATCAATGTTACCAAAATGGGCTTTGCGGCAAGACAGATCAGAAACGTGATAGTAGATTAATTTACATATTTAATATAAACTTACGGCAAGCCTTATAAACTCTGGCTTGCCGTAAGGACAACTTTATGACACTCCATTTCGATAATCGCTATGCCGCCCTTGGTGAACGTTTTTATGCCTCACTAAAACCCCTGTCGCTACCTGACCCCGCCTCTGTTATCATCAATAATGATGCCCTCAAACAAGTTGGCTTGAACGATTATTCCACTGAGCACCTGCTTTCCCTTTTCAGCGGATCTCTATTGCCAGAAGGCAGCGACCCTCTGGCCATGGTATATTCCGGCCATCAGTTCGGCGGCTATAGCCCTCAGCTTGGCGATGGCCGCGGCATATTAATTGGCCAAGTCACAAATGCTCAAAACACGCTTCTCGATCTTCACCTTAAAGGAGCCGGGAAAACGCCCTTTTCAAGGATGGGTGATGGCCGCGCCGTGCTCCGGTCCTCAATCCGCGAATTTTTGGCCAGCGAAGCGCTTTATCATCTAGGCATTCCGACCACTCGGGCGCTCGGCATTACCACAAGCAGTGAGCCGGTAAGACGTGAAACCATGGAACGGGCCTCAATGCTTATGAGATATAGTGAAAGCCACATTAGATTTGGCTCGTTTGAATATTTTTCCTATACCGAACAACATGACGCGCTTAAAATTTTGGCCGATTATACGCTAGAGAACCATTTTGAAGAAGTTGTCTCTTGTGAAAGCCCTTACGACGAATTTCTGATCTCTGCTGTAAAGAAAACCGCTTCGCTGATCGCTTATTGGCAGGCTTACGGCTTTGCCCACGGTGTTATGAATACGGATAATATGTCTATAATCGGTCAGACTTTCGACTATGGGCCATACGGATTTATGGAAAGCTATGATCCCTATTATATTTGCAATCATTCCGATGATCACGGCCGTTATGCGTTCAATAAACAGCCCGCTATCGGACTATGGAACTGTCAGGCCCTCGCCCAGGCACTAAGCCCGCTCACGGTGAATATAAAGCCACGTCAAGTAAGCCAAATATATCAGGACAACTTTACGCAACGCTATCATTCGCTGATGATAAAAAAGCTCGGATTAACGCAAAATCAGCAAAATGATAAACAGCTATACCAAGATTTACTTGATCTTCTTGAGGGTTACCACATTGATTATACTAACTTTTTTAGGGCATTAAGTCATTTTGATCAAAATGATGGTGCCGTAAGTCTTGAAATCATTAAAAGTTGTGCCGCCCCTTTTGATCCATGGTTTGATCGCTATAAGGCCAGACTGAATGTTGAAAAATTATCAGATGAGCAACGCCATAAAAATATGCTCGGCGTAAATCCAAAATATGTCTTGAGAAACTATCTGGCCCAAATGGCTATTCAGAACTCGGAAACAGGCGATTTTTCAGAACTGCACCGACTTTATGATGTACTGAAAAGCCCTTATGACGAGCAGCCGCATAATGAACGCTACGCCGAAGAAGCCCCGCAGTGGGGCCGCAATCTGCAAATCAGCTGCTCTTCATAAAATTACGCTCATATTCCGACGGCCCGAGACAACTTTAATGTTTAAAGTGTCTCATACCGGTAAGAACCATCGCTAATCCCTGTTCATCAGCGGCGGCGATTATTTCATCATCGCGGATCGATCCACCCGGCTGAATAACCGCCGTTACCCCGGCTTCTGCAGCACTGAGCAGTCCATCAGCAAACGGGAAAAAGGCGTCTGAGGCAACTACGGAACCTTCGGTCATATTATAAGGAAGGCCAGCCGCGTCACTTGCATCTTCAGCTTTTCTAACCGCCGTTTTGGCGCTATCAACCCGGCTCATTTGCCCGGCACCAATACCAACTGTTGCACCGTCTTTTACATATATAATCGCATTTGACTTCACATGCTTACAAACCGTGAACGCAAACAGCAGATCATCAAGTTCCTGCTCGCTCGGTTTTCGTTTTGTTACAACTTTCAAGTCGTCTCGCGTTACTATTCCGTTATCACGCCCCTGCACCAGATATCCACCAGCAACCGTACGGATTGTTTGCCCTACCGCGCGTGGGTCAGCAATGCCGCCCGTTAAAAGAAGACGCAGATTTTTCTTTGCCGACATAATTTCAAGTGCTTTTTCGTCGGCGTCGGTGGCAATGACCACTTCGGTGAAGATTTTTGAAATTTCCGTGGCGGTCTCTGCGTCCAGCGTCCCGTTTAGGGCAATAATGCCGCCAAAAGCACTCGTCTGATCACAAAGAAGCGCTTTATTATAGGCATCAATATAATTATCGGCGCGCGCCACACCGCAAGGATTAGCATGCTTAATAATCGCGACCGCAGGACCCATGGCCGGGTCAAACTCGCTCACCAGTTCAAAGGCGGCGTCCGTATCATTTAAGTTATTGTAACTAAGCTCTTTTCCTTGAAGCTGCTTTGCTGTGGCAATGCCTTTTCTTGGACTTGCGCTACGCTTAACATAAAAGGCCGCATCCTGATGCGGGTTTTCGCCGTATCTTAAACTCTGCTGTTTTTGTGCAGTGATATTCATTCGCTGCGGATATGTTTCACCAAGCTCAGAGGCAAACCACGCAGAAATCGCCGCATCATAAGACCCTGTGCGGGCAAAGGCTTTAGCGGCAAGGTTTTTTCTTAGATCCGCCGATGTTGCGCCATTATTTTCTTCAATTGACGTCATGACGTCCGCATAATCATCTGCTTCAACCACTACCGTAACAAAGGCATGGTTTTTGGAAGCACTTCTAATCATCGCCGGTCCGCCAATATCAATATTTTCAATGCATGTAGCAAAATCAGCGCCCTTTTCCACCGTTTCTTCAAACGGGTATAGATTAACAACCAGCAGGTCTATCGCGCCGATATCGTGATCGTTCATAGAACCGACATGATCGTCATTATCCCGAAGGGCAAGAAGGCCGCCATGGATTTTTGGGTGAAGCGTTTTAACGCGGCCATCCATCATTTCCGGAAACCCCGTATGTTCTGCCACTTCCTTTACCGAAACGCCCGCATCTGCCAGTGCTTTCGCTGATCCACCGGTTGATAATAATTCCACGCCGCGGCTTTCCAGGAATTTTCCAAACTCTACAAGGCCGGTTTTATCTGAAACGGAAAGCAAGGCTCTCTTGATCGGGACTAAAGCTGCATCATTCATTAAATTTCTCTTCTGTAAATCACTTGTTTTTTAAACACCATCTTGTGGGTGGTAATCAATTTTATACCTTTGTGCAAGTCAAAAAATGAGCTAGGTCAAGGTTGCAATATTAATGACCATAATGTTGTTGTTTCGGCGCCTTCTGTCTGCGAAGTAAGGACGATTTGCTTTGTCGCTGACGCCTTGCCACCATCACCAAAATAGATACTGTCTTCAATGCTTAATGCCGCTCCGCGATGACGAAACTGCCAAACCTCTCCCCCGGCAAGCCCAAGTGAAAGCATATCTGTGCCATCAATTTTTGTCACCGAAACATTCGGATGAAGATGAAATCTGATCGCAAAAGGTAACGTGTCACCATTCTCGCTTGAATGATGATGCTTAATAATATCTTCGCCGCGAATGTCTTCGCCGCTATCATTTATATAAAGGAGCCGATTATGCAAATATTCGTAGGGCTGGACATATCCATCATGTTCGCTTTCAAGCAGGATATGGCCCGCTTCTTCAAATCTCTCGCTTGTTATGTTGGTAATACCGCGCCCGATAAGCCCATCTTCGCGAATTTCGCTGCTATTATGATTATTTAAAATCAGCGTCGAGTGCGCCTCCGTTGATCTTGACGAAATATCATCATCAAGAAAAGAAGCGTCGCCGCAATTGACGATCAGCCTCTCCGTAGCGCGGCTCATTTCAAAGCAAAGCGCGCCAGCATGACAATTTTTACTAAGCTCAAGTTCCGCTGGTGGACCAACATCCTGAAGCAGTACCGTTTTCCCGCGCTCAAGCCTGTTAAATCCACATTGCTGCATATTACTTTCCGGTACATCATCCTGACCCGCCTTTAACAGACAAGAATAAATATCTTCATGACTTTGAATTGTTGTGCCATTAAAAAGCGCCAGCTT
>Ga0233449_1001000_pt1 | contig 28263 bp, 24 predicted proteins | sample SI_124_October20_FD_183012 | JGI IMG/M metagenome (GOLD analysis project Ga0233449, IMG submission 183012) | Seawater microbial communities from Saanich Inlet, British Columbia, Canada - SI_124_October2016_200_MG | ecosystem: Environmental > Aquatic > Marine > Inlet | place: Canada: British... | reverse complement strand
ATGTGCAATAAGTGTCTTTTTACTAACGCGATCAGCTAATGTCACTAAGACCCCTTTATGGCCTTTACCAATAACAGTGTCAGCTTCCCAATCTCCTATGCGTACTTTCTCATCAACAATGGCAGGTCTTTCATCTATCGAAATACGGCCGATAATTTGGCCTCTAGTCTCTGATGAGCCTGTGCGTCTTTTGTAAGGTTTTCTATGGCGAAGATGTTTATGAAGCTCTCCTCCAGACGCTTTGTCTTTCTGAATAAACCCGTCAATAGTCGTAGCGCAGACCATGTTAACTCCTTCACTTTTGAGTCGGCCTTGTATCTGCTCTGGGCTCCACTCGTGCTGAATAGTGTCAGTGATCAATGCGTGTACATCGGCAGTTAATTTTATATGCCTAGGTTTATTTTTGTGTCGTTTTTGAGCTATTTCTTGAGCCTGTTTTGGTCTATAACCTCGCAAGCCAGTATTGCATTTAACTTCTTTAGAAACCGTACTGTGGTGCTTGTTGATTAAAGTGGCTATTTTACGGTGAGAACGTTTTTCTGTTACTCCTTCATAAATCTGGTATCGTTCTTCTTCGGTCAGTCGGGTATATGTCTCTGGCATAGTGATCTCACATTGGGTTTTAGTCGACCGTGAGTTTCGCCCACTGGCCATTAAAATTCAATGTGTCGCACTGGCGACGAAATCCGCGAACACTTAAATTTACTTAATAGTATTTAAAGTTTTGTGTCCTAGTTTATTAGACCATAACAATCTTGATGTGTCTGAAAAAAGCTGGCATGATGTCAGGAATCAAAAAAATTACTGAGGGGCTAATTTTTATCTATATTTATCGGTTTTTCTACAGCCTCGTTATATGTAATTTATTAATTGTGTCAAATCTCATGCTTATGAGAACCGGTAAAGAAGGGATTTTTATGCTTAAAATAATATCTATGAATACCAGCCTACTCAGTATATCTATACTTTTGGTATTACTAACCCCTCAATTAGCCACTGCAAAGTCTTCCCCTTGTGAAGACTCATTAAAGTATCTGGTAGACGCTTACAAAGATGATATAAATACGCAAGAAGCGTTCGATAAAATCTATGCAGGGTTAACCGACCTTCCTGATGGTTATTCTTACGAGCATTCCAGTAAAAACCCTTGGAAGAAGGCCGAAAGTGGTGAGGGCTTAATGAAAGAAATGAGGTCTATGTTTGAAAAGTGGTGTGTTGCGTTGCCTGAAATTGAAGGCGATAACGACAACGCTTTAGACCCCATTTTATATTTTTCTTGGTTCTATTATAAAAACTGGGCAGGCCAAGATTTTGTACAAGGCCGAAACCCTGTTAAGCCTGATCAAGAACTTACCACTGGTTCCAACTTTCTTGCCAAATGGGACAGGCAGTATTTAGCCTATATGAACAGTAGGGAATCGACCAAAAAAGTTAAGGAATGGGTTAAAGATACACGAATTGAAATTGATGATTATGTACGCCAGGAATATAAAAGCTGGAATGCGTTTTTTGCTCGTAATTTAATAAGTGATAGAAAAGGAAACTATCCAAGTCGCCCTGTTACTATGCAAGAGCGTGATTATGTGATTGTGTCGCCTACCGACTGCATCATGAACCCGCTTGTTCAAGTGCAGCAAATCGATGGCAAATACCAGCGTAGTTATATTGACAACCCTTTACAAAAAGACACTGTTTTGGATGTGAAAAACATTCCTATTTCACTCAACGATATGTTGGGTAATGCAAATGAGACAATTAAAAATAAGTTTGTTGGTGGTACAGGTTTAGCTTGTGTACTAATGCCTAACACCTATCATCATTTCCACTCACCTGTGGATGGTAAAGTGATTCATGCAGAGGTTGTCAAAACTGGCACCATTGGAACTCCGGGAACTTTTGGCTACCCGGATTTCCCCAACTGGGTGCCAATTGATGGAAACGTAGGTCGCCCTGGTACGGACTTTAGCCAATTCCAGGCTTTCCAGCGTGGAGTTATCATTATTAAAGTCTCTTATAACAACCTACCAGGCCATAAACCAAAAAAAATAACAGGTTATGTAGCTTCTATTCCCGTTGGTTTAAATTCCGTGGGTTCCGTTGTTTTGAATACCTGCGATAGCAAAGAAACAGATCATGTCAACTGTTTTGACATCGGTAAAAAAGTCAAAAAAGGAAAAACCAAACTTGGTAATTTTTTCTTTGGTGGCTCATTAAATATTTTACTTTTTTCGAAAGATATGGTGACTCCCGCTGTGCAAACCCGCATGGGTAATCAGATAGGAATAATTAATATCGGCAAGTCCCCAAAATCGGACTGGACATTAGATAAGCCTTAGGTTAGTTATACTAATAGCTGACAGCCTCGCTATCATTAGACTAAACACCCACCCGCTTCCAGCGGGTGGGTGTTTAGTAGAATCTAGTGTGTGTTAACCGCAGATTCTTTAAATTCGGATGTATACGTATTTAGCTTTTTCTTAGGCATTTTAGGTACTCTATATTTAGGTGTTAAACTTTAGTTTTTGTGTCCTAAATAGTGTAGCCACATCACTTGTTTCATCGGGCCTCTGAACTGGTGACGAGTTTTCGCTAATATCACAAAGACATCCATGTAACGAATATGCCAGAGGTGTCCTGTCCGGATTTCCTTTAGCCTATCATTCACATGATAAGCCACTGATGCAATTGGTTTTGTATGTGTACCTAAAACTCACGACCACTACATGACGAATGTCCTGCAATTAGACGCCCAGAGTAAACCCAACCTTTATTGTTACTTGCCAGTGGGCAACTTTACCATTATCTATATGCCCACGCGTTTCGACAACCTCGAACCAGCGCATGTTCTGGATGGTTTCCGACGCTTTGGTAACCGCACTTTCTATTGCTTCCTGCATTCCAACGTTTGATGAGCCAGTGAGTTCGATTTTTTTATAAGTATGATCAGTCATAATGATGTCCTTGATAAAGAGTAGTGATTGCTGAAGTGATGCTGCCTTAGCTGTTTACCTAGCGGGTGACGGATAGTGGTGTAATTAATAAACAGTGTAGACGTAAATGCAAAAATTGTCTGGATAATTTCAGTTCGCACCAGGCAATAAGGTTTAATTCACTGGGTAGATCATTTTCCATTCATTCTCCATATCTACGCTGCGTATCAGTATGATGTACCAACAATATAAAACGCGTGCCTGGACCTGTAGTGATCCATTGCAGCAATTGCAAATCACCATCGGAATTACCTGTCGCTAATATCTAGCGGAGACCGATATATTGATTAATTTCGACTGGTTTATCTGCTTTATCATCGATAAAGTTGATTTCTGGCAATCTTACCAATACGGGAACTCCATCCCGTATTTTCAACTTGGTTTTAATACTGCTACCAATCACTTGTTCAGGCGGTATACTATAAACTTATTTTGTCCGCGGGGGCATAAACTCGATGCCTCCGCCGTACAGAATAAAGGTCTTGAATTGATTAGCACGTAAATAAACCAGCAATTCCAGCATGGGTTGCCATAATTAACTGCAGCAAGCCTTTTTCACCAGATGCTGCCAAGGTCTGCATATTATCTTCCAGTACGGCTTTAAAAGGCTATGTGGCTTGCCATTCCAGGTGCTGTGGTGCAAGTTGCTTGACCCTGTCTATGGCAAAATACAATTGAAAATAAACAGGGCGCTCGGACCATAAAGTACCAATATTATCAAAAGTGGCAATACGCTCAGTGGGTGCTACATAATCAGGGCTGGACTTATCCGTTACCGCCTACACAAATTCTATAATGTTAGTTTTGGATGTTCCCTCATTCCAGGCAGGTAAAGGGGCAGTTTTTTCTTTTGAAGTACAAGCGCAACTCGTTAGGGAAACTAAAAGAAGAACAATAATAAAAGTACTCTGATATTTGAGTATTTTGAACATTAAAATCTCCTTTTTTATGAATAGATATGGGGAGTAGGCTTTATCCTATTCCCCAAAACGAATTTCTCTACGGCTTATACTGCAGTACACTTTCTGCTTGTTTACGATACTTAAGCGAATTTTCTTGATCACCTAACTGCTGATAATAGCTTGTTCTTTTTGCTGTTGCTGTAAGAAATTAGCATAATTAACACACACCGGAATAAACTGCGGCTGCAGAATTAATGCCTGCTTAAAGGCGGCTTCGGCCTTATCAGGTTGTCCCAAGTCTCTATAGAGTTGTGCTAAAGATAATTGTGCCTCGGGTCGGTCGGCGGCAAACAATAGACTCTGTCGATATTCTTCAGTGACCTTATCTATTAATTCTTTTTGCTGTGTTTCTAGAGAATCCCGTGGTACAGCCGCTAAACCCCGTGCTGCTTCTATACGCACAATTTTCACCGGATCATTTAACATCGTGTAAATTTGCGCAATGGTATGCTTTAATGGAAAATCCTGCAGCGCTTATAAAGCTTGCCTGCGACTATCTGCATCACTAGGAGGCTGTCCAAGAATAGAGACCCTACTACGGAAAAATCCCTTTTGGCCATTTTCCCCGAACATTTTCGTTAAAGAGCACAACTATTCGCCTCAAATGTTCGAAAAAACTGACTCAAAAAGGCTTTCCCTCGCTACGGCTTCTATTCTCGGACAGCCTCCTAGAACGTAGCTTTTGCATCGCGGTCATCGAGGCCTGTCTTGATGGATACGCACCCAGGTAACTAGCCACAGTGGCTTTAGCGATATCTGACGCCTCATCCAGCAGCACGCCATAAGTCAACTGTAAGGCATCAGCACGCTGCTGTTCAAGTGCCTGTGATGCCTGGCCAAACTGTTGGTAGCCATGTGGCGATTTGCCATACCACTTTTTTATCGCCTTGGCTGCCCACGGGCTTTGCTGATCCTTGTGGCAGGTAGTACAGGCATCAGGAATGGCTAATTGCTCTGTCAGATCAGGGCGCGGTATACGAAAGCTGTGATCATTTCTGGCATCCACACCCATATAAACAGTGACCGGCATATGGCAGGCGATACAGTTTGCACCGGCAGAATCTGGCATCATGGTGATGATGCTTCGGTGTTTGATATTTAGCAGGTAGATGGCATTGCTGGCAGACCTTATCCCCTTCCGCCTTGCGCGCCAGCGTATGTGGGTTATGGCAATCGCTACAGGTTACTCCGGCTGCATACATACGGCTTTGCAAAAATGAAGCATAGGCTTCATCTTTAACCTGGCCATCGGGATAATAAAGCGGCGCGGTTAAAAGGGATGGTAAATAATGATCTCGGAAATCATCACCAGGTACAAAGTCATCATCTAATTGCGCGCACCGTGAATGACATTTCGCACAGACCTGTATTTCTGCCTGAGCTGCGGCGTTTTTGTTTGGTAACTCCGGTTTGCCGGTTTTGGCATTGATGACCCAGTGCCTATCTGTTGCCTTTGCCAGTTGTATCGTCAAACCATTTGCTTGACTGTTTCTTTTATCGGCAGGCAGTTTTGCCCAGCTAATATGTTCAGAGGCAGGGCCATGACAGGCTTCACAGGATACATTTATTTCATCCCCTGTCGTTTTGTAATTACCGTCTTTTTGCGAGTAATTTTTTTTCAGATGAGTGCTATGACAATCAGCACACATATAATTCCAGTTTAGATTGGGACCTGTCCAGTGTAATACATCGCCTGCTTTGATTTCTCCATCAGGGTGTAGGCTACACAAGCGCTGGCCACCTTTTAATTTCGTGCGGCTATCCCAGGCGATATCTAGCACCTGAATTTTTCCTTGAGGGAACTTAACCATATATTGCTGTAGCGGATAGACGCCGAAAACATAGCTGAACTTTTAAAAAATCATGGTATAACATCTTGAAACCTAACAGTAACGTACCTTTATAACGACCTGCCTTAATGCCTATTTTGCTGTGTGCATCTGCTATGCGACGACTTCCATACACTTGTTTATTTTCATAAAAAATCTGATCAACTTTCTCTTAAAATTCAGCTTCTTCTTTGGTTTTATTCTGCCTGACAGGATTATTTGTCCAGGCATCATAAGCACGGGGACTGATTCGTATAACGCGACATATTACGGTCACAGGGTATGCCTTCAGTTGCTCACGAATAAATGCGACTCTTATTCGGCTTCTTGCGCAAAGAAGACTGCGGCCTTTTTTAATATTTCGCGTTCCCTACGCAATGGTTCGATCTCCTGGCGTAAGTGTTAATTCATCATGCGCACTTAGATTTAATGCAGAATCATTTTTAATCGTTTTCTCTTTAGGGCATTTCTCAATCTTACCCCAGCGACTAATAGCGCTTAATGAAACCCCTAACTGATACCTGCGGCTTGTTGTCGCGTATATACATTTTTAAGCACTTATTTTGCCGTATCCTGTTTAAATTCTAGTGTCTATCTAGGCTTTGGCTGTTTGTTTTCGTTACTCATATTTACCTCTAATGGTTTAATAAATCAGCCTTTAGATACGTCCTGCTCTATTAAACCATTACAGTCCCGAGAGGTATGTAGAGTAGGTTGCAAACAGGGCCATGCCAAAAATTGCAAACAGTTTTTTCATAAGTCATTCTCTTTTGTTAACTAGAAGTACAAGGTACTATAACTGATCTGTCAATGTTATAAGTGAGCTTAAGAATGTACTTGTATGCTAGTCTGCGTGTCAGTATTGCTGTGAATAGCCCTCGTTACTTTTGAGAGATATAGGCCAGAATTTCAATCACCTGTTGTGGTGTTTCGGTGACAGCCAGAGCGGTTGCATCAACTTCTTTTAGTGCATGGGTTAATTCTGGGGCATGCATAACAATAACAGGAATTCCAAGACCATTCGCGGTTCCTGCGTCGAAGGCGGCATTCCACTGGCGGTATTTGTCACCAAATCTGATTACGACTATATCGGAGCGACTAATGTAGCTTTGGGTGCGTAGGGCATTTATTTTTGCTGCTTTATGATCTTTCCAGAAACTATGTTCTTCTGCGCCTAGAATTTCTACACCGACGTGGTCACTGCTATCGTGATCGGTGATCGGACCTAGCACTTCGATATCCAGATTTAGTAGGGTAATTCCTTGTTGGATTTGTTCGCGCCAGTCGCTGTGTATTTCACCCGATAAATAAATTGTGTAAGACATTGTGGTTCCTATGATTGAATAAGTATTTACTAAAGCTTATTATAACCATTAAAGGAAAATCTACAGGGAGCTCATTATGCAGGACCAGAATATTCATAACTCAAATAAATCGACTGTAGTGATGATAGGCATTGTTATTGTGCTATTGATCGTTGCTTTACTATTAGTCCTATTGGCTGATAAGGATGATGCCAGTTCTAATCTTCAGGGTTCTGAGCGGGTTTTGCTGATTCCTGAAGTAGAATCACAAAGCGAGTTAGAGATATCACTTGAAGGCGCGAATGAAAATCTGGGTTTTGCCAGTCAATTACCACGTTATGATGACAAGGGTTTGCAGTTTCAATCCGGCGCGCCATTACCTGAACTAACTAAAAGCGATACGAATTTTAGCCATGATGTGTTGTCTATTTCTGTACAGCTGCAGGCCTTTTTATTTAAGCGGCAAGTGATCAGGAAAAGTGTTTTTTCTATTAATGATATAGCCGAGGGAATGCGTCCTCCGGTAAAACGTCTACGTGAATTATTCTTTAGCAAGCCATTCACAGTCACGCAGGTCGATGATAAAATGTATATTTCGAAGGCATCGTACCGACGCTATGATCAACTGGCTCAAGCACTAAATTCTATTGATAATCAGGCGGCAGTCGATTTGTATCTGAAATATCTGCCGCTGTTTCAGCAAGTCTTTGTCGAGTTTTCCTATCCACAAAATTATCAGGTACTGGATATTATGAAAGCGGCCACTGCTAAAATATTAGACGTACCAATTATCAGCGAAAAAATCGAGGTGATACGCCCTACGGTACGTTATAAATTCGCTAACCCCAAACTGGAAAAATTAAGTGCCTTAGATAAACAAATGCTACGCATGGGGCCTGAAAACACACGTTTGATCCAAAATAAATTACGCAAACTTGTCGAAGCTTTGATTGTATCTGAAAAAGAATAAGGCGCTAGACTGTCATGAATGATGACCTGGCAAAACATCGTTATGAGCATGGAACTGCCATCAAATGATTACTGAGGAATAGATTACCCAATGTTTAACAAGTTTATTAATGTTTTTTTATTGCTGTTCTTACTGCTCGTATCTTTTCAGTTGAGAGCAAATGTCGAAGACAAGTATGTGGCAATTTCGGCTATGTTTAAAAACGTGGCAGAAATTAATCAGGAAATTGCAGTAAATGACGATGACGCAAAATTACAGATTTTGCTAAAGGATAAAAATAACGCATTCCGAAATCTACTGCAAATTATTCGCGGCTCTTTTATCGATTACCATGTGCAGGATATCGATAACGAAAAGCTAAAATTATTACGCTCAAAGATTGGTATTAATCGTTCGCGGGGGAATACCGTTGCAGTGCAACGTGATGAGTATGATGCCGATTTTATTATGACTAAACGAGCGATTGGAGAATATGTTGTTTATTTGGTTCAGGCTAGTCGTAATTATAAAACTAAAGATGAAATAATCGCAGACACTAAACAAAAGATTAAGGAATTAAAGCAAAAAATAAAATCGACGCCAGAGCCGGTTATAGGGGAAAGTGAAATCTATCAGGGTCTGGCAAAAAACCATGCTAATTTAATGAGAACTTATACTCTGTATTCAGATTTTCTCGATTATGTTTTAGCCAATCCTGATGCTATTGTGACGACCAGTTTCTTTCAAAAAATGTCTTTAATTAGCTTTATTTCATATATCAATAGCTCTGCTAAATTTAGAGATATTAATTTTATGATTGCACCTATACGCATTGATATGGGGGGGATCATTGTTTCTTTATGCATCATAATATTAAACTTAATCGCTTTCCCACTGGTCTCCAGAGCAAGTAACCGATTGGTGGAACGGTTTATTTTGAATGATGGAAAAGTAGAAAATGTCGAGCTGGTGTTTATCAGCATGCACAAACCTATTTTATATTTAGTGTTGTTTTTTGGTATGGACTTAGCGATGAATGCTTTGCTGTATAAAACCGAAATTAAGCTGACACTTGATTATTTTATTTATATTATCTATAGCGGTCTTTATATCTACTTATTGTTTAATATTATCGATAGTGTTGTGGCGGTTCACTCCGAACAAGCTGAAAAACGCAACAAGTCGTATAACAAAGAGCTTGTTTTATTGCTGGTCAAGAGTTTGAAAGGCGTGGTTTTTTTAATAGTTTTAACCTTATTATTAAGCCATTTTGGCATTAACATTACCGCGATTCTTTCCACCTTAGGGATTGGTGGGCTGGCATTTGCAATGGCGGCCAAAGATAGTTTATCCAATTTCTTTGGCGGTTTGAATATCATGATTGACCGTATTTTTAAAATGGGCGACTGGATCAAAGTAGACTCTGTCGAAGGGACAGTCGTCGAGATTGGTTTGCGCAGTACGACCGTGAGAACATTTGATAATGCCCTGATCACTATGCCTAATTCATTAGTCTCTACGGCAAGCGTCTTGAACTGGAATCGGCGCTCTGTAGGAAGACGGATTAAAATGCATATCGGTGTCACCTATGAAAGTAATATGGATGATATACGCCAGGCTTTGGAGGATATCAAGACTATGTTGGGGGATCACCCTGAAATTGCAAGCCCCAAAGAAATACATTCCTCGAATAAGGCGAGAAATAAATTTTTATCTTTAGAAGATGTGCATGGTATTAAATCAACCCAGTTGGTATTTATGGATCGTTATAGTGATTTTTCCATCGATATTTTAATTTATTGTTTTTCCAAGACAGTCAACTGGGCCGCCTGGTTAGAAGTCAAACAGGATGTTATGTTTAAAATTGCTGATATTCTGGAAAATAATAATCTATCCTTCGCCTATCCAACCAATGTACAGATTAATCGAAATGAGGACGGTTCAGAGGTTGAAGCTACGGCTAATTTACTGGTTGAATAAAACTGCATGCTCCGCGCGAAGTATAACAACATCTGTATGGTCTAGGCAGCTATGAGTATTTATAAAGAAATCGAAGAAATGCATGCTGAAATGTGCTCCTGGCGTCAGCATTTGCATCAATTTCCTGAAACAGCTTTCGACGAATTCAATACCGCGAAATTTATCAGTGAAAAACTGACCAGTTTTGGTCTGGATGTTCATCAGGGTTTGGGGGGTACTGGGGTCGTAGCAAGTCTATCCTGCGGCAAGGGTAGTAAAAAAATTGCGTTACGTGCCGATATGGATGCCTTGTTTATTCAGGAGAAAAATCAGCTTAGTTATAAATCCAAAAACGATGGAATAATGCATGCCTGTGGGCATGATGGTCATTCCGCTATGTTACTGGGTGCCGCAAAATATTTAGCAACGCATGCTGATTTTGACGGGACGGTTTATTTTATTTTTCAGCCTGCCGAAGAGGGGCGCGCCGGCGCGAGGCAAATGATCGATGATGGTTTATTTGATTTGTTCCCAGCGGATTGCGTGTTTGGTCTGCACAATTTCCCCGATGTTCCACAAGGGCATTTTGCCATTAAATCCGGGGCGATGATGGCCTCATTTGATTGTTTTGAAATTGTGTTATCTGGACAGGCCACTCATGCTGCGATGCCGCAAAAGGGTAATGATGTGATTGTTGCTGCTGGGCACATAATTAATGCATTGCAGACGGTCGTCAGTAGAAATGTGGCTCCTGCCGATTCGGCTGTATTAAGTATTACCCAGGTTCACGCTGGCAACACCTGGAATGCCATTCCTGATACTGCGGTGATAAGAGGGACCTATCGATGTTTTACCGAGACAAATCAGCAATTGATTAAAGACCGGCTTATGCAGATTACGGAATCTCTGGCACAAGGCTTCGCTATAACCGCAGAAATTGATATTAATCCTGAAAATGCAGGATACCCTGTTACCCGAAATAGCGATGCAGAAACTGCGTTAGCAATATCCGTTGCACAAGAAGTGGTGGGGGTTGATAAAGTTAATATGCAACCGGTGCCTAGCATGGGCTCGGAAGATTTTTCTTTTATGTTAGAGGAAAAACCCGGCTGCTATGTGTGGCTGGGTAATGGTTCCTCGGATGGCGGCTGTTTATTGCATAACCCGCACTATGATTTTAATGATCAGATTCTAATTGTAGGCTCAAGTTACTGGGTTAAATTGGTTGAGCGAGTTTTGCATAGCTAGAGTTTAATAGAGTAAACATTGCCAGTAATGTTACTTATAGTAGTTTCGCTATCAGTCCGGTCCATCCAGTCTGGTGCGAAGCGCCAACCCCACGGCCGTTGTCACCGTGAAAATACTCATGAAACAGGATGTAATCCTTGAAATGCGGATCTGTTTGCAGTTTCTCATTGTTGCCAAACACCGCTCTTTTGCCTGCTTTATCGCGGCGGAATAGCTTTGTTAATCGCGCCGTTAATTCATCAGCAACTTCAGTTATGGTCAGAAATTTTCCGGAACCGGTCGGACATTCGATTTTAAAGTCGTCACCATAATAAGTGGCGAAACGGCGCAGCGAAGTGATGATTAAATAATTAACTGGGAACCACACCGGTCCCCGCCAGTTAGAATTACCGCCAAACAGGAATGATTCCGATTCGCCGGGTTGGTATTGAACCGCAACAGAATTACCATCGCACTCGAAAACGTAGGGTTCATCAAGGTGAGTTCGCGATAAGGAACGTATGCCGTAATCGGATAAAAATTCGCTTTCATCTAACATGCGCTGCAGTATTTTCTTCATACGATGCCCACGCAAGAGTGATAACAACCGGCGCTTGCCGTGACCGGGGACATCCCAGAAGGATACGAGTCCTGCCAGGTCGGGGCGATAATTCAGGAACCACTTTAAGCGCAATTTAAAGTGTGGTAATTTTTCCAGTAATTCCGGCTCGATGATTTCCACGGCAAACAGGGGAATGAGTCCAACCATTGAGCGAATTTTGAGTGGAGTCATTTCACCATTGGGAAAGCGCAATACATCATAGAAAAATTCATCATTATCGTTCCATAAGCCGATACCGTTATCACCAATGTGGGTCATGGCCTCGGCGATATACAGGAAATGCTCAAAAAATTTGGTGGCGATATCATCATAGGCGTTCTTATGTAACGATAACTCTAGCGCGATACGCATTAGATTAAGGCTGTACATGGCCATCCAGCTAGTGCCGTCAGCCTGATCTAGATGCCCGCCTGTAGGCAATGGGGCGCTACGATCGAAGACGCCGATATTATCAAGCCCGAGAAAGCCACCTTGAAAAACATTATTATTGTCGACATCTTTACGGTTGACCCACCAGGTAAAATTGACGATCAGTTTGTGCATGCAACGTTCTAGAAAATCCAGGTCGCCTTTGCCTCCGTTGGCATCACGTTCTGCTTTGTATACCTCCCAGGCAGCCCAGGCATGAACCGGAGGATTGACATCGTCAAACGACCATTCGTAAGCCGGAATCTGGCCGTTAGGATGCATATACCAGACGCGTGTCATCAGCAGAATCTGACTCTTGGCAAAAGTTGGATCGATCACCACTAGAGTAATGCAATGAAAGGCGAGATCCCATGAGGCATACCAAGGATATTCCCATTTATCAGGCATGGAAATAATATCTGCATTGTTGAGATGTTGCCAGTTGGTGTTACGAATTTTACGCCGCTCGGAAGAGGGCTTAGGTTGCCCTGGGTCGCCATTTTGCCACTGGGGTATATCGTAATAATAAAACTGTTTACTCCAGATCATACCGGCAAATGCCTGGCGTTGAATCATTCTGACTTCATCATCAGCTAGTTCTTTCTGTAGCTGAGAATAAAAGGCGTCGGCTTCATGCAGGCGGCGGGCAAAAATCTGATCAAAATCGCTAAATGCCTGTTTATGTTTTTTCTTACTCAGACGTAGCCGTACTTCTATTTTTTCATTTGAGGGAACCATAAAGGTATAGTGTCCACAGGCTTTGGTGCCTTGTTGGTCCGGGTTAACAGCTTGTTGCTGTCCATTAATCACTGCCTCATGAAAGCCATCTTTAAAATACCCCGGGGTTTCCTTGGCGTATAATTTGGGTGTATTGGTATCGTTATCGCAAAACAATAGTTCTGATGTACCGTCGAAGTAGCAGTAGTAGTTGCCCAGTTTGTTATGCGCTATGCTGATCGAGTGTCCTTCACTGGCAGACAGTGAAGGGCGCGCTTCATCGTACCCCCAGTCCCAGGTATTGCGACACCATAATTGCGGCAAAATATGCAGTGGTGCCAGCTGTGATGCGCGGTTGTATGCAGTGATACGCATTAGGATGTCATCGGCATCACTCTTGGCATATTCAACAAAGACATCAAAATACTGATTGTCGTCAAATAAGCCGGTGTCTAGTAACTCATATTCTGGGTCGGTTTTCCCGCGGCGAGCATTTTCCTCGATCAATTCAGAATAGGGGAATGCCTGCTGCGGATATTTATATAGCATTTTCAGGTAAGAATGACTCGGCGTGGCATCAAGGTAATAATACAGCTCTTTGACATCTTCGCCGTGGTTACCTTGTGTATTGGTTAAACCGAATAGTCTTTCTTTTAAAATTGCATCCTGACCATTCCATAGAGCGAGTCCCAGGCAAAGCTGTTGGTTGTTATCGCTAAAGCCTGCGATGCCGTCTTCTCCCCAGCGGTAAGCACGGCTCCTAGAATGGTCGTGGGTGAAATAATCCCACGCTTCACCATCGACGCTGTAATCTTCACGTACCGTACCCCATTGACGTTCACCCAGGTAGGGCCCCCATTTTCGCCAGGCATTGCTTTGTATATCTATGCGCTGTTGTTCTGCTGCTGTATTTTGCTTAGCTGTCATGGTAAGTCAGTCCTATTGCAGAAATGATGAAATGTGATTTATAGGGTTTGTTTTATGTCTTTATGGGTATGCATTTCAGCATGTGTGGAATCTATAGTAGAGCGGACTGAAGCCCGCTCTACAAGTAACGTTTTTTTATTCTGGGTAAGAATAAACATAAGCAGGTGTCTCAGGATGTAGACACATAGGGCTGAGGGCTAGTTGGTTTCAGCTAATCTTATCAATCGCGAGGGTCATTACTTTTAAGGGAAACTAGAGAAGTTCACTTAATCAGCCCTGAATAAGGTTTAAGATGGTCAGTATTATGTTGTCTGCAGGCAGTTAATAGGTAGGTTATGCCGTCAATCGTAACTGAAGCATCTTCCAATGTGGTTTGACGTTTACACCTTGTCCCCTTGGCAGTACCTACCTGGCACTGTTCACTATCATCTTTTAAATCAATGATGGTCTCGTTTGTTGCTGGTGCAATTGCTGGGGGTGTCTCTTCCGTTGTCGTTGTATCTGTATCCTGAAGGATTGTTGGGTTCGGTTCTTCGGGTTCTGCGGGGGTAGTTATGACTTGTTCTTGCAGCTTAGGGGTAGGCGACTCCGCATCTAAATTAATGGGGGGAACGCAATTGAGTTGTTTTCTGAAAATAAAGATAAAAGCAGCAATCGCTAAAAAAGGCCAGACCGGGACAGGGCTGGTAAAAGATTCGTCGGCTGCGAATGCACTTCCAGAACCAAGAATAATAATAGTTGCAAGGAGTGGTGTTGATATACTTTTTTGAGTGAGCATTATTGTCTTCCCGTTTGGATGAACTATTGCATTCATCTTGTTTCAAAGATTCTAAAAATAACACAATCGGAGTGATTTATAAAATATTTCCTGATTATCTTCCTGTTATAGTTTCTCTGCAAAGTGGTTAAATTAATCAGAATAATATACAAAAGCTTAAATCAGTAAAAAGCGAGGGAAAGCGAATGGTAAATGATAATTGCAAAATAATTCACAGCAATCATCCCATTACATTTTATGTGCCAATGAATTTTAGGGGTTTATTCGTGCTTTTGGTGTCTGTGATAATTTTTCATTGTAATGGGCGACAATCATAGCCTTTGCTTTACTTTTTATTGAAGGTATTTCAAGTGATAACGTTGTCCCGGGAATCGGTTGTTGGTATTTATATTAAGCTATATGATTTTTGGTTTCTGGGGGGCTACCAGATTTATAGCGGCGTAAGTCTAATAAACTATACAAAATCTTTATTGATTAACGCTACAGAAAGTACAGAGAAAAGACCCTCTGCCTTTCTGTAAGGAAAAATGATTACAGCTTATTATGCTCGCGCTTGAAGGTATCAATATCAGTAATCAATTCGGGATCAGAAAAATCATCATTTATAAATTGATTCCCAAGTGCATAGCTGCGGAGCTGTCGAGAGTTGTCTATTAGCCAGTCTTTGTATACTGCAATTAACCGCTCTTTATCAATTTGGCCAACGGCTTCGGCTAAGCGTTCCCGGGTATCAAAGTCAATGTTTTCGCGATCGATTTCTAGCCAGTTCTGGTAGCTTCTTCTGTGCAGGCTTTTGTTTTTTTCCATTAATCGGGTGATTAATCCGGCCTTATAGCTTTCCAGATCATCCTCTGAAATAGCTTGTAACTCTTCAAGGTAGGAGGTAATAAAGGCATGGTAACGAGCCTCTATTTCTGGAGCAGAAATAACTGGGGATTGCATAATAAAAATGATTCCCGGCATGTCTTTCATAGGCAGAGCTGCGGCGCCTAGGTTGTAGGCCAGTTGCTGACGGGTACGCAGGTCGGCAAAGAATGCAGGTCCTATAATACGGCCTAATAATTGTGCCTCAGCTTGTGCAGCGGCGCTTTTATTAACACCCTGGAAATAGAGCGCTAAGGCGGCGTCATGGTTATCGATAGTCAATCTACGCGCCTGCAAAGAGTCGCCTGCTAACTGAATAATACCCGCAGCAGGGACTCGCGGTGCATCTGCTGGTAAAGCAAATTCCTGGCTTAGCATGGCTGCAATAGTTTCAGCTTCGCTGGCAGTGTTATTTCCCTGTAGCAGCATGGTGACGTGCAGTTGTTTTAAAAATGCTTCTGCAAATAGCGTTAGATCTTCGCGTGTTAGGCTGGATAAAGCGCTTAACTTTTGTTCATTGGTCCAGCGCCTCTCAATCAGCGTACGTTTAAGTTCGGCGAGTACCTGTTTAAAAGGTTGCTGTTTTTTTGCGTTGGTTAATTTCTGCTGGTAGCGCGCTTTTAGAATGTTAAAACGTTTTGCGGTGATTTCCGGTGCTTTGATGTCCGCTATAATCTGTTCTAGTAATACCGGTTGCTTTTGATCGTAGCCAGAAAGCGCAATGCTCATACCTCGCTCTGTCGCATAAATAGAATAACTTAGCCCCGCTAGGCGCGCAGGGTAGGCATAGCTATTGAGTTGCTTCTTGATAATTCCGGTTAATAGCGCGGTTAATAAACTATCCTTTGGAGTTTTATTGGCAATAGGCGACTGTAGTGCGATATACAGGTTGCTACGCGGTACATTAAAGCTGGTGTCTAATTGATGCCAAAGATCTAGACTGGAGTTTTGAAGGATTAACTCGGGATGTGCGGGAGTCGCCTGTTCTGGCGCTGGTTGTGCTGTCTTCAGGTTTAATTCATTGGGAATAAAGGGATTGGCAGCAGGCAATGACAGCGCTGGATCGATGGGTGACTCGTTCCATGTTTGAATCGTCTCCGCTGCAATGGGAGTAATTTGATATTCAACTTGATAGTTTTTTTCCGTGCTATCGGTTTTAATGTCTTGCGAATTCAGCGCTACGAGTACGCGCTCAGGTGTTAACTGGGTTATTAGTTGCGCGCTGATTTCAGGTTTAAATTGCTCAATAATATAAGGGCCGCGCAATATATCCTGTGGGGCGTAATACTGTAAATTACGAGCTAGTCCGGTCACTGTGCTACTGGCATTGTGTTGCTCTTGATAGCGAAATTGCAGTGCCGCCATCTGGCTTTGTTCCTGAAATAGCCATTCTTGAATTTCATTATTTTGTAACAGCCTGATGTATTGAAAAACAATACCAATAATTTCATCGGTATGCTGTAAGCCAAGGAGGGTTAGATTAATGCCAAGGTGGAGGCTTGATTCCTGGGCATTATTACTAATACCAATGGATGCGCTAAGTTCATCTGCCCAGCCTTTTTCTTTTAACAACGCAAGGATACTGCCTTTGCCCTCATGCCCAAGTAAAGACTGAAAATAAGCGCTGGGCTTAGCTAGATAATGAGATTGCACTTCAGGTAATGGAAAAATAAGATTGAGTTCACGCTTTTCCTGTAGCGATTTAATATTAATTTGTTGCGCCATTTGCGCTTGAGTCAATAAGGGCTGGCTAAATACTTTTTTCTCGGCGTTATGGTCAGGAATGGCGGAAAATTTATCGGTGACCCATTTTTTTAAAACTGGTAATGGCTCATTAGCAAGCACGACCAAAGTCATTAAATTAGCCGAATAATGGGTGTTATAAAATGTCAGCAGGTCATCTCGAACTAGGTCGTTTTCTCTATCAGCTAGTGTTTCCAGGCTGCCGACGCTGAATTTTGCATAAGGACTTTTAGGGTTAAGCGCTTGTTGTATGCCGGCATAAAAACGTCGGTTTTCGGTTTTTATTTTGCCTAGGTATTCAGAGTTGACGGCATTTTTTTCGCGCTCTACAAATTCAGCATTAAATAGCGGCGCGGTAAAAAACTGACTGAAACGGTCTAATGTGGGTTCCAGTGAGGCATTTTCTATGTCAAAAAAATAGTTGGTATGCTCTTTGGCCGTAAAGGCATTTCTAGAGCCGCCGTGCTGAGCAATAAAAGTTTGATATTCGTCTGCATCCGGATATTTATCAGTCCCTAAGAAAAGCATATGTTCCAGGAAATGTGCCAGACCAGCCCGGTCTTCAGGATCGCTGGCGCTACCAACAAAAACATCTAATGACGCCGCTGCTTTTTTCGTCTCCGGGTCGGATATAATCAGTACTTTCAAGCCATTATTGAGGGTAAAGGCTTGATAGTGACGGCTATCGTTCTGGCTTTGGATGATGTTTTTTGATTCCATTGTTGGTGGTATTGAAGTGCAAGCGCTAGTTAATAGCAAAACTAAAAGAAGAGGAAGTTTAAAATAAGCAGACATAGATGGGGGGTATTTTGTTAACAAGTATTGTCGGTTATAACTAATGGTGGGTTTTGTTTGGTAGTTTTACAAGTCCTTTGTAAGCAAAATTAATTTAAATTCAAAGATTAACAGTAGTTCGCTAGAAACTTGCGAACAATGAGGGAAGGCAGAAGTGCTGATGTTCCGCAAGCTTCATACAGACTACGTTAACTTGATTTTACTAAAGCCGCCATTCGCGGTACGTAAATTTGTCACCTGACCTTGGTATAGCCTAGCGCTGACCGCAAGAATAGTCTTGCGATAGACAAATAGCCGAAAATCGGTTTTGAATTTTTCGCCATCTGGCGCATGGGTAATGCTCGGCTTGATACGATGCTGGACTAAAGTTGCATGAGGCTCCAGGCTTTTCAATTTGCTTTTAGTTAGCTTGTCACCCACATAAACGCCTCGACTAGCATAGCCGGTTGTTGGTTTAAATACCTTCTGTTTACGTTCGGCCCATAAGGTCTCTTTGGGGTGTGCATGAAGTAGCTGGGTGTACGGAATTACCTGCTGTAAGCGGGAGGTGGCGGTTGGATCTAACAAGTCATTAAAGAACTCGGCATGAGACCAGTCAGCCATGCGTTGCTTGTCTGCTAATAGTCCATAAACGCGAGGGTTAGGCGTTAAGCATACCATCTGCTGCTGCCAGGCTGCCGCGATATGCTGCATTTCCGGCGCGTTTAAATAAAAATCACAATGGCGATTGTAAATCAGGTCGATAGCTTGACCTTGATAACACAAGTTGCCGTCTTTTATTTCCAGTTGGGCAGGGTCGACAATAACGGTTTTAATGCCTGCCTGCTGAAATAATTTGGCAAATACCTGCATCTCAGGATATAGAAATTGCTGTTCGGGCTGGTGGTCAATAATGGCAATTAATTGTGGCTGGGCCTGTTTGTCTTGACGAAATAACCGATATTCTTGCAGGAAGGTGCTTAATAACTTGTCGCCAAGCTTACTGGGAAAGAGCTGTGCGTCGGGGGCATAACTGCGCGCTGCATACCATAAACCACCTGCATTGGTATTGACTTCAATCAGCTTGACCTGTTGCGTCTCGTCGATATGAAAATCATAGCCCATTAATACCGAGAAATAGCCGGGATCGACCAGAGCATTCTCGGGTAGATTGGTTAAAAGTGGAGGGTAAGCTGGATTTTCACTAAGGTTTTGTAAGTCTCGTACTAGCTGTATCATTTGCTTTAAGCAGTGGAATGGTAGCTGGGCTGTGTGAGGGCTGATGCCGTGCTGTTGATTTTCCATATTGCGGCGTATTCTTGCATGGAATGGAGATAAATTAAATATATGATTATAATGAGTGTGGTTTTCGTATTAGCGGTGCCTTAAATGCTATATAATACTAAGGAAATTCAAACAACTGAACCCTTAGATATGACTGAATTGGATCAGAAAAGTTCAAAAAAACGTAGGCGCGGTATTTATTTATTACCTAACCTGTTTACCACAGGTGGCTTATTTTCAGGTTTTTACGCAATAGCTTCGGCGATTTCAGGGCACTATGAAATAGCGGCAATTTTAATTTTTGTGTCTTTGATATTAGATGGGCTGGATGGGCGTGTTGCACGTATGACAAATACCCAAAGTGATTTCGGTGCCGAATACGACAGTATGGCGGATATGGTTTCTTTCGGTGTTGCACCTGCTATCGTTATGTATTTATGGACCTTATCTTCATTAGGCCAAGCAGGTTTAATTGGTGCTTTCGTGCATTTGGCGGGTGGTGCATTACGTCTGGCGCGATTTAATACCCAGTTGGCAACACAGGATAAACGCTATTTTCAAGGCTTGCCCAGTCCTGCGGCGGCAGCGATATTAGCTGGGCTGGTATGGATTAGTGAGAAATATGCATATGGTATCGATGGCTGGCCATGGTTAGTCTTAATTATGACGGTGGCAACGGGTTTATTAATGGTCAGTAACTTTCGATATTATAGTTTTAAGGACATCAACCTGCACGGTAAAGTGCCTTTCGTGGTGATGATTGGCGTTATGTTGGGTTTTGCGATTACCTTGTCAAACCCGGCGACGATTTTATTTTTATTTTTCTTTGGTTATGCCTTGTCAGGTCCTGTTATGACTATGTTATTATTACGTCGTAAGCGACAAGATCGCATGAATTAACAAATCAAGTAGATATTACAATCAATTTAAGACTATGATCACCAAGCAAAAGGCAATACCTTTTTTCCTTTCAGCAAGTTGCCTAGGCCGCCATCTGCCCTGCTGGGCATCTCTCTAATATTCTCTAATAAACATCGATACGGGTTCAGCGCGACAATTTCCCGGCAAACACAAACAGCCGGGAATAACGCATAGAAGCTCGAGTTCAGAGCTGTAAACATAAATAGATCCGTATCATATTTCACAAGCTGGCGAAATACAGCCACTATGAATGGAATTTCCCATGAAAGATAAATTAATAATATTTGATACGACTTTGCGTGATGGCGAGCAAAGTCCTGGTGCGTCTATGACGCGTGATGAAAAAGTACGCATTGCCCGTGCCTTGGAAAGATTAAAAGTTGATGTGATTGAAGCTGGTTTTCCAGCAGCAAGCGCCGGAGACTTTGAAGCGGTGCAAGCCGTTGCTGAAGCGGTCAAAGATAGTACCGTCTGTGGTTTGGCACGGGCTTTGGATAGAGATATAGACAGGGCGGGCGAAGCCTTGAAACACGCGAAGAGCTCGCGTATTCATACCTTTATTGCAACGTCACCGATTCATATGCAAATGAAGTTGAAAATGTCGCCTGAGCAGGTGATTGAACATGCGGTAAAAGCAGTAAAACGCGCCAGGCAATATACCGATAATGTCGAATTTTCTCCCGAAGATGCAGGGCGCTCTGAAGAAGATTTTTTGTGCCGGATATTAGAAGCAGTTATTGATGCGGGTGCAACGACCTTAAATATCCCGGATACTGTGGGCTATAGCATTCCGGCTGATTTTGGTGCGATGATTGCCAGCTTAAGGCAGCGTATTCCGAATGCTGATAAAGCCGTTTTTTCAGTACATTGCCATAATGATTTAGGTTTGGCTGTGGCAAATTCCTTGTCTGCGGTGATGAATGGCGCAAGGCAGGTGGAATGTACCATTAATGGCTTAGGCGAGCGCGCGGGAAATGCGGCTTTAGAAGAAATTGTGATGGCTATTAAGACGCGGCACGATGTGTTTACCTGTGATACCCGCTTGGATACGCGGGAAATTGTCACTTGCTCTAAATTAATATCCAGCATCACTGGCTTTCCAGTACAGCCGAATAAAGCCATCGTAGGTGCGAATGCCTTTGCGCATGAATCCGGTATTCATCAGGATGGCGTATTAAAACATCGTGAGACCTATGAGATTATGCGTGCCGAAGATGTCGGCTGGTCAGAAAACCGTATGGTCTTGGGTAAGCATTCGGGACGTAATGCCTTTAAAAGCCGCATGACTGAATTAGGCTTTGAGTTTCATAGTGAGTCGGAATTAAATGATGCCTTTTATCGCTTTAAGCAATTAGCAGATAAAAAACATGAAATTTTTGATGAAGACTTACAAGCCTTAATTACCGAGGTTAATACCGATAGCGAAGAAGAACATTTCAAATTAATCGCCTTAAAAGTGTGCTCTGAAACGGGAGAAACCCCCAGCGCTACGGTGACTGTTAAAGTTGGTGAGCAAGAGTTTAGCGCTGATTCGGAAGGTAGTGGAGCAGTCGATGCTGGCTTAAAGGCAATCGATTCGATTGTTAAGTCAGGTGCTTCTTTAGAACTATATTCTGTCAACAGTATCACTAATGGTACGGATGCCCAGGGTGAAGTGACTGTGCGCTTGGAAAAAGGTGGACGTGTTGTAAATGGCTTAGGTGCCGACACCGATATTGTGATCGCATCTGCAAAAGCCTATATTAATGCCTTGAACAAGTTGGAAAATAAAGGTGTAAAACAACACCCACAGGTGTAGTTAGTTTTCTGATGTAAGAGATGTAAATGTAGGGTGTGGCTTGAGCCTGAATTCTTATAGAGTATGATAAAGGCGGGCTAAAACAGTGCCCTACAATGTTTTTATTGAAATAATAACGTTAGCTGATTAATCTGTAGATATTAACCCGTAGAGTAAAGCTTGGTAATGGATAATACAACACGCTTACAGTATTTATCAGCGATGGGCATAGATGTCTGGGTGCCTCGAGTTGTTGAAAATATCGCAACGGATGTCCTGCCCGCTGAGATTGAACAGGACAACTGGGATACTCTGCACGCCGAAATGCTCGCTTGTCAGCAATGTGAGCTCAGCCAGTCACGCCAGCAAGTGCTTATTGGCTCAGGTAATCAACAAGCAGATTATATGTGGATAACAGAAGCGCCGAGCATGGTCGATGACCAGCTTGGACAGCCATTTGCTGATACTACAGCAGAGTTATTTACAGAAATGCTGCGAGCTATGCAACTCAGCAGGGAGGAGGTTTATATTACACATATTGTTAAATGCCGCCCTGCTGACGATCGTGCCCCTAGATCTCAGGAGTTAGCCGCCTGTAACGCGCTTTTGCAGCGCCAGATTGCTTTGGTGCAGCCTAAGATATTGATTGCTGTAGGGCGGGTTGCGGCACACGCGTTATTACAAAGCAAAGCCCCCTTGGCTGAATTAATGGGAGTCGTGCATCAGCATGCAGGTGTTCCTCTAATTGCCATGTATCATCCTGCGTATTTATTACGCTCATTAACCGATAAGCCTAAAGTGTGGCAAGATATGCAACGGGCTTTAACTCTTTTTGAAAAGTAAAATAAACATGTTTAAACAAGTATTGAATCAAATTAAAGGCTTGGTCACCTATGATGCTGACCGGGAATTTTACGCTAAAGTATTTCCTGATACTTTAAATCAAGTGGAACTGATGCGTTTTCGTAAAATGAGCAAGGCAGATTTACCGCGCATTCTGGAGATCGAAGGACAGGGTTACAATTACCCGTGGAAAGAGCCCATTTTTCACGATTGCTTAAATGCGGCTCACTATGACTGCTGGGTGAGTGAGGATACCGAAGATAAAATCACTGCCTATTGTATTGTTTCAACAGCCGTGGGTGAGGCAACGGTACTCAATCTATGTATAGATCCTGTTGTACGTAAGCAAGGTCTGGGGCGTAAATTTATGCAGCATGTTATTGATAAGGCAAAAGCAAAAAAGGCGGAGAGTGTCTTCCTGGAAGTGCGTCCATCGAATACAGCAGGAATTGCATTATATGAAAGCATGGGCTTTAATGAAATTGGGGTCAGACCAGGTTATTACAAAGCAGAAAGTGGTGAGCGCGAAGATGCTATTATGATGGCGTATACGATCGTTTAACTCACTTAAAGCGCAGTAGTATTGAATATGCTGGATTTTAGACAGATTTGTGTTTTATTTTTTTTAATTGAAGGAGTGATATATTTTCTCCTTCGTGGTTCAGGTGTATTATTTCCTGTACTTTTTCTAGTACTGTTTGCTTATCTTATATTGTTTTTTTTCTCTATGAGGTTGACTTCTAATTTCTATTTAAAGGCAAAAAATAATGCAAAAAAAGGCTGTGTGGTTCTGGGGTTTGATGATGGTCCAAGCCCTGAAACAACCGTGAAAATACTGGATATTTTAGCAGAGCATCGTGCCAAAGCAGTTTTCTTTCTTATTGGAAAAAATGCCATTCAATACCCTAATATTGTTAGAGAGATAATAAACAGAGGTCATTTGGTGGGAGGGCATACCCTGAATCATTCAGCAAACTTTGGAACCCTGAATTTAACTCGCGCTGAAGAGGAAATTATGGGAGGTATTAATGTTGTAGAAGGGATTATTAGTCAGAAAATTACACTTTTCAGACCGCCGTTTGGTGTGAGTAATCCGGTCATTGCAGCCATCATTAAAAAGAATGATTTAGAGGTGGTTGGCTGGAATATAAGGTCTTACGACACTATAAATAAAGATACGAAAAAGATGTTGAAGCGAATTACAAATAAAATTAAGGATGGTTCGAGTATTCTTTTACACGACCGGGTTCAAAATACAGTAGAAATACTCCCAGATATTCTAAAAGATATACAAAATAAAAAATTACATATTTGCCCTGAAATAGATTGGTGATTTCATCAGTACGATTTACTATTTTTGTGAGAAATTAAAATTCACTTACCACTACATTTTACATCAAGTCATCTTTTTGTGTAATGGTCAAGTAAAACAGGCCGCATTCTTAGACTGTTTTTCTATCCAAGTCACGCCCAAACTCTCAAGGTGATTGATAGCCCAATTTAGAGTGCGTTCGCTTACCATTATAAAAAGCTAGGTAATCAATCATACTCAGCTTTACTGAATTTGCATGATATCCAGATGATTGCGGTACTCTTTACTCACATATTGGCTGCCACGATCATTGATCTCAATGTCCAGGCTTGGGGTTTCTGCACCAAAAAGTAATATGTATTGCATCTAAGTATAGCGAGGTATGCATATGATCATTAATCGCCCCACCCACCACTTGGCCTGAAAAAAAGTCGATAACGACAGCGACATAAAACCAGCCTTTAAGTATCCCAACGTAGGTAATACCGGTAGTCTACACTTTATTTGACGCTTTACCTGTCAACTGACGGTCAAGTTTGTTTGGCAAGGTCGCGTCATTGGGATCGCTGTCAGTCGTCACTTTATATTTCTTGGGGTGACGTACCTTTAATCCAAGCTCTGCCATCAATCGCGTTACTTGATAACGGCTTGTCTTAATGCCTATTTTACTGAGTGCATCTGCCATGCGACGACTTCCATACACTTGTTTATTTGCATAAAAAATCTGCTCAACTTTATCTTTAAGTTTAGTTTCTTCTTTGGTTGTATTCTGCCTGTCAGGATTATTTGTCCAAGCATCATAAGCACGGGTACTGACTCTCATAGCGCAACATAGTACGGTCACAGGGTATGCCTTCTGTTGCTCACGAATAAATGCGACTTTTATTCGGCTTCTTGCACAAAGAAGACTGCGGCCTTTTTTAATAGCTCGCGCTCCCTACGCAATGGTTCGTTTTCTTTGCGTAAGTGCGTTAATTCATCATGCGCACTTAGATTTAATGCAGAATAATTTTTAATTGTTTTCTCTTCAGGGCCTTTCTCAGCCTTAACCCAGCGACTAATAGCGATTAATGAAATCCCTAAATGATCTGCGACTCGTTGTCGCGTATATCTATTTTTAAGCACTCATTTTGCCGCATCCTGTTTAAGTTCTAGTGCGTATCTAGGTGTTGGCTATTTGTTTTCGATACTTATATTCACCTCTAATGACTTAATAAATCAGCCTTTAAATGTGTCTTGCTTTATTAAACCATGACAGGATGGGCGTGGTTGCGCTTTAGACAATATTTTTGTAGAGCGTTTATGGTGAACCGTAAAATATGAGAATATTTAGATGAATGACTACCAGACAGTAATTTAGTTACGATCTGGATTAACATGGTATTTCGAGTTTTATAATCATGATGCGCTTGCATCAAAGCCTAGGATATCAAACACCAAATGAAGTATTTTTTTATGAGAATGTTAGATATTTCGTAAGCGCTTATTGAAGCACGTACTACCCCTATTTAGAAGTATCAGGTTTTTTAATATTCCAAGGCAATAAAGCTTCGACTTGATCAACCGTACCAGCATAAGGTAAAGCAGTGAGAACCTGTTTAAGATATTCATAAGGTTCCAGCCCATTTGCTTTAGCTGTTTCTATCAGGCTGTAATGTATAGCACTGGCACGAGCACCTGCTGGGGTATCAGAAAATAACCAGGCTTTTCGTCCTATTACAAACGGTCGAATCGCATTTTCTGCCAGGATATTGCTAATATTGAGCTCACCATGAGTACAATACACATTGAGTTTTTCCCACTGGTTACTCAGGTAGGTCATTGCCTTACCTGTCAGGCTATCTTTAGGGACTTTGTGCAGGTTATTTTCCAGATAAACTTTGAGCTGGCTCAGTACAGGAATGCTTTTTTCCTGGCGTTGCTGATATTTTTCATCGACTGTCAGTTCTTTGATTTCTCGCTCGATGGCATATAGCTTATTAATCAAGCTCAGCACCTTGGTGGCTTTTGAGGGTTTGTTGTTTTTCCCCTTTTTGGCTTTTGGCTCTGCCTTCTGGGCATCTTTAAAATAACGGCGTGCGTGATCCCAGCACCCCAGTTGAGTGATGCCGTTTTTTAGGCACGCGGCATTGTATCCCGCATAGCCATCAGTTTGTAGATAACCACGATAGCCTTCAAGCAGGCGCAGGGGGACCTCCTGACTTCGGGAAGGATCGTATTCAAATAAAATGCTTTTTTCACCGGGTGGCCCGCCCAGCGTCACCCACATATATTTATCTGAGGTCGCTGACCGTCCCGGTTCTTTTAGAACCTGAACCCGCGTTTCATCGGCCAGTATCACTGCCCCTGCCTGTTGGTGCTCTCGCATCAGGTTGATCAAGGGCTGAAGTTGTTTAGCCAGTGCGATCATCCAGTTTGCTAATGTGGCTCTGGAGAGTTCACCGCCATAACGAGATAAGATGCCTTCTTGCCGGTATAAAGGTAAGCCATCAGCATACTTGGCAATGATGACAAAGCACATTAAACTGATACTTCCCATTGCTCTGGCAATCGGATGTTTGGGCATTTGTGCCGATTTAACCTGACGTTGCTTTTCACCTTCAACGTGTTCGATAAAAACGGCTTTTTCCTGCATGTATTCAAGGACACGTACTTTAGCAGGAATAATATCCAGCTCTTCTTTCACTTTAGTGAAGAAAGTATCGATAGCGCCTTCTTTTTCTTCATCCGTTAAACGAATAAAAATTTGCTTGCGTGGTAACTTATCTGAAAAGGGTTTGCGGCCAGGCTTTTTCTTAGTACTAGAAGAACTGGGTTGTTGCTCGTCCTCAGACGCTGCATCAGCCTCTAGGTCTAATTCCTTATCGCTATCCGCTTCATTCTCAGCTTCATCAAACAAAGAGCTTTGGTGAGATTGTTCGCTGGATGGCGCAAAACGTTTTATTTTGGATAAACGAAGTGTTTCTTCCAGGATAAGTATGCGTTTTTGCTGTTCGGAAATTACACCAGACTTAAGCTCAATGACACGCGTCAATTCATCAATAGCCTCTTCTTTTTCAAGTAACAAAGCAACGCTCTCCGACAGCAAAGAACTGGCTTTATCTTGTTGTTTTATATTTGAAATATCGGCTAAAATCATGCTGATATTATAGCATCTATAGTGGCAATAATGAACATAAAAACACCTAAAAAACAGACTCATATTGAAGTTTTTTATGGCCTTTCATCTCGCTAATATCGTAGCCATCCAGCAGCCAGTTTAATTGCTGTCCCGTTAAGGTTATTGTCTCTTCATCACCTTTAGGCCACTTAAACTTTTCTTCCACTAATGACTTGTAATAAAGTACAAAGCCATTATCTTCCCAGAACAGACATTTAATCTTATTCCGTCGTTTATTTGTAAAGGCATACAGAAACCCCTCAAAAGGATTATGGCCTAACTCGCATTCAACAATAGCCGATAGCCCGCGGTGTGACTTACGAAAATCAATAGGCTGTCGATACAGATAGACGGCCGTTAAAGACAGAGATGGACGCATAACAACCGTCATCGTAATAGCTCAAGCAAGGGTTGAATAATCGACATATTGCCCTGCGAAATACCTTCTAGGCGTGTACCATCATTAAATCGTAAGGATAAGCCAGTGCTTGGACCAGCCGAAGGAACCTCATCAAGCCGAATACGCGCAAAACCAGAAGGGGTCGCCGGCTTCACTGTCGATTTACGGTTCCAGTAACTGAATTTTTGCGGGCATAAGTCGTGTTGCCGACAATAAGCCGCTTGTGATTGTCCTGAGGCTTGCCAGAGCTCTATGTGAATAGGCCAGAAAGCCTTCGCCTGTATTTTTTCTAACGCAGCCATTTGAAATCCCCTTGTAATTTGCGATGGGGATAGTGTGGCATTAACGTGAGTTGCTGGGAATTACGTTGACGATTAAGCGCTTACACTAAGACCGCTTTGTTGCATTACCAATGGAACAAAGCGGCACCATGAGATTCCTATTTTACGCAATTATATTGACCATCAAAATAGTCAGTGTCGCCCGCTAGAAAAAAACCTTTATGTGTATGAT
>Ga0233449_1000994_pt1 | contig 28366 bp, 22 predicted proteins | sample SI_124_October20_FD_183012 | JGI IMG/M metagenome (GOLD analysis project Ga0233449, IMG submission 183012) | Seawater microbial communities from Saanich Inlet, British Columbia, Canada - SI_124_October2016_200_MG | ecosystem: Environmental > Aquatic > Marine > Inlet | place: Canada: British... | reverse complement strand
GCTTCTTTGCAGTGTTTTATATTACCACCAATCATCAACCCTCCCACTATTTTCAATGGCTATTTGGCTCACTGCATGCATATTGATGATTACCTATGAACTTGGCCCTTCTACAAAAAACCAGGGGTTAAAGGGCAATATTTCAATTTCAGTAATGGTCGGCTTAGTCATTCTTTACGGCGCCAGTGTACTTTCAGCTTTGAATAAATCCCCGCTAGTTTTTGCCGCAGCGGCGACTGCTGCCTTTGCAAATTTGGCCAGGGAAATTCTCAAAGATTGTCAGGATATTGAAGGTGATGCCGGTCGCAATACCCTTCCAATGCAAGTTGGCCTAGAAAAAGCGAGAATGATTGCCTACCCCATCGCCCTTACGGCAATGGTCTTTGCCGCCCTACCCTATTACTTAGGCTGGGGTGGATTTGAACTTGGATTGTTGATTATTCAGATACCTGCAATTCTTCTTCTCATCACATTAAATAATCCTATATCTAAAGGCGAAGATCGAAAGGCACAGAAGCAAGTGCGACTCGCAATGTTGGCCGGGTTAATTGGCTTTGCAATAAGTGTATTAGTATCTTGACAAGTGCTTCTTGATGAGCATTGTTCAGGATATTTAGAACAAACCCATCATATCAGCATATGCTTCCCAACCGGCTCTGTCGACTAAGTAAGTCAATAATGACATCTGAGCCCACATCCGATTCTCGGCTTGATCAAATACAATCGACTGTTCGTGATCCATGACTCCATCGGTGACTTCATCACCACGATGAGCAGGGAGGCAGTGCAAGAACTTCCAGTTCGCATCAGCATTTTCTAGGAGTTCAAGATTCACTTGAAATCCATCGAAATCATTTGCCTTATCAGCAAGGTGTTCTTCACCCATTGAGACGAACACATCTGTGTAAATGTAGTGTGCACCAGTGACTGCTTCTACGGGATCTGTTGTTGCGGTTAATGTGCAACCAGTTTCATCGGCAAATCCCTGCGCCCGTGAAACTACCTCCTCGTCTGGCTCATATCCCTTTGGTGTAGCCCAGGTACAGTCCATTCCAAGAATAGCGCAAGCGAGCATGAGGTCATGCAATACGTTATTTCCATCGCCAACATAGGCCATTTTTGCGCTTTTCAAATCCTTTGAGTTTTCGAGAACAGTCATCAAATCAGCCGCTGCTTGACACGGATGATGCATATCTGAAAGCGCATTTATCACCGGAACAGTTGCCTTCTCTGCCAATTCAACAACATCTGCGTGAGCGAAACATCGGTAAGTTAATCCATCCAAAAATCGCGATAATACTTGTGCCGTGTCTCCGACGGTTTCGGACTTTCCAATTTGGATATCTCCTTTCAATAATACCAAAGCTTGACCGCCCAATTTATTTATTCCAACTTCAAAAGAAACTCTTGTTCTTGTACTTGGTTTTTCAAAAATGCAACCAATGCTCATACGGTCAAGAGGGGTGAAATCAAAAGCAATATCTTCATCATTTTTAAAGGCAATCGCCCATTGTAAAATATCCTGTAAATCTTCAGCCACATCATCAATTGCAAGCAGGTTGGTCATATCCTCACCAATCTTGTGCCTGCGAAGGCGATTATTGACTATTTGCTTTTTTAGAGATTCAACTATCGCCCTATCTGGATACTATTTTCTTGATAGATAACCAGCCTATCTTGCGAAAAGAAATAGGTTGTTGGCGTGCGGAAGTATGTAGAGAGTTTTGGATTGCAAGGTATCAATTCTTCTCGCCTTCAATATCTGCAGCAAATCCATCACGACTATCGGCCATGCCACCGAATAAGGCTTGAGCAAAGGTAAGTACATCTGCAAGTCCTTCCTCCATCTCACTTGAAAGTGGAGTGAGCCCCGGTGAAACTGCGAATTGCTGCATCAGGCGAAGTTGGTTAATTGCAAACTCGGTTCTTTGCCCCCCCGCTTCCTCAAACAATGCATATTCAAGAATTTCCAAGCGCTCCGACCATTCAAGGATTTTTTCCAGTTCGTCCTCATCGAGCAAATCTGCTTTTGAGAGGAAATTCTTACAGGGTAGACCAAGTCGGAATTCAACAATACTAGACAATAACATCTGTGAAACAAATCCACTCGGACTTCGTGATAGCATGGGGTCAAACAAGTAGATGATTGCTGACCTCTCATGGCCAAGAACATTAATCATGTGACTTGAAGCCTCGCGGAATGCAAATAATTCAACTTGCCCAGGTGTATCCACAATCATTATTTCACCAGAAAGTCCATCTAATTCTTCAGCGATATCATGCGCCTGCGCTGCGACTAAATCAGCAGCCAAAATCTGAGCGCCATTAGGACCAAGGTCATATTCTGTCATCACTTCAGAAAGTGAAATCATGTCGCGAACATCAAATTCTGGATCGTAATGAACTCGCTCGGCTCCTGGGTCCAAATTTACACATAGAGTTTCAACTTCAAGGAAGCGCGTCCAGCGCTGCATTGCAGTTACCAAAGAACTCTTTCCTGCGCCGGCCGTTCCGACGACAAATAAGACTGGCGGCATGGTTCCATCCTGTGACATGAATCGCCGTTATGCCCGCCCTCTTTCAACCCTCCTACATGGGGGATGCAGTAGCATTAATCTATGGGTGTTAAGTCTCAAATGCAATAATTATTGTTGATATTGTATGGGTAATGATTAAACGCTAGGCTTCAATGGTAGGGGTACTGTCAATAGACTGACGGAGGAATTTAGATGAGTGAAGAAAACCCCGAAATGCCACCACCGCCGCCTGGAATGCCACCTGCACCACCTGGAATGCCGCCCGCACCTCCGGGTATGCCACCAGCGCCTCCGGGTATGCCGCCTGCCCCGCCAAGTATGCCACCCGCTCCCCCAATGATGGGTGGAGCGCCACCAGCTCCGCCTGGAATGCCTCCTGCACCACCAATGGATGCCCCCCCCGCTCCTCCAATGATGGGTGGAGCACCACCAGCTCCGCCTGGAATGCCTCCTGCACCACCAATGGATGCCCCACCTGCACCACCAGGTATGCCTCCTGCGCCACCAATGGATGCCCCACCTGCACCACCAGGTATGCCACCTGCACCACCAATGGATGCCCCACCTGCACCACCAGGTATGCCTCCTGCGCCACCAATGGATGCCCCTCCTGCTCCTCCTGAAATGCCACCAGCCCCTCCAATGAATGACGCCTCCGAAGATGAGTCTGAGGAAGAAGAGGAAGTTGCTGAAGAGGAAGTTGCTGAACTTGCCGAAGAGGAAGAAGCCTCTGATGATGAAGATTCTGATGATGAAGATTCTGATGATGAAGATTCAGCCGATTCAGAAGAAGTTACTGAAACTTCAGATGATTCCGGATCTTCTCCTGATTCCCTTCTTGCCCCCCCCGCACCACCAGGTATGCCTCCGGCACCACCTATGGACGCCCCTCCCGCACCTCCAGGTATGCCTCCGGCACCACCTATGGACGCCCCTCCCGCACCACTAGGTATGCCTCCGGCACCACCTATGGACGCCCCTCCCGCACCTCCAGGTATGCCTCCGGCACCACCTGCTTCGTCTGGCTTGGATTCACTTCTTTCCCCTCCAGCTCCACCTGAAATGAGCGAGGACACCCCTGCAAGTGATGTATTGTCAACAAGTGATGCCCTTGTGGCAGAACCAAGTGAAGCAATTGCAGGTGCAAAAATCCGCACTTCAACTGCCGTTGATGACATTCCAGGTGACAAGATTATTGGATATATGAATGAAGTTGAAAACTCTACTCTGTCTGCTGATGGAACAATCGTAAAGCAGAATGTGAAAGGTGTATTAACAATTGAAAATCCTAGTGAGTCTGACCGACTTTGGGATATTGATGTATTACTAAATGCAGCTGATGCTACAAATATTGGCGGAGATCATATTTCAATTACTGAATTAGAAGCCGGTAAGTCTCATTCACAGAAGTATGATGTAAAGAATTCACGCATGCTTGTTGTAAGTGAACGAATTGATACAAATCCAGCTCGTTCTCAAGAACGCAGTTTGTCTGTAGCATTGGCAGATGAAGCAACCAAGATTCTAATTGAAATTGAAGTAGAAAATGTTTCTGCAGTTTCACTAAATGATGTAATTGTTACTCGAGAAATCCCTTCCGAAATTGAAGCCAGTGCAAATGGAGCAGAAGTGGGTGAAGGAATGCTGACTTGGAATGTAGGAACTCTTGCTTCAGGACAAACCAAAGTATTGAATGTTGATGCAAATATTCTAGTTAGTGGAATAGAGACTGTTGATTCTGGTGCACTAAAGGCTACATATTCTGCCAACGCAACTCTTTCAACTGTAAATTTCAAGGAAGTTGATGCATTCTGCCGAGGATTCTCTTTTATGCAAGTTGATGAAGATGAGCGCCCAGATAATTGGCAGTGTAAGGCAGTCTTTGAAAATCGATCTTCCTTCGCAGTCGACTTGGTAAAACTACAGGTTAGAATGGCAGATTCCGGAGAAATGTTGTTTGATATTGCCGATGTACCAGAAGATATTTTGCCAGATGGTAAGTGGGAATCTGAAATGAAATTTGTTGAGGCAAGTGAAAAGCCCAATCTCATTAACGAACTTGGATACACTGTTATTCCACGCGTGTCCCACTCAACTGAAGGTTCAATTGATGTTCAACAACAAACCTTTACAATACTTGAAGCAAACTTAGAAAAGAAGTTTAGCACAGGCATTTTGCGTAGTTATAGGCAACAAGAAGTTGGAGTTACTATTACAATTAGCAATAATGGCTCAAGTGACATTAACCTAATGCGCTTTACTGATGACATTCCTGGGTTATTCGAAGCACCAAACCTTGAGTCAATGCGAATCACCATGGAAGGAACACTTCTCTCAACAGAACAATATCGTGCTGAAGTAAAGGACGGGATCACTCTCGAGGAATTCCGTAAGAGCCCCGATGGCCCCGGCCATTCAATGACACTAACAGTTGGCACAAAAGGCCCTCTTGGATTATCGCCTGGAAAGTCTTTGGAAATCACCTATACGTTGGTATCGCCAGACCCAAGTCCAGATAATTTGGATGTTGCAGCTCCTGCGAAGTGTGAATTTAGTGCAGAACGGTTTGGTCCGGTTTGCTCTCGTGAAACAGAAAGTGCACCTGCAATCCGCGTCAGTCACAAGCGCCGCAAGTTTAGTGCTGGAAAGACAGTTATTCCTGTAGGCGGAAAGGGCCGATATGAAGTCCTTATTATGTTTGAAAACAGAAGTGATTCTGCACTTCAAGACTTAGCAATCCATGATATTTTGCCCTCTGGCTTTGAAATTTCCGACTGTATTGTTCGTGGAGCAAACCGCGAAAAGCGGGACGATGTTGATATGAAGTCAGAATCTTCTGAAAGCGGAACTACTGTTGAATGGAATGTTCCAGTAATTGGAAAGGGTGAACGCCTTGAAATTTCTCTTGAAATCAAGGGTAGTGGTGAATTTGATGCACAAGAAATGCAGAAATTCCATGGTGCTACCTTCGGCGATGAAATAGACGAGGATTTACCTGCGCCAGCCGCAGTTAAAGAAACAGCAGATTCTGCTGAAGTTGATTATTCAAAATTGAAGAAGGCTGAATTAGTTGCACTTTGTGAAGAAGCTGGTCTTGATGTCAGCGGTACAAAGGCAGTCTTGATTGATAGCCTCACAAATCAAAGTGCTGATGTGGATGATGGCGACGATGCTGGTGACGATGATGCTGGTGACGACGATGCTGGTGACGATGATGCTGGTGACGACGATGCTGGTGACGACGATGGTGATTCTGCCGATGAAGCCCCAGCCGAAGATGCAGGTGACGACGACGGTGAATCCGCCGATGAAGCCCCAGCCGAAGATACTGGTGACGATGAATCAAACGACTCCAGTGCAGCAGAGGAAAGCAAGGATTGCCCCATCTGTGGCGCTGAAAACGGTTCACTTGCATCCGCTTGCGGAACTTGTGGTTTCACTTTCGCCTAAATAATACATCTTTCCCTCTCGAAGGGAATTAGAGAAAGGCTATCTCATTATTGCCGAGGCAACTTGGATTGACAAACTCATTATTGCCAATATTGCCTGCATTGAAGTGTAATTAGAGTGGATATTCCCATGGTGGAAATGGGTGAGTGCTTCGAATCGCATCATCTTCAATAATCATTATCACATAAACGGGAAGTCCGCGTAGAATTTCTTCCAAGTCTCCTCCTGCATCCGGTATTTTCCCTCCTCTACCATCAACTATTAACCACGCATCCGGATTTGTTTGAGCCCAAGTGGAAAGTTCTGGTTCAACAGATGCAGGGTGTGCTGCGGCATCGCTACGCAGCCAATTCATTGAATCTGGTACGTCTGCAACATCCTCGGTCCAGCACCAAGCATCAGGGCTAATCGGCATTCTTGACAATTGGCTTGTGAGCATTGATTCTGTACAGGTGCAAGGCCGGCCTTTCATAGGCATTGGCTGGCTATTTAACCAGTAACGGTCGCCCATTACATTGGAATCGGTCACAGATATTTTACTCGGTTGCGGAACAACCCGCTTCTCCCTATATCCATCATTCATGATGCTCGCCTAAATTATCGGAGGCCCTCATCCGGCTTTATATCGTCGCTCAAATGAACGCACATCAACTGCTTTTCATAAGCCAATCTTCAAAGGCGGGGTGCTTTAGGGTTGTAATATGAGTCAAGCGGCAGGTTCTGGCGGCCAGCCCCCTGCTATGGGTGGGCAAATGTTCATGATTCTAATTTTCATGCTGATGATGACAGTATTGATGATGAATCCTAACTTCAGAACAACTCTTTCTGTTTATGCAGACCCAATGCTTTCACCTTGGCTCCCCGAGGAGTCTTATTTTACGGTGACGGTATTGATTATTGGTTCTTGTTCTATGCTGATAAATACCATTCTTCGCAATTTCTTCATCGATCCGGTTGAGCAAGCTCATATCGGTCACCGAATGGGACAAGTTCGCAAAATGCAGAATGAGGCCCGTATGGCAAGGGATAATGCTCGTATGGAAAAGGCCCAAACTTTGCAAATGAATATGATGCCTGAGCAAATGAAAGTGCAGATGGGTGGGATGAAACCTATGATGTTTACCTTCGTTTTCATTGTCGCTATTTTCTCATGGATCGCCATCGCGGTTGAGAATTTTAGAATAGGCTATGTGAGTCTCCCATGGCTTCCAAAATGGGATATGTTGAATGACAAATTTCTATTCTTCCCCGCATGGGTTGCGACATACATCTGCCTCTCTGCTCCGATGGGAAGGGCAGTTGACCGCCACATCAAGTTGTGGAGATACAAGAGCAATCCCATTGTTGTTGCTGGTGAGAAAATCAAGGAACCACTTATCCACCTGATAAAGAGTGATGACGATGGTGCAGTAGGCCGTCGCCGACGAAGTAAAAATGGTCCTAGAAAGAGAAACAACCAAGGTAGCCACAACTCAAACTCTGGTAATTCAAAGGCATCAGATAATTCAAAAGACAACACCGGTGGATTTGGCGCCTTTGGTAATTCAGATTCCGGCAATTCCACCGCTGGGACCGTAGAAGGGAAAGTTTGCCCAGAATGTGACTGTGAAGAAGTTCAGCGTCTAGGAAATAGCAAATTACGCTGCCGCGTCTGCCGTCATTCTTGGAGGTAATACAGATGGTGAAACTTACCGTTAGTGGTAACCCAGGGAGCGGGACTTCAACTCTTGTTGCTAGATTAGAAGAAGCACTTGGCTGGAGTTCGCTAAATGGTGGACAGGTTTTTCGCGACGAAGCGGAAAATAGAAAAATGTCCCTTGAGGACTTTGGTAAGTTATGCCTTACTGATTTGTCTGTTGACCGAATGCTCGATGAAATTCTCAAAACAAAAATGCAAGAATCCAACGGCCCAGAAATTGTTGAAAGCCGTCTCTCTGGTTGGTGGGCTCACAAATTGGAGTTGTCGGCAGTTCGTCTTTGGGTTGAAGTTTCCGTTGAAGAAAGGGCAAATAGAGTTGTCAAGCGAGAAGGTGGAAGTGTGGCTGAAAAGATGGCCGAATCCAAAGAACGTAGCAAGCATGATAATACTCGTTTTTCTGAATTATACCAGTTGAGCCCTGAAGACACTACTCCTTACACCCACATCCTCAAAGCCGATACCCTTGACGCCGATGGTGTACTGGCCGCTACCTTGGCTATATTACGCGCATGTGAGATGATTTCATGATGGATAAATGGATGTTTGATGAGTCGGCTACAACCGACCCTGCTCATGGAAAAGCACCGAGTGAGCGAAGTGTCGAGGAATTGTTAGCAGGCGGAATAATTCTCCTCGACAAGCCGTTCGGGCCAACTTCACATCAAGTTTCAGCTTGGGCGAGGGATTTACTCGGTTTGGATAAAATGGGCCATGGTGGCACATTGGATCCCTTTGCAACTGGAGTACTTCCTCTATTGGCTGGTAAAGCAATGCGAATGACAAAGTCTTTACTTACTCATCAAAAGACGTACATTGCCGTACTCAAATTCTCTAATGCAGTTGATGAAGATACTTTAGTCGAGATAATGAAACGCTTACGAGGGCGCATCTACAATGTTCCACCTACTGTTTCAGCAGTGAAAGTCCAAGTTCGTTCTCGAACAATTCACCAGTTTGAATTAATAGACATAAAGGATAATTTAGCAGTTGTAAAAATCGACTGCGATGCTGGAACTTATGTTAGGACAATGGCAAGAGATTTGGGTCTTTTTATCGGTGAGGAAGTTGAATTGACTGAATTGCGCAGAACCCGTTCTGGAAATTATGTAGAACAACAGAACTTGTCTCTTTCGCAAATAGCCGATGCTGTTTGGTTGTGGAAGGAAAAACAAGACGACTCTGCAATGAGAAAAATCATTCATCCGCTGGAAGTAATGACTGCAAGCATGCCCGAGATTGTTGTTAAGGATGCAGCAATAAGTGCGCTCGCTCATGGTGCACCGCTTGCTCGGCCTGGAATTGTTTCAGCATCAAAAGGCGTGACAAAGGGAAGCGATGTTAGGCTAATGAGTTTGAAAGGCGAATTGATTGCAGTCGCTGAAATGATTGTTGATTCAGACCAACTGACTGTAATGAAAAAAGGCGAAGTTGCTAAATCTGTTACAGTAATAATGATGCCTGATGTTTACCCTAAAGGTTGGACCTCTCCTCCACCACATGAGTCTGCTTCAGCCGAAGTTGTCTCGCCAGCCGTTGAAGTTGATAGTCAGGAAACTATTGAAAATCCAATTACCTTACCCTCGTTATCTGAATTGGGAAAAATGAAGAAGGCAGAATTGGTTGAACTTTGTGATAATGCTGGCCTTGAAACAAAAGGAACAAAAGCAGTACTGATTGAGCGTTTGACTCAATAATTGATTCATTTTTGGTAAATCAATGGGTATTATGTGCTGATCCTTTGCTTCACTGTTAAACAATCTGAACAGGGATTCAAATCCTTGTACCCTTGAAAAAAATAAAGTACTATTGAGTAAACCAATTGCCATGAACCAAGGTAAGTTGATACTCAACATTGGGGGGGTATGTTTATTCAGCGGACCAATTTTCTTTATCATTCCCTTCTTCATGAGTCATGATGATACCACTTGGGGAATTGCTCTTGCGTTATGGTCAATCGGTTTAGTTTCAGTTTTCTTCGGTATAGTCTTAGTAATTACAGGTTTTCTCATGAAACCAGAAACAGATGATAATACGATAACAGTTGATTAAGTGTAGTCGAACTGATTGAATTTCTGGTCAAGTCATTGTGAGCCTGAACCCCAGGGGTAAAGGCCCCCTCAAGTTCGTATGCAACAAAAGGATTGCGGATAGACTCATGCGAATGGTCATATTTGTTCTAAATATTATTTTTTTATCACGAGCGTCTCTGTGGCCCATTGTGTAATGGATGGTTGAAATACCCCCCTCGGTCTTCGCTATCAACAGGGAAGGGTTGCGCATGGGAAACTGGCAAAGGATCACACAAATATCCATCGAATCGGATAGCGGAGTGTTGTATAGGAGTTGTCTCCCAGGATCCTCTCGATATGACCCTGAATCCCTCGTTCTCGATGAATGGACTATTCGTGGAATTGACGTAGTATTCACTCTGATGCCAGTTGAAGAGATGGTTGCGCGGAGAGGTGATGATATTATCAACGACATCAGCGAGCATGGTTTTGAACAACGCCACCATCCAATCAAAGACTTTGGTGCTTGGGAGGAGGGGGCTTTCAGAACATTGGTCATTGAACTCGACGAAGTTCTAACGAATAATCAGACTGTGGTGGTGCATTGTCATGCTGGTGTTGGTCGAACTGGGACTTTAATTGCGGGTCTGCTGATACACAGAGGCCACGAAATAGAGAGTGCAATCGGCATCATCAATATCCACGGTATGTCGGTAGAATCTCATGGGCAACGGGAACTTCTGGAACGCTTTTTTGCTACAAGAAACTTTCATGATAACCCATAGAATCTTCGGATTTCATTATGAAAGATAGAGTATGTGCTGAAGAGAATATTGATAGCCGGACTCTCCACCTGAGTGTTGATGGCGAGAAGTAAGAAATCAATGTTAAGGACTCATAATTGTTGTTCTTAATGAGATATTATAGTCTACTACTATTGTACTGTTAATATTATACCTAAGGGTCTATGCTCAAACCCATGTGTACAATAACTCTGAATCTGTGGGCACTTAGTGGTTGCTATTCGTCGCTAGCATATCGATGAATTTTGAATGGTGCCCCAATAACGCAAGGGCTCACGCCATAAATTATTGGCAATACAATAATGTTGACACAACGCAAACAAACAGGCTCAGAAAACCAAACCTAAATGCTCAAATCAAGCCTCAACGTATTCCTCATATTCCCATTCATCTGTTTCCAATCGTAGTTTCAGCTCTCGCAATATCCCACACACCTCTCCCTCATCTCCCCAAGAGGAGAAGGGCCCCCACGGCCACGGAAGTAAACTTGACTTGTAACAGTCTACTTATGAACTTTAAGCATAAATAGCGGATTATCCGCCCTACGGGTCGCGAAACGATTGCAAACTGAGGGAAGCATCCAAAATACTCTATTTACTCGATTTTCCTGATCGCAGGAGGACTGAATACTACGAAAAGCGCGATAAGAACGACTAAACCAAGTATTGTCCCGCCCCACATTACTGTTGGTGAAAGGCTAATTCCCTCGGTAACTCCATCGCTACTACCTCCTCCATTATCCTCGGACGGGAATACATTTACTGCCTTGGTTAAGATATTGTTATCATCATCAGTTTCTGCAATGTCATTGCCTTTGTCAACAGTTGCCTGAAGCAAAACTGCATCATCATCCATTGGTGCCATCCAGGCACAAGTTGCAGTCCTGACTTGCCCTGAATTTATCTCAGCAATCGTTGTTGCTCTAATTAACTGACCATCTCCTTCGCATCTAATTTCAACCAATGTTGCACTTGCTTGACCCGTATTACGTACATGTACCTGAATCTCTACTTCAGTGCCCGCAATTACATCTCCAATAACGTCAATCCCCTCAATAACTAAATCAGCAAATGCTGCCACTTCTATGCTGATGTGTCGAACTGCAGTTAAATCTCCATCGTCAATAATAATCTCAAGGTCAAAAGTTCCTTGTTGCGTTGGAGTCAATACGAGATGCCCTGCATCTTCATCCCAAACTGCCCAAGAATATGATGTCTGAACATCCAATGATGAAACCGGTGAATCAATGTCGGAGAATGAAAGGTCAAGGAACGCGTATTCCCCATGGCCAATAATCATGGTTGATTGAATTTGGTCCAATACTGGAGCATCATTCACCGCAGCAACATTTACCGAGAAAGTGTCGTACCATTTATTGCCTGCTGCATCGGAAACTTCTATTGAAACGAGGGTGCTGCCACTTGATTCTGAAAGTAATCGTATTCGCAATTGGTCGTCAACCATATCAACTTCAATGCTATCGGTATTGTCTTGAGATACAGCGACTCCCAAGTTTGCAGTTAATGTTCGATCATCACTGCAAGTAAGAAGCATTGGAATCAATCTGCCACCTCCGTCCTCGGTCAATTGTAGGTCCTCATTTGCCATGCAAACTGGATTCTCATCCCATTCAACATGGAATCCTCCGTTGATTGAAACTCCCTCAATTTGAACTAGAGCATTACCTGGTGTGCCATCACTTTCCCAAGTATATACTGCAGCAAACACTAGATCAAGATCATCTCCATCAGCAGGTAAATATTCGCCGACTTTAACCGTTTGAGAAAAATTCCCATTGCCGACTAGGTATTCCTTGAATATCAAATCTCCCTCAAGTGTAAGTTGAACCCAAGATGCACTATTATTCAATCCAACATGATCTCCACTAACCATCCAGTCAACAGTTAATGTGGGGTCATTGTAATCAATCTTTAGAGATTCCAAACACCCTCCTGTTAATTCAATCTCTATTTTTAAGAATGCTCCCGTAGGCAGCATTTGAGAGTGATCCAATACTAGTGTTGGAGATGTCCATGAATCTCCATCCTCGCTAACTGATGCATAAATATCGCCCGTCCAACTTCCAGTGGAGTGTATGCGTCCCCAGTTTTGGCTGGGTGGAAGAGAAAGTGCATCTGAATCCCAAGTGCCAGAAATACTTCCCACAGATAATTCGAGCCCACAAGAAGATTGAATGATTTCTTCATGCTCCCCGGTAGTTAAATCTAATTCAACAACTGGCCATTCCCCATTGACATAAGACTCTGCAGTAGCCGATTCTATACCAAACCACATTGCCTGATAGGTAACGTGAAGTCCAACTGCGTCCAATTCTAAACGCGAGTCATCGGTACCTCCAACTGAAACATAGTCTGCTGTAACCCAAAGGTCTGGTAAATCGGTCCAAGTGAGGTTTAAATCAGAAATATCAATACTCCAATAAGGTGAATCCATATAGCTCAAAGCAGATTGTGTGTGGCGGAACTCCTTTACCAGATCATTTGTACTGCCATTCCAATTGAGGGAAATTCGTACGCTATCTTGCTGTAGGGCATCTGGGACATTAAAAGAAAGAACTAATTCCATTTGATATAATGAATTAGAGGTTAGCCCATTTGTTGGAAAAGAACCAACTGTAATCTCAGGCCCTGCGGACCATGCATAGCCGCCATCGGCAGCACCAGTAGAATATCCATGTCCGTCAGTAGTATTGGTGGTTGCCCACAAAGTGGTTGATTGGGTATTCAAAGGTCTTTGATGGGTAAAGGATAGATGGTTATCTGTCACCATTGCAGTAGTGTAGTCGGCAGGAGTCCCAGGGGAATATGCAACCTGCGTGGATAGATTCCAATCGTTTTGGTCAGCAAATGGTGTAGGCGGTAATAAGTCAAAAGTATCTATGGAATGAACACTTCTTGCTGCAACATTTCCAGTGGATAACACAAGACTTGAAACGAAAATTAGCATGACAAAAGTTGCACGAAAGGAGGAGGTGCTTTGCCGCATTGTTGTGCCCATGTAACCCATGCTGACGAGCCACTCCTTCAATGCGTTGGTGAAATGTTCCGGCAAGAGCCATACGGATGGTTTGAAATACCGAGCCTCTGTGGGTCAAAATACAAGTGGCTGTGGTAGTGTAGGGGTTAGCACGGTAGGTTGTGGTCCTGCCGGCCCGGGTTCAATTCCCGGCCACGGCCCTCCTTAACATCGAAGTGCGTATTGCGGAGAGCAATTTTCTCCCCTTTGCCAAAAACCACACATCATTATTTGAGGTCTTTCTCTGAAATATCGTGGCCCATTCGGTTAGCCTTAGTTTGTAAATATCCCCGGTTGTCATCGCCAACGCCAACGACCCAAGGGGTCCGATCAACAACTTTAATTCCGTGTTCAGATAGTTGATTTTCCTTATCTGGATTATTTGACAGCAGATTTACTGCCTCTATTTTCAAAGCACTCAGCATTTCGGCAGCGATTCTATAGTTGCGTGCATCAGCAGGCAGTCCGAGCATCAAATTTGCCTCTAGGGTGTCGGCGCCTTCGTCCTGCAAATGATAAGCTTGGATTTTTGCGTGCAGGCCAATCCCCCTCCCTTCTTGACGTAAATATAGTAATGCACCCCAGCCTTTTTTCTGGATTCGGTCTAATGCTTCATTTAATTGCCGTCCACAATCACAACGCACACTTCCCAAAACATCTCCAGTCAAACACTCCGAATGTATTCTAACCAAAACGGGATCAGGTCCAGCCATTTCACCAAGAGTCAATGCGACATGGTCAAGTCCTGTATTTGCTTCATGAAAAATTCTAATCCTAAACTCACCATGTATGGTAGGAAGCCTAGCCTCAGATGGAATGTCTGCCTTTTCAACTAATTCAATATCAACTTGATCAATCATCTAGACTCCTCCTTGTTGTACTTGTATTAGCAAGCGATATTCGCCGATACGCTCCTCAACTGATAACAGGCAATCACCACAGCGCTTTAGCAATAATGGCATATCGTGCAATACCTCTGGGTCATCTGCCCAAACTTCAAGTATCTCGCCTACAGACATTTGAAGCAAGATTTTTCGTGTTTCAGCAACCGGAACTGGGCAAAAAAAACCTAATACATTGAGTGAATGAGTCGGCTTGAGAGCAGAACCCTCGCCGAATGGAACAACTTCTAACACAACATGCGCTCACGCCCGACACTTTTGAATGCATTTATGCCGCTGACGAACAGACCCTATCCGTTAGGGCGCTTTTTCACAATGAATACCGCACGCTTTGAAGGTGAGGACCTACCTCAAGCAATTATGCGGGGGGGGTTGGCTAAGTCGGATGCCTTGTCTCGTCCAAGCAAAGCAAAAGGAGCGAGTGAGCCCGATGACCTTTCTTGGCGCGAGGTTGGGCAATTAGGCTGGACCTACCTCAAAATCCCTGCTGCTTTATTATTAATTGAAGCATTATACTGGTTTATTACCCAACCGAGCGATACTCTTGCACCGATTCAAGTAACAGAAGCATGGATTTGGTCACACCTGACAAACTTAATTTTTGGCGAAGGTACTGCCACTCTTTCTTATCATAATGATTGGCTAACGCGGGTTGATTTTAATAATGCAGTTTTTCCACATGGAGTCGTCGCTCTCTACGTTTCTGATGAATGTGCTGGAATTCACGAAATGCTATTCATTTCCACACTTGTTCTATTAACCGAAAGAGTCCCTTGGAAGTTAAAGATGCGTACTATTGCCGTAATGTGTGGTGTGGTATATGTCCTCAATATTGTTCGTCTTTTGGTGCTTTATCCATTGGCGTATGATGGTTGTGCTGCTGACCCTAGAGGGTTGCATTGTGTTCAGGACATGTGGTACTTCCACAAATTTGTCTATGAATGGGGCTTCCTTGCGGTGCTACTGCTAATGTGGGTTGCATGGTTTTACTGGGTTGGTGGACCCAAGCGTGTCAGTGCGGCTAGTACTGAAGCGAAAGGCCCATTACAAATCCGCTGGAATGACACCTGGTCCAATTTGCAATGGGCAACGGCAATTCTTGGAATCATTTTGGTGCTCATTGCTTTTGAAATAGTTCTCACCGACTCAGATTTCGCGACTGCGAGAGTTGCCATGGACCAATGTGATGCATTTGCAGAAGTCTCCCAATCGTGTGCAAATGCTGAGCAGGCTTGGAATGACGAACTAGGATATATCTGGTCAATGCTAATTATTGGAGGAATTGGAATCGGTTATTCAGTTCTCGACATTAGTAGGCGGGATGAGAGTGAGCCCGTGGATATCGATTCAGCCAATGCTGATAGCGAAGAATAGACTCATTTGCCAATCTTTGAAAATATCCTTAGGCTTTGGAAAGCCGCTGGTAGTCAGTAATGCAACAAATCAAAGCGAGGTGCTTGCGGAAACTTTTTGCCCGCCAATATCCTTGCCGTTTAGTCCATCAATAACATAACTTACTTTGGTTTTGTGAATACAAACAATTGAATCATTCTGGTTAAGATATATGTCCCCAACTGCCATTTCATCCATTTTCACGGCACTCAACACTGCTTCAAGAAGTGATAATTTTGACAAACCATGTTCTTTACCTACATTGATTCCAATCTTTACCATGCCGAAAACATCTGACAATTCTCCAAAATCCTCTCGCCATTTTACTGGATCTCTGTCAACACCTTCGGGCAATTCGGGTGTATCTACTTCTGGGATAACCAAATCGTAAGTCCCTTGAATTTTATTGAGTAAAGGGGCATCGTCCCGTGAGGTAAATGACCAAGCCTCTCCTCTGCGCCCTGCTCTTCCGGTACGACCAATTCGGTGAATGAATGAGTCAACATCGTTTGGAATATCGTAGTTTACTACCATTGTGACGCCATCGACATCAAGGCCTCTTGCTGCTACATCAGTTGCTACAACGGTTGCAAATTCACCAGCCTTGAAACTGTTGAGAACTTTTTCTCTCTTGTTTTGTGCTAAGTCTCCGTGTAATCCGGTTGCCTCAATTCTGCACTTTCGCAGGCGTTCTACGATAAGGTCAACCATTCTCTTTGTATTGGTAAATACAATTGTTTGTCCATCTCTTTGTTGCTGAATGGTTAAGAGTCGTCCGAGCGCCCACAATTTGTTGCCTCGGCCGATATTAATGTTGAAAAGGTCAACTGGTGGCAAATCAATTTCCATATCGCCGATTTGTACAAATTCGGCCTCACTCATGAATTGGTTGGCCGCATCGAGAATTTCGGGGGGGAAAGTAGCACTAAACAGGAGGGTGCGTGAACGGCTTGTCATTTTCTCCAATACCCAAAGGATATCAGGCATAAATCCCATGTCAAGCATGCGGTCTGCTTCATCAAGAGCAAGAATTTGCGGAATTTCTAAATCTATGTGTCCACGTTTTGTCATATCCATTACTCGGCCGGGTGTTCCAACGATAATGTCAACACCAGAATCCAACTGCTTGGCTTGCTTGTCAATATCAGTTCCTCCGTAAACAGTGGCGATAATAATTCCCTTGGCACCTTGGATAAGGCGCATCTCCTCGGCAACTTGGTTCGCTAATTCACGAGTTGGACAAAGAAGCAATGCTTGTAATTCACCACTTGCATTAACAGATTCTAATATTGGAATCCCAAAAGCGCCGGTTTTTCCAGAACCAGTGCGAGCTTGCCCAATAATATCGCCGCCTTTACGCGCAACTGGAATAGCCTCAATTTGAATGGGAGTTGGTTCTATCCAACCGAGGGCAGCAACACCCTGCTGAATATCATCATCTAGGTCCCAGTCTGTGAATTTTTTTTGCATTATGGATCACCATTTTGCCTCATTGGTCTAGGGGCCACTGAGGCGTTGCGACCCAGGAATAGATCAAAGCTCGGCGTCACGGAGTTCCTCTTGTAGAGTTCCCATCCAGTACTTTTTTGCGTTCTCACGAGTGAGTGGACGCCGAGTCTGCCGGACATGTTCTAATATGTATTGGCGGAATTTAAGAGACTTAGTACGGTTGTAACCTTTTGGGGTTTCTCCTTCCCATAGTTTCTCGAATTGGTCAGCCTTATCGTTGAATTTGACAGCCATGAATGTACACCTAGCGAAGCGGCGACCGAGCAAGCCTTCTTAACCCTGCCGAAGTAAATAGGTACATTCATATTTCATCATTAACACAATAATGGCTTCCAAAGACTCATTCTTGCGGGAAAATTTGCGAGTGAATTGTTGCTTTTCAAAGCACTTGTGGGTAAATTGCGGTGAATAATAAGTGTAAAAGAAGAGGTGGGTGGAATTGATAAATTGAAGATGGATTGATGCAGGAATTAACTTAAGTAAGTAATTACAAACTCAGTCAATACAAGTCTGAATCATCCGACCTATCGCTATTTTCGGGATCGGTAAAGTCATTGTCAAAATCATCATCATCCAAATAATCATCTTGGCTAATACTCTTGTATCCCTTGAATTTGTTCGCAGATTGTTTGGATTTACTATTACCTTCTGATGTATTGTCCTTAGTTTCATCTTGAGAGTCCGCAGCTTGATTTGGATTCTTTCGCTTGTAGAGATTGCGATGTGCGGTATTCCTTTCGCCATCAGCAGTGCTAGCAGCGGTATTTGACTCGGGAAATTCAACAATAGGAGTATCATGTTTGGGTTTAGGTGAAATTGAATTGCCATCAAGAACCACTTCTTCCAAAGCCATAATTGCCTTATCTCTATCAGGGATTGGAATTGCTGGTTGGAGGAAGCGATTCTTTGAACTTTCATCACCTTCCAACTCTTCATCAAAGATCATAGATTCAAGTCGTTCAATAATCTCAGGGTCCAATTCCTGACGGATTAATTCGTTCGCCAAATCTCTAGCCTCTATCTCACTCAAGAATCGCGGCACTAAGCGGATGCAAGCCATGCGAACAGACACCTCTCGATGACGTACACCTTGCATGACAAGACTGCGGAATCGCATTGAAGTGGTGTCGAGAACATTTAGGCATTTTACAATCCTATCTCGTACTTTATCATCATCGTCAAATATTCCAATTTCAACAACCAATAGAGCAACTTTTGGATAATGATTTGCAAGAGTGGATAATGAATTTGCAGCAAAACGGCGAACTTGTACATCCTCATCTTGCATCGACCATGTGATTAAATCCCAAACTGGTGAACCACCCTTTTCAATTAAGCCACGAAGTAATTTTGCAGACTCCCTTCTTAACTCCACATTATCTTCTTGAAGAATGTCGTCTAAATGATCAACTACAACATCGGGCCACACTTTTACCATTCTGCGCAATCCACGCCACGCTTCTTTTCTGCGGCTCTTTACTGGGTGGCGCAATTCATCAATCATCATGTAATGAGTTGCAGAAGGAAATACGGGGGCTACATCGCCTAAACATTTGCTGGCTGCTTGGCGAACTTCAACAACAGGGTCATCAAGAAGAACTTCCATCACTTCAAAAAGTTCGCCTGAATGTTGTTCTGCAACCAAAGGTAATGCTTGAAGCGCAGCAATTCGAACCTCATCATCCTGATCAATCAATGCCTCCTCAAGAATATTGTGAACGTGATGAATCTGAATTCCAATGAGGCGTGATAGTGCTCTAACGCCAGAGGCTTTGCCCAATTTCATATCCTTCCATTTCCAATTAACTGTGACTGAATTAATCTCGCCACTTGCGAGTGGAATGATGTCTTCAGCCCTAATAATAGACCAGGGTCCTTCATCAATTACACTCTCAACCTTCTTGCGCTTTGGTGCGTTGCCGACATTTAGCGGTAAACCCGTTCTCGGGTCCCGGGCGATATATTCGCGTGACATAAGAGGTCCTGTCCGAGGCCCGGAGAGTGGCCACCCTCCTTGAACCCTTCACTTAATTGACAATATTATTTTTTGTCAATTCTGACATTTTTGTGACAATAATTTCGCAGCATTATGCTTTCAATGCAGAAAATTATTGCCTTTTCAAATGAACGCCCGTCCGAAATGCACAAAGTCGGCACACGCAGCCTAATGGATATGCGAGAGCGCAGGATTCAGCAGATTCTAGTTTCGACAATTTTTTTGCTGCTGGCAATGAATCCTTTGCTAATTGATATTGCAATTCAAAACGATGGTGATTTTTTCGGCCCAGCAGGAATATTTTCTGATGGCGGAGACGAGTCAAGTGATGATGGCAAAGATGAATCGCCACGAGGTGATATTGAGGTTCTTTCGGACGTTTTCACTTCCCAAGTATCCTTGTACGAGGATGACTGGAATGATACAGGTGTCACCAAAGTTGGAATATCCGTTGGAGATGATGGAAAGGCTATCCTAAATAGGCCGGGGATAACTTGGAATAATTCACAATCTTCACTATCGATAAGCCGAACTGGAGCCGCTGTAATTGCCATCCCTGGTACAAATCTCACTTGGATAATGGGTGGGAAATATGACCCCGTTCCGGGGCAAACTGGAGATGAGTATTTTTCCTCAGAAATTGAGGTATTTGATATTGAAACTGAAACCATACAGAATATTGCGCCGATGCCAAAACCTGCTGCCTATGCAGATGCGGTAATAATGAATGACAATATTGTAGTTATTGGCGATTGGTGGCCGGGTACGAGCAATCCTTCTGTTTCAAGTAAGGGTCAAGTAATGATTTATAATTTTACAAACTCTACATGGTGGAATGGCTCTTCAATGCCCCATGGAAAGGAGGTGGGGCATGCCGGAATCGCAGCATTGGGGCAATATATCTATGTTGCAGGGGGCGTGAAAAATACTCAAGGTACCGATGCTGTAAATCGGACTTTAAGGTATGATTTAGCAAATGATTCATGGGCCCTAATGGCACATATGAATCAGTCAAAATTTGCCTTCGCTCTTGTTCCTTATCACGGTAAATTATATGCGCTTGGAGGGGGGGTGAAAACTTGGTCTTGGGGCGCACCGACTCCTTCAAAGGTGATTGAAGTATATGATCCAACTTTGAATAATTGGACTCATCTTAATTCTACAATGCCCTTTACTTCTTCTGGATTGAGTGGTGTTGTAAGGCATGATGAGATTCTCGTCATGGGTGGGACTGGAGTTAGGAAAGTTGCCTCATGGAATCCTGAAACGGATACTTGGCGCAGTTTCCCTGATTTGTTTGTTAGTTCTGCAGACCATGCCATTCTTGCAATAAATGGCACAGTTCATACTTTTGGAGGAGATATGTCAACAAATCCTTACTCGGCATGGGCGGTTCAATTTATGGATGATATTCAACGAATTGAGGAGGTGGAAATGGTGGATGGATTCCTTATCAGTAATATGCTTGATTTAAGGCCCGCAACTTCGGCAAATGCACAATTGCGAACAATAAATGTCAGTGCCATTGAGCCTGAAAACACCAGTGTGACATTCCAAATTAGGTATGGGTATGATGAAATTACTGCCGGCATGCGCTCTTGGGAAGGTCCGGACGGAACTCCACAATCTTGGTATGAAGCCGGCGAGTATGCCCTGAATGTACCAGGGGTGACGAATGCTTTGCAGTACAAGGTTCGATTGGCGACAACATCCCTTGAGAATTGGGTAATTCCTACGCTTTCAAACGTAAGTGTTGATGCTGCACATGCAGCATTTAACGCGCCTCTTCCAGCCGTCATTCACCCTTTGGGTCAGAGTTTCTCGGTCAGCACTGAGCACGCAGATGACGCAGGTACAGAATTTTGGCTGACTTTACAACCATCTGCTTCTGGAGGAGGGGGTGTAGGTGATGCGACCACCTTGATGTTGAATGGTAGTGTCCTTTCAATAGATGACCCTCAAGGGTTGCTGTATTTGCTTCCTATTGTTTCAACTTCTGTTGTCGGTGACACGACATTTGTAGATTGGAATTTGAGTATCTCTGACACTCAACCTTCTACTCACATCATGTTTAGGACAGGAAATATTGTTCCAGGTCAAGATATTATCAACGCATTGAATTATCTTGAATTGGCACCAGTTAGCATTGATCAACAACTTGTTGTTGGTATTTCAAATTTAACGATAAATAGTACTGCGGTTGAAATTCATGATGGTGCAGTATTGACTGACGGGCAAATTTTGGACATGCAAATAAGTGCTGAATTTGTTGACGGAAGTACAATAGAACATGGCAATTTTGAGTGGCGGGTAATAGGAACAACCGAATTAACAAATGGAATTGGATGGGATAATTGGACTGAAGAATGGGGTATTGGAAACAATTCACTGGTATCTTTACCAAGCGGGGTTTCCGGCTTCATCAACCTACAACTAGAGGTTAGAACTGGATTAGGGATTGACCTTGTATGGGATGGGGTTGATATTGATATTACGAGCGATGGTGACAATGCCCTACTTCTTTCTAGCGTCCCTGCAAATAACTCATATGTTAATTCACATCAAATGCAGAATGTTTCAGCATTGATTGGTGATAGCGGCGGCCCCGATCCTGATCAAACAGAGGTATTTGTCTGGATTGAGGGCAATAACGACTCCAACTCAAATGGTGTTGCTGATATTAGCGAATATTACTTGAGTCAATGGGGCCTTGAGGGAGGCAACGGACTTTGGTTTGTCAATCTCTCATTGAATGATTCAAATAATCCAGACCATGGCATCGTTAAGGTAAAGATAGAGGGGGTGGATAAAGCAGGCCGCCCAATTGGTGAAATGGGTAATGGGGTAATTGAATTTGAATGGCAAACACGTGACGCAAGGCTTGCTCAAGTCCTCACTCTACGCAATCTCACCGAAGAAATCCACGGCGTAGGGCAGTTGATTGAACCAAATCAGATAGTTGGTTGGTCCATTGATCTTTCAGACTATAACTCCGTTTCAGATATCACAGAACTGACTCTTACCCTAGGTGGAGATAATGACCTAGGTATTCGTTATGTTGTTGAGACGGGGGTTTGCATGAATTTGGATGGCCGATTAATTACCGACAAGACCTCCTGTCAATCTGCAATTATTTCCGAAGTACTAACTTTGGATGTGGAGTTTTCTGCAGACTGGTCTTTCGAAAACCAAGGATTAATTCCGGGGCGAATTGATATTTCTGTCGTTGACATTGATGGCGTAAATGATGACTGGAGTAAAAATTCAACATGGTATCTCTCAAAAGAAGTGACCTCAAACACAATATCTTTGACTGATATTTCCGGCTTAGTGCAAGGTTCTATAGTGAATGAGTATTATGCAATCCCAAGTGATGAAGTGGCGTGGTCAATAGAATTAATTCACACCGATTCGGGGCAATTGGTTAATGGCCCTTTTTCACTATACTGGCAAGGTACCATTCAAGGCGAATCTTGGATTGGAGTCAGTACAGTATTTGCAGAAAACGGTACAATTACTGCAATTTTTCAATTGCCACAGAGTGAAGGTCTGCTCGATGCAACAATCTCAATAAGAGATACTGCCGATTCAACTGAAATTGCATCTCTTGATCTACCAGATATCCATATTGATGGCACTGCACCAATTCTTCAAGACTCACAAAAAGTAGTCATGGAGAGCCGGTATGCACTTAATGAAGTATCTGTAATAGTCAATATCCTGGAGGCTGAAAGTTGGACAGGCAATCTTACAATCTCATGCCAAGTGAAGGCAATTAGTGGTGATTGGCCAATTGTGACCTTCTTTGCCACTCCGGATACTATTTTTGGTGAATTGGTATTATTCCAATATAAGATGGATATCCAACACATAGGTGATGCTTCCCAATTGTCTGAAGTTGCAAATTTCGCTTGTTGGGTAGAGGGATTTGATGATGCAGGTAATGCACTTGAATTAGTGGAAGATGTAAGTAATCATCAATCAGCCCCTTGGTTTTCCTTGTTGATGCCATCAAACGGACCCGACCTTGACGTGGAATTGAATTGGAAGCAGTCGATGTCAGAATTGTCCGTAAATAAGGAAATACTCGCAGAGGTTGTTGTGACGAATCTCGATGAAACAATTGATCGTCAATTTAATCTCACAATTTGGCTGCAAAACGGCGAGGAAGAACCGGTAGTTGCATTTCGTAACGCTCGCACAAATGGATTAGTGTCAGGGCGTGAGTGGATAATGGGCTTCGCCATCACTCCCAATGGAACGGGCGATTGGACTCTCACTGCAATGATTGATAGTAGCGAGCAAATTGCGGAGCTCAATGAATCAAATAACATTGCAACTGCAAATTTTTCGCTAAATCCCGATTCCCAAGGAATCATTGATATTCTTATGTCTCCCTTCGGAATGAGTGGTATTTCTCTCCTAGTAGTAGTTGCTATTGCATTTGTTATTCTTCGCAAAAAACGGGAAACTGGTGGCTCATTGGCGAATACTGAATCAAGTGCAGGCCCAAGTTCCGGTCCACCAGGGGGTCCTCCGTCCTCGGCGCGTACAAAACCTAGCGGGGGAGATAAAGGTGGAAGGAAAGGCCCCCCTCCAAATCTTCCACACAAATCCACCTCTGTGCCTGTTTCAGAGGATCCGCTTCCCAAAATGGACATGGCAAGTGCAGCTGATGCCTTAGCCTCCATATCTCCTTCTATAGAGGACATTAGTCCCTCGTTTGGCGTCGATAATTCCGCCCAATTATTATCGGAAGCCGCAAATGATGGTGTTGTAGAGACCTTTGACGCAACAGTCGTTGCGACTGACGAAAATGGTGACAATGCAAATAATGCAACCCCTGTATCTTCAAGCCCTTCTTTACTTACTATTGGAACTACGGTCAGCGATTGGGAGCAACTGCCGTGGGGTGGTGAATATGAATATCGCCCCGAAGGCACTTTCTATGTTGGGGAAAATATTGGAATATGGGAGTCGATAGATGAGGGGAAATTTATTCGCGTTGAGTGATGGAATAGCGAGTAATTAATTCTAAACATTTCCTTCTTCAAGGCATTTCATATGATAGAAATGCGGCTATATGCAGCAGTTTACCATTCGGCAAGGGCAGGATTATTAGACAGATTTTTTTGCACAATCGGGTTGCTAATGTACCTTAGGCGCAACCATTCTTGATACACTTTGTTAATTTCCACATATTCGTGTGAAATTGTGGCTAATCTTGCATTGAACTTTTTCTGAAAGGAATTTGAATATCGTTGCAATTCATTTTGGATGTCCTTGACACCGATGTAATCGCCATGTTCTACCGACCGCACAATGTACCTAAAGCCATCACCTAGACCGGCTCTCGCCATTCTATCGTGGATCTCAAGTGACCGAGAAACAATGCTTGGTACATTATTTTCAGCAACCATATTTCTCAACTCAGTGAGCATTGAGACTGCAAGAAGTTCCTCAGAGATATAATCGATTACTCTTTCATCTCCTTTCATCATTTCTACAATTCGTGAATTGCTCACCCCAGGGTATTTGCGAATGAGTTGATAGACAGCACGAAGATGAGGTGGAACTCTATTTCTTCGCGGAGACATATACACTCCTTAACATCTTCAAGCGAGAAGTTATTGGAACAGTTTTTTTGTTAAGTCCCTTTCGAGGCACTTAATGGCACTTTTATCTGATGGCGGCATCATACGCCGATATGTGCTATTGGGAGACCATCTGCAGCCTGGAAACATACCCATTTCTGCTAGAGAAATTGCAGGGCGAAAAATATTCGTGGAAATTCGAAATGGGGCTCATCAATTACCCGTTGAAAAGATAAGGATACTTTCTCAACATTGTGGTTATCTCATTGTTGATTCACACACGACAGACCACCGAATTGCTATGGATTGCATATTGCTCGGAGCCGATGAAGCCTGCATTGACCATTCAACAACTTCACAAGAGATACAGATGTTACATGCGGCTACTGATAAATCGCTGATAAAAATCACTTTGGATCATTGGCCTCCGCTGAACTCAAGTTTAGATTCACATCATCAAGACCTGCTTCATATTGCAGCAATTACTGGGAGGAATGCTGTAGTTACGACGACATCTAATGGCGTACTGAAAGGATGGTGGGATGACTTACCAGAGAATATCGCCAATGATTTTGACTGGCATTTTGCACCAAATGAGGGTAGAGTATTATCGTTAGAAAAGGACTTTCTTATTTCTGCTTGGTTAATATGAAAATGTTGCCTTCGGATGACTTGACAAATAATTGAGCAAGTTAATGAATATCGCCCATTAGGAGAGGGTATGGCGGATGACCCAGTTAGTCTTACCATCCGTCGTGTACTTGCGGCTACTTGGAGGGGCGATAATACTCCTATTCCTTCTGCTGATATTTCTCGCACCTGGTGCCTCGACCTACAATGGTTTTCGACAGATGATGCAGAATCTGCCGTAACTGCTCTCGCTGAATCTGGTTGGTTTGTTCAATGTGATGAGGGATATGTTCCGGCAATTTCTACCAAGGGAATTACTGCGCCTCTCGGTTTCTGCCCAAGAATCGAGCACCTTACCAATCCAACCACTTTTTCTGAAAATACGGTAGTTTCCTCTGCTACCGCAATCAATGCATCGCCTACTCCCTCAATTGCTCCTTTGCCAATTACTGCTCCGCCCTCCCCAAGTCTCGAAGCAGATGCCGATGAATCCTCTATAGACCCGCGTATGAAACTAGTACCTCGATTGATAAAATATGTAGGTCGTAAAGCGGGTCTTGAAGCAATTGAGGTTGAAAGACGGATGGAGAGGAAACAACTTGCACTTGGTCCAATTACACCTTGGATGTGTCTCATCTTAATTGCTAAGGAACAAGGATTACCAGTAGATGATATTGTGGTAATGTTCCAAGGATGAATCAAATCACACAGTTTCAAATTATTTCCCCTTTACGGCATCATTTCTGACAATTATTATTACAAAGGAAGAGAATTGCTGAAAATGTCTAAAGCGGGCAAAATTATTTGCTTGCCAAAACGGCTCCTAATCGGTTTTTTCTCGGGCAATAGTTATACCACCGTCAGCGCCGCTGATGGCTGGATGGGATGCAAATGAGCGAGCGTAAGCAGGATGCAATGACTAGAAAATTTCTATTTTCTATTATGGAAGATATGGTTGATGAAGAATCTAAACACCTTCGTGGGGAAACCACTGAAGTTCAAAAGGATAAGACTGCGATGGGACATATGGATGCCTCGTTATCAGTTTTGATGGGTGTGACAAGAGATTCAAGTGCCGTTCCAACGAGGCCAACGAGCACAACTGGTTGGGCCAAATCTGTTCTTGAGAGAGTTGATGCATTACCACCTGAAGCAAAGCCACTTGGAGTTCGCCGAGTAAAGCGCCGGAAGGTACGTGCGCCTCCCGGCCGATCTAACAATGATGCTTCTGCCAACGGACCTCATTCTAATCCTCCATCTGATTTTTCAGCAATACCTCATGGTCATGTCGAAAAAGCCGCTCAACCGGCAAGGCGCGTCCGAAAAGCCCGAGCCAAGGCTACGAGGGCAAAGATGAATGCAAGACGATAACCGTCAGCAACATTAGCGAAACTAGGAAGCAGATTTTTCTGTTTCGTAGCGTTTGTAGTACTGAATCTAATATCAACACTATTTTCTCGGTTTGAGTTCACCCTTAGTATTTGATGCGAATTCGTTGGTAAGTATCAAAGCATTAGCACAGTTGCGCAGTAATAGAGGGAACTCTCATGGACATTGCAAACCCAAGTGAAGAACATTTAATGTTGCGCGAAATGGTTAGAGATTTTGTGGCTGAGGAAGTTGAGCCTCAGGCGCATGAATTTGACAAGAAGGAAGAATTCAATCGCGAACTTTTCAATAAATTGGGCGACTTAGGTCTACTTGGAATCACGGCTCCAGTTGAGCATGGTGGTTCAGGAATGGATGCGATTTCTGCCGCCATTGTACATGAGGAATTATCATATAGCGACCCAGGATTTGCACTTGCATACTTAGCGCATAGCATGTTATTCGTCAATAATCTGTCTTTCAATGCAAGTGAGGAACAAATAGCACGTATTGTCCCCCTAGTAAGTTCAGGTGAATGGGTTGGAGCTATGGCTATGTCTGAACCAGATATAGGAACAGATGTGCTTGGTTTGTCTACAACTGCGACACAGAGAGAGGATGGTTCTTGGGTTATTAACGGTCGTAAAATGTGGATTACAAATGGATGTCTAGATGAAGATGGAACTCCCGCAGATGTTGTGTGGGTATATGCGCGCACTGGCTATGACGATAAAGGCAGAGTTGAAATTTCCACTTTCTTAGTAGAGGCAGGAATGCCTGGTTATTCAGTCGGACAAAAGATTGAGGACAAAACTGGAATGAGGGCATCAAATACCGCTGAACTGGTCTTTGATGATTGTATTGTACCCGAGTCTGCCTTAGTAGGTGAGGTTGGGCATTCACTTATTCACATGATGCGAAATTTGGAGTTAGAAAGGCTCACTCTTGCTGCAATGTCGCTAGGAATTGCAAGGCGTAGTTTGGATATGATGAATAAATATGCAACAGAACGCGAGGCATTTGGCAAGAGCATCAGAGACTTTGGGCAAATGCAAAAATATATCGGAGATTCTTGGGCAAAGTATCGAGCAATGAGAGCCTATGTCTATGATACGGCCGCTCACATGTCTTTAGGAAAGGCGGGACATCGTCTTGATTCAGATGGCGTAAAATTGTTCGCTACAACTGCTGCCAAAGAAATTGCGGATGCGGCGATGCAAGTAATGGGCGGTTACGGCTATGTTGCAGAATATGTTGTTGAACGCTTATGGCGCGATGCGAAGTTGCTTGAAATAGGCGGTGGTACACTTGAGAGTCATCAGAAGAATATCACCAAGGACCTCAGTAAGGACCCGGATGCAATCAATCGCTGAATACAGGGTGAGGTGAAAAGCCTCATTTATTACACCTCCATCGGAGATACATGGCTTCGGTTGAGGAT
>Ga0233449_1000991_pt1 | contig 28410 bp, 21 predicted proteins | sample SI_124_October20_FD_183012 | JGI IMG/M metagenome (GOLD analysis project Ga0233449, IMG submission 183012) | Seawater microbial communities from Saanich Inlet, British Columbia, Canada - SI_124_October2016_200_MG | ecosystem: Environmental > Aquatic > Marine > Inlet | place: Canada: British... | reverse complement strand
TTGACGACATTGATCAGGATTTGCAGGGCGAGCGCGGTCTTCGCGCGCGCCTGACCGACGAACCAGCCGAGGAGAACATAGTTGCCGAGCGCCATTGGCGCAGACCACAGACGGATCGCGAAGTATTCGCGCGTTGCCGTCGTCACCGGCTCGCTGCCTCCCATCAATGACAGAATGACTGTGCCAAGAGGTTCGCTCACCGCGATCAGGAGCAGGCCGATTGCCGCCGCGACAATAATGGCGCGAAACAGGGTTGCGCGGATCTCGGCATGATCTTGGGCACCCAGGGCCTGCGCGGTAAACGCGACGGTGCCCATGCGCAGGAAGCCGAACAGCCAGAAAAGGCAATCGAAAACGACGGACGCGATGGCAACCCCGCCGAGCAGCGCGGGTTCACCCAGTCTGCCGATACAGGCTGTAGCGACGACACCAAGCAGCGGTGTCGTCAAATTGGCCAGCATTGCCGGTCCGGCGATGCTGAAAACCTGTGCGGTTGTAACTTTCGCGGCGTCTCTCAATCAGCGCGGCCGCTGGGTGCTGAACAGCCGTGAAATCAGCCAAACCGGGATCACGATCACCGCGCCCAGCAGGAAATAACGCCACAGGCCGTTGATGGCATCGAAGCCGAGATTCCAGATCCAGTCGATCAGGCGGCGGATGCTGTAGACGATATTCCACGGATCGAAGCCGATCGCGGCGAGCACGACGCCGACCAGCAGGGACAGCAATACCAGCCGCACCAGCACCGCCAACGGCGAACCGCCGAGGAAGCGCGACAGAGTGTCGTCGTTCCTGGCTGGCAATTCCTTCACATCGTCCGGCATCGTCGTCTCCTGAGTGGGTGCGTCACCGCACACTAGCACGCCACATGGGGAACTGTCTCGGCGGCGTCAATGGTCGCCGTTCGCTGCTGCAGACGGAATCTTCGTCTCGGAGATTAACATTCGTTCAAGTGTCTCCAGCCGGTCGGCGTCGCGCGGCGGTTTGTCCCAGCGCAGGCGACTGATTCGGGGAAAACGCATGGCAACGCCGGATTTGTGTCGCGCCGAGCGCGCCAGCCCTTCGAACGCCACCTCGAACACCAGTCCCTGATCTGGCTCATGTACCACGTGGCGCACCGGACCGAATTTCTCGGTAGTATGGCGGCGAACGAAGCGGTCGATTTGAATCAGCTCCTCGTCGGTGAAGCCGAAATAGGCCTTGCCGACTGGCACGAGCTGATCGGTGCCGTCGATCTTGGTCCAGACACCGAAGGTGTAGTCGGAATAGTACGATGAGCGCTTGCCGTGGCCGCGCTGCGCGTACATCAACACGGCGTCGATAATGTGCGGATCGCGTTTCCATTTCCACCACTGACCCTTTGGTCGGCCCGGCAAATACGGCGCATCGCGTCGCTTCAGCATCACACCCTCGACGGCTTCCGAATCTTCGCTGGCTCCGGCGCTATCAGGATTGGCGCGGGCTGCCGCAAGGTCGTCCCATGTTTTGAAAGCGACTTGCGGAGACAAGTCGATGCGCGGGTCAGAGAGTTGCGTTACGAAGGTTTCGAGCTTCGCGCGCCGCTCGCTGAACGTCAGCATGCGCAGGTCGTTGTCTCCATCGCTCAGCAGGTCGTAGGCCCGCAGGTGAATCGGGTAATCCTTCATCAGTTTCGGTGTTACCGATTTACGGTTCAGCCGCTGCTGCAGCACGTTAAAGGTCTGCACCCACCCGTCGCGCAACACCAGCAATTCGCCATCGAGTGCACCGGGCTGCCTTAACGACGGCATCAGATCGGGAAAGCTCTTGGTGATGTCTTCGCCGGTGCGCGAATAAAGACGTGTAACCATGTTGCCTTTCTCATCGCGTCCGCTGACAGCCTGCACGCGGATGCCGTCCCACTTCCACTCGGCGGTGAAATCCTCCGGCGCGAGGTTGGCGAAGTCCGAGTCCTCGATGGCGTGCGCCAGCATCACCGGCCGGAACGGCGCCGGATCGCGGTTGACCGGTTTGTCGGCGCGGCCCTCCAGCCACGCGAACAGATCGAGATACGGAGGTGTTAGTCCGGGCCAGATCAGCTCGACGTCATGGGCCTCCTTGTGGCCGAGTGCAGCGGCAGCTGTTTTTGCCAGCCGGGCAGAAACGCCAATCCGCAGGCCACCGGTCACGAGTTTCAGGAGAGCCCATCGCCCCGTTTCATCAAGCTCGTCGAGCCAGCGCACAAGCTGCGTGGGGATTTCCGTCTTGCCCAGTGTGTTGAAGGTGGTGACCACTTCGGTCAGCGTCGGTGGCGGAGGCGAGTTTGTCGCCCGCCTGTCCGCCGGCCACATCAGCGCGACAGTCTCCGAAAGGTCGCCGACATAATCGTACGACAGCGCGAACAGCACCGGATCGGTGCGCTCGGCAATCAGGTTGCGGATCAATCCAGCCTTGGCGTGACGAAACGACAGCGCGCCGGTCAGTGCAGCCAGCGCCCAGCCGCGGTCCGGGTCCGGCACCTCGCGAAAGTAATTCGTGATCAACCGCAGCTTGTTGTTGCGTCCGGGCTCATAGGCAAGACGATCGAGCAGTCGCGCAAATCGATTCATGACGCCGGCTCTCCCGGCGCAGCGCCTTCGTCCTCGTCGCCGTAGCCGACAAGATCGAGGGGACGCGCTGTCAGTCCCTTGGACCGGCACCAGTGCACCAGCGCGTCTTCCTGACCGTGGGTGACCCAAACTTCGCCCGCACCCGTCGCATTGATGGTCGCGCACAATCCGTCCCAGTCGGCGTGATCGGAAATCACCAGTGGCAGTTCGATGCCTTTTTGCCGCGCGCGAGCGCGCACTCGCATCCAGCCCGATGCAAAGGCGGCAACCGGGTCTGGAAATCGCCGCGTCCAGATGTCGGTGATGGCGGAAGGCGGGGCGAGGGTAATGGTGGCGGCGAGGTCGGCCTTCTTCATGCCCTTCGCCATCCGCAGGTCGCCGAGATCAATGCCGCGACCTTCGTAGTAGCGCGTAATCCTTTCCATCGCGCCGTGCAGATAAATCGGTGCGTCGTAACCCGCCGCGCGAATGAGGGCGATAACACGTTGCGCCTTGCCGAGCGAATAGGCGCCGACCAGATGCGCGCGTTCCGGAAACAGCGCGACTGATGCCAGCAGTTTCGCAATCTCGCCGTCGACATTCCCGTGGCGGAATACCGGCAGTCCGAAGGTCGCCTCCGTAATGAACACGTCGCACGGCACCACCTCGAATGGGGCACAGGTCGGATCTGCCGTGTCCTTGTAGTCGCCCGAGGCGACGATTTTGGTCTTGCCGTGGGTCACCGCGATCTGCGCCGATCCCAGTACGTGTCCCGCGGGATGAAATGTGACGCTGACCCCGCCTAGCCTGAGGGGCTCGCCATAGGAAATCACCTGCGTGCTGCCGGCGAAATTATCGCCGTAGCGAAGCCGCATCATGTCGAGGGTTTCCTGCGTGGCCAGCACCGCTCCATGTCCGGGACGGGCGTGATCCGAATGGCCGTGGGTGATCAGCGCGCGTTCGACCGGCCGGACCGGGTCGATGTGAAAGCCGCCGGGCTTGCAGCACAGGCCGGCGGTCACGGGCATCAGGATGTCTTGCGGACGCATGGACTTCATATAGGTTGTGCGGGCCTTCATTCGAGTCTTGGTTCGCAACGCTCAGGCTCAACCACTTGCTTCCCAGGATCAATTTGTCTTCTAACTTAGCCAATCAGGTTCAGACCAAGTCCATGCCTGCCGCGTTGTTCCTGTCCTCGGGAAATCTGATCGCCGACCGGCGCTTCGATTTCGGACGGGATTTGATGTTGCGCGGCGATCTTGCGGCGGCGGCCGAGTTGATGGAGCAGGCGATTGAGCTGGAGCCGGGCTTTGCATCGGCGTGGTTTACGCTCGGGGATTTGCGCGAACAGCTCGGCGCGTGGGACGAGGCCATTGTCGCCTATACTCATGCCTGCGCGTGCGATTCTGACGACAGGCACGGCGCGAAGCTGCGGTTGATGCGTCTCGGTGCGGAGGAAGTCTCCTCCATGCCTCCGGGCTATGTGCGCGCGCTGTTCGATCAGTATGCGCCGAGATTCGACAAGACGCTGGTGCAGGATCTGGATTATTGCGGGCCTCAGGTGCTGCTGAAGGCGGTGCTGGCGGCCAGTCATGCGGCAAAACTACCGGCGCATTTCAAGCGGGTGATCGATCTCGGATGCGGAACGGGGCTGGCCGGGCGTGAGTTCGCCTCACTCTCCGACGAATTGATCGGGATCGATCTGTCGCCTGGCATGATCGAGCGCGCCCGCGCCACCGGCCTCTATGCACGGCTCGATGTTACGGACATGTTGCAAGGCCTGTGCGCGGAGAGCGAGGCCAGTGCGAATCTCGTCATGGCCGCTGACGCCTTTGTCTATGTACCGGAACTGGAGACGCTGCTGCGAGAGGCCGTGCGCGTGCTCAAATCGCAGGGGCTGCTGGCGTTCACGGTGGAGACCCATCCGGGTGAGGGCGTTATTCTCGGGCGCGGTCTGCGCTACGCCCATGGCGAGGCCTATCTGCGGGCGGCGGTCGCCAATGCTGGACTGACATCCTGCACAATTATGGCCGCATCGACGCGCGTCGAGGCAGGCGAGGATGTTCCGGGATTTGTGGTGACCGCAAGCAAGGGGTAACCGGTTTCAGATCCGCCACAAGACGAGCCCCCCAAATTGGGTCCGTAGCGACAAGACGCAAGACAGACGGTTGGGGCCTGCCAGCATGCCGCTCCGGCCGCGAACCAAATGGTCGCCGATTCCGGCTTCAAAGGAATTGCAGAACGCCGCTGGACCAATTCGGGGAGACAACAAGAAAATGAAAACGTCGATGAAATCATTCGTCACCGGTGCTGCGCTTGCAATCGCCGTTCTGACGGCCACGACGGCGACACACGCGCAGAAGAAATACGATCCGGGCGCGAGCGATACCGAAATCAAGCTCGGCCAAACCGTGCCGCATTCGGGACCGGGCTCGCTCTATGGCGTGCTCGGCCGCGTCGCGACCGCCTATTTCGAAATGATCAACGAAAAAGGCGGCATCAACGGCCGCAAGGTGAAAATGCTCTCGCTGGACGACTCCTATTCCGCCCCGAAGACGGTGGAAGCGACGCGCCGGCTGGTGGAACAGGAAGAGGTGCTGGCGCTGTTCGGCTCTCTGGGCACAGCGCCGCAAACCGCCGTCCACAAATATCTTAACTCCAAGGGCGTGCCGCAGCTCCTCTTGAACACCGGCGCGTCCAAATGGAACGACCCGAAAAACTACAAGTGGACCATGGCGGGCCTGCCGCTCTATCCGACCGAGGCGCGCATCCTCGCCAAACATGGAATCAGCGTGAAGCCCAACGCCAAGGTTGCGATTCTTTATCAGAACGACGACTTCGGACGTGATTTCCTTGGCCCGTTCAAGGAAGTGCTGGCGCATGCCGGCGGCAAAGCCTCCGTCGTTGCGGAAGCCACCTACGATCTCACCGATCCGACAATCGATTCGCAGCTCATCAATCTGTCCAAGTCGGGCGCGGACGTCTTCTTCAACATCACCACCGGCAAGGCGACGTCGCAGTCGGTCCGCAAGGTCGTCGAACTCGGCTGGAAGCCACTGCACCTGTTGACGGCCGGTTCCACCGGACGCTCGATCCTGAATGCCGCAGGCCTCGACAATGCCGCCGGCATTGTCGCTATGCGCTACGCCAAGGAAGTCGGCGTGCCGCGCTGGGAGAAGGATGCGGACGTGATGGGCTTCGAGGAACTGCGCAAGAATTACCTGCCCAATGTCGATCCTGACAATACCATCGCTTATGCAGGATACGGGCAGGCGGTGACCATGGCGGAAATTCTACGCCGGTGCGGCGACGACCTGACCCGCGCCAATGTGCTGAAGCAGGCGCAATCGCTGGCGGGCTTCCATTCGCCCTACATGCTGGATGGCATTACCTACAGCTTTATGCCGGACAACTACCCGCCGATGAAGACGCTTCACATCGCGACCTTCAATGGCAAGGACTGGGATATTTCAGACAAACCGGTCACCGAATAACGCTGCGGAGCGGAGGCGGATCGTCCGTCTCCGCTCTCGACCGGACGCCTGCGACGCCTTAACTCTAGGGCGTGGATACCAGGACCCCATCTTCCGATCTTCTGCCCGAGATTTTCCAGCGCTGGTTCGCGGCGCGGGGCTGGTCGCCGCGCGCGCATCAGCTCGATCTGCTGGCGAAGGCGCGAGACGACAGGTCTGCCTTGCTGATCGCACCGACAGGCGCGGGCAAGACGCTGGCGGGATTTCTGCCGACACTGGTGGAACTCGGCACGCCGCAACCCAAATCCGCGAAGACAATGTCGACGGGGCGTAGCGTCGTGCGCAGCAGCGGCCTGCACACGCTTTACATTTCCCCGCTGAAGGCGCTGGCGGTGGACATCGCCCGCAATCTCGAACGGCCCATCGCCGACATGAAGCTGCCGGTTCGGGTCGAGACCCGCACCGGAGATACGCCGGTGTCGCGGCGGCAGCGGCAGCGCAAATATCCGCCGGATATTCTGCTGACGACGCCCGAACAACTAGCATTGCTGCTGTCGTCCGACGACGCGCCGTATCTGTTCTCTTCGTTGAAGCGCATCGTGCTGGACGAGTTACACGCGTTGGTGACCTCGAAGCGCGGCGATCTGCTGTCGCTCGGCCTTGCGCGGCTGTGGCGGCTTGCACCGCAGGCGACGGCCGTGGGCCTGTCGGCGACGGTTGCGGAGCCTGATGATCTGCGTCGCTATCTGATGCCGCAGGCGAGCGGCATGCAGAACATGGCCGATCTTGTTATCGCGGACGCCGGCGCGGCGCCCATCGTCGAAATGCTTGATACCAGGGAACGCCTGCCGTGGGCCGGTCACATGGCGCGGCACGCGCTCGGCGAGATCTACGATCTGGTCAAGGCCAACAAGACCTCGCTGATGTTCGTCAACACCCGCGCGCAGGCGGAGATGCTGTTTCAGGACCTTTGGCGCATTAACGATGACGGCCTTGCGATAGCGCTCCATCACGGCTCGCTCGATGTCGCGCAGCGCCGCAAGGTCGAGGACGCGATGGCGGCGGGCAAGCTGCGCGGCGTGGTGTGTACGTCGTCGCTCGATCTCGGCATCGACTGGGGCGACATCGATCTCGTTATCAATGTCGGCGCGCCGAAGGGCGCGTCGCGCTTGATGCAGCGGATCGGCCGCGCCAATCATCGTCTCGACGAGCCATCGCGTGCGGTCATGGTGCCGGCCAATCGGTTCGAAGTGCTGGAGTGCCGCGCCGCCATTGATGCGGTCGCGGAGAATGCGCAGGACACGCCGCCGCAGCGCACCGGCTCGCTCGATGTGTTGGCGCAGCATATCCTTGGTTGCGCGTGCGGTGAGCCGTTTCTGGCTGATGCGCTGTACGACGAGGTGCGCAGTGCCGCGCCGTATATGGATCTGACCCGCGTCGATTTCGACGACGCGATCGATTTTGTCGCCACCGGCGGATATACACTTAAAAGCTATGAACGCTTTGCGCGGATCAAGCAGGACAAGGTCGGACGCTGGCGTGTCACTAATCCGAAGGTGCGCCAAAGCTACCGCCTCAATGTCGGCACCATCGTCGAAGAGCCGATGCTGAAGGTGAAACTGGTGCGCGGCCGCAGCAAAGGTTCAGGCTCGACCGGTGCGATCGCGCGCGGCGGGCGGATGCTCGGCCAGATCGAGGAGTACTTCATTGAAGGGCTCGTGCCGGGTGACACCTTCGTGTTCGGCGGCGAAGTCGTGCGCTACGAAGCCTTGATGGAAGACGAGGTGTACGTGTCGCGCAGCAACGACGCCAATGCCAAGGTGCCGTCATACGCGGGAGGCAAGTTTCCGCTCTCGACCTATCTGGCCGAGCGCGTGCGTCTCCTGCTCGCCGATCAGCGCGCGTGGAAAGGCCTGCCCGATCAGGTCCGCGAATGGTTGTCGCTGCAGGCGGTGTTTTCCCGGGTGCCGGGTCCGCGCGAGCTGGTCGTTGAGACATTTCCCCGCGCCGACAAGCACTATCTCGTCTGCTATCCGTTTGAGGGCCGTCTCGCGCATCAGACACTCGGCATGTTGTTGACACGGCGGCTGGAGCGGGGGCGGGCCAAACCGCTCGGTTTCGTCGCCAACGAGTACGCGCTTGCGGTGTGGTCGGTCGGCGACATGTCATCGATGATCCGCAATGGCCGCCTTGATCTCGATGCGTTGTTTGATGCAGACATGCTGGGCGACGATCTGGAGGCGTGGCTCGCGGAATCGGCGCTGATGAAACGCACGTTTCGGACCTGCGCCGTGATCTCGGGCTTGATCGCGCGGCGGTTTACCGGGGAGGAAAAATCGCGCCGGCAGGTGCTGTTCTCGACCGACCTCGTCTATGACGTGCTGCGCAAGCACCAGCCCGACCATGTCCTGCTGCGTGCGGCACGAGCCGATGCCGCCACCGGATTGCTGGATATTCGCCGGCTGAGCGATATGCTGATCCGGATCAAGGGCCGAATCACGCATAAGGAACTCGACCGAGTGTCGCCGCTCGCGGTGCCGGTGATGCTGGAAATCGGCCGCGAAGCGGTTTATGGCGAAGCTTCCGATGAGTTGCTGGCGGAAGCCGCCGAGGAGCTCGTCAAAGAGGCGATGTCGCCCGATTAGGACTGATGACAGATGCAAGGCGCGCGGGCGACAGAACGAATTTCGGAGGTCTCTGTCGCAGGCGTCGCTTTTGCTGCTGACCTTGCAGGCGCGCTGGTCTGGGAGGACGAGCGCCTTCTGGTCGTCTCGGACCTGCATCTAGAAAAGGGATCAAGTTTCGCGGCACGCGGCGTGTTGTTGCCGCCATTCGACACGGCGGCAACGCTGGCGCGGCTCGGCGCGGTGATTGCGCGCCACGATCCGCGTGCGGTGATTGCGCTGGGCGACAGCTTCCACGATCGCGACGCGCACGAACGGTTGTCACCGGATGACCGCGAGGCGCTGTCGACGTTGCAATCGCGGCGCGACTGGATCTGGATTTCCGGCAATCACGATCCGGCACTGCCGCGCGATCTTGGCGGCGTGGTTGCGGACGAAGTTGCCATCGGACCGATTGTGTTTCGCCATGAGCCGACCGGCGCGGTTGGCGAAATCGCAGGCCATCTTCATCCCAAAGCACGCGTGTCGACGCGCGGGCGCTCGGTGGAACGGCGTTGCTTTGCCAGCGACGGCGAGCGAGTCGTGATGCCGGCGTTCGGCGCCTATACCGGCGGTCTGAGCATTCGCGACGTCGCCTTTGCTGCGATCTTCCAGACGCTGGCTTTCACCGCGCATGTGCTCGGCGATCGCCGCGTGCACACCATCGCGGCGTCGCGGTGTTACTAGGCATGATCCCGAAAAGTGGTCATCGGTTTCGGACAAGATCATGCCCTTTTAGGATCGCTCGTCGGCTGTCTGCTGTGGCAGCATCTGATCTGCGTCATGGGTGCGACGGCGGCGAGCTCTTATCACTTCCTGATGCCGCCGTTCGGGGGTCTGTTCGGCTGGCTCCTGATCGGTGAGCATGTCACGGTGGCGGATGTTGTGGGGATCGTGCCGGTCGCGCTCGGCATCTATCTGGTAACGCGGCCCAGCCGGATTCCCTGCCAAGGCCGTGTGAAGCAGCCTTCGCGGCGGAGATCGCCTCAAGGTTTGATCTGCCTCTGTTGCTCACGCTGCCCGCCAACTTCGTGGAACCGAAGCATTCAGGGGCCGTTATCTGGCGCGGCGGGACATAGGCATGGCACATAACAACGTTGATCACCGGAAAACACCGAAGCCGGAAAAATTGGCCCAACAAGACAAGCCGGAGCCATTCAGCGTGCGCGGCTTTCTGAAGACCTTAGGCCCTGGTCTCGTCACCGGCGCATCTGACGACGACCCATCCGGTATCGGCACTTACAGTCAGGCGGGCGCGCAGCTCGGTTACGGCATCGGCTGGACCATGCTGCTGACATTTCCGCTGATGGCGGCGATTCAGGAAATCTCCGCGCGGGTGGGGCGGGTAACCGGCCACGGCATCGCCGGCAACGTCCGTCGTCTCTACCCGGCCTGGCTTTTGAACACCGTCATTGCGCTGCTGTTCATCGCCAACACGATCAATATCGCGGCCGATCTCGCCGCGATGGGCGATGCGCTCAAGCTGCTGATTGGCGGCCCCGGCTTTCTTTATGTGCTGGTGTTCGGCGTCGCCTCGACGGCGGCGCAAATCTTTCTCGACTACAAACGCTACAGCGCTGTGCTGAAGTGGCTCACACTCAGCCTGTTCGCCTATGTTGCTGCGCTGGCTGTCACGAAAGTCTCGTGGGGCGATGCTTTGCGCGGCATCGCTATCCCGCAGATACAATGGACATCGGCGTTCCTGACCACGCTGGTCGCCATCCTCGGCACCACGATCTCACCTTATCTGTTCTTCTGGCAGGCGTCGCAGGAGGCGGAGGATCAGCGCGTCGACGCCAAAAAGCAGCCGTTGGCGGAGAAACACTACGGCGCGCAAAGAGAATTTCATCGCATCCGCGCCGACACGATGGTCGGCATGGCATTCTCAAACCTGATCGCGATCTCGATCATCATCACGGCAGCCGCGATGCTGAATGCGACCGGCAAAACCGATATTCAAACCTCCGCCCAGGCTGCGGAAGCGCTAAAGCCAATCGCCGGCAATTTCGCTGAGTTCATCTTCGCGCTAGGCATTATCGGCACCGGCTTGCTGGCCGTTCCGGTGCTGGCGGGCTCGGCAGCGTATGCGATCGGGGAGGGGCGCAAATGGACTGTCGGTCTTGCGCGCAAGCCGCGTGAAGCGGCGTCGTTCTACGGCGTGCTGGCGCTGTCGGCCGGCATCGGCATTGTTCTCAACTTCACGCCGATCAATCCCATCTCGGCGCTGTACTGGAGCGCGGTAATTAACGGCGTGCTGGCCGTGCCGGTCATGATGCTTTTGATGGTGATGGCACGCCGCCGCGATGTGATGAGCAAGTTCATCGTCGCGGGGCCGCTGTACTGGCTGGGATGGTTGTCGGCAGCGGCAATGGCGATATGCGTCGTCGCTATGATCGCTGGATTTTTTCTTTAATCCCTGCGGAAGATCACGGACGCGAGCCACCCGGTCATGATCGCCATCATCGCGGTGGCGAGACCGTAGAGCAGTCCGTGCTGGCGCGCGGAGTTCGCGACGAACTGCTCGAAGCCGACCTTGACGATCTCAAACGCGGTCTCGGTCCTGGCAGCGAATGTACCGCCCGCAAACAACTTGATGTCGATAGTGTAGGTGCCGGTCGGGACCTCCGCCGGGAGCGGAATGCCGGTGCGGAACAATGTCGGCGTCAGGAACGTCAGTGCGCTGGTCTGCTCGAGGTAAAGCCCGTGTTCGGTGCGCAGCCGTACGAATGCCGAGCGGAACGGATCGCTGGCCACAGTGTTTGCGACGTCTGGCCCCATGCGCTGTGGCAGCGGAAAGCTGGTCAGCCCGATTTGCTGCCGCCGTTGGACGTCCGGCGAGGCGATGTTGTCGATCGGGCGGTTGGCGAAGATGCCGAGATAGGAAGGGACCTGAATGAATTCGCGCGAATCGACGTTGACCCAGATACCGAGTTTGCGCTCCTTGCGCCGGGTCACCATGTCGGCGCGCGGTCCGCTTACCGTCACGACGATGTCGTAAGCGGTGCCCGGCGGCTTCGATTTGCTGTCGCGTTCGATGGAGCCGAACAGGACAAGCTCTTCGCCAGAGTAGTTCGGCGTCACGGTAATGCGGTGATTGGAGACCGAGACGATTAGATTTTCTGCCCGCGCGTTTCCGCCTGCGGCAAGCATGAGCAGTAAAGCGGCGAAGAAGATAGGTGGGCGATACTTCATCCGCCGATCCCCAGATCGCGAATGGAATAGAGCTCGTCCGGACGGATCACCAGTTCGACGGCAAAGCGGATGCCGACCGACAGGATCAAAAGCCCGAGCAGCAGGCGCAGATGTTCGCCCCGAATACGCTGACCGGCCCGTGCGCCGAACTGCGCGCCGAAGACGCCGCCGATCATCAGCACCAGAGCGAGCACTGCATCGACGAGGTGATTGGTTACGGCGTGCAGGACGGTTGCGACCACCATCGTGACCAGCGTCAGCACCATCGCCGAGCCGATGACGGTGGAGGTGGGTACCCGCAACACATAGATCATGATCGGAATTAGCAGGAAGCTGCCGCCGACACCCATGATGGCGCCGAGAAAGCCGACGAAAAGGCCGACTGCGAGTACCGGGATAACGGACAGATAGATCTTCGAGCGCTTGAAACGCATCTTCAGCGGCAGGCCGAGAATCCACCCCTGCGCCCGCGCCCGCCGGGTGATTGTCGTGTTGCCGCGTCGTGCGCGCAGGATGGCGCGCGCGCCTTCGAGAAACATCAGCGTCCCGACGGCGGTCAACAGCACCACGTAGGACAGTGCGATGATGAGATCGAGCTGCCCGACCGAGCGCAGCAGCGTAAATATCCACACGCCCAATGCGGTGCCCGCGACACCGCCGCATAACAGCACCAGGGACAGGGCCGGATCGATCGCCCGCTTGCGCCAGTAGGACAACGCGCCGGAAAACGACGAGGCAGCCATGTGGCTGGTCACCGAAGCGACCGCGACCGCGGGTGTAATTCCGATGAAGATCAGCAGCGGCGTCATCAGGAAGCCGCCCCCGATGCCGAACATGCCGGATACGAAGCCGACCGCGGCGCCCATCCCCAGGATGAGAAACACATTGACCGGAATGTCGGCGATGGGGAGGAAAAGTTGCACGCGCGTTCGCTTGAGTTTGGCGTGAGGCTTGGTGTGCCCCTCGCAGCAATGAATTTGCCGCGACGCGGGTCATGCGCCGCGCTTCTGCTTACCCGAAATCGTCTGCGGTGGGGTTAAAGATTTGGCGAGTGGCCACGAAGCGACGCGGTTTCCCGTTCACGTTGCCTGTTAATGTTAACGGTGTGGTGCCGGGCCGCTGGCGCGGTTCATTCGGTGGTCGGGGATCGCTGAATGGTGTCAGTGAGCAGTGCTTTTGGCAGCCGTCTTGGCTGCGGGCTTCGTTGCCGGTTTTGCCGGCGTTGCTATGTCCCATCCCCCCGCCGGCGCCCCGTTGGCGATGGCTTCGTCAGGCTGGGTTTCAGGCACGAAGGTCTGGGTTGCGAGTTTCGCCGCGGCGAGCGACTGAGGGTCGAGGCGCTTGGCGATATCGTCGCGCTTTCGGCCGGAATCCGCGTCGCCCTGGGCGGCCGCGAGGCTGAACCACTTGAAGGACTCGGCAAGGTTCTGTTCCACCCCGATACCGCGGGCGTAGAGAATTCCGAGATTAAACTGGCTGTCGGCGACGCCGCGTTCGGCTGCCTTGCGGAACCACTGCGACGCGCTCTTGTAATTCGGGCCGGCACCGCCGCCGTCGGCATCCAGCACGGCGAGATTGTGCATGGCCTTGGCGCTGCCCTTCTCGGCCGCCTGCAGGTAATAGCCGCGCGCAGCGGCGGCATCCTTTTTGACGCCAAGTCCTTTTTCGTGAAGCGTTCCGAGCCGGAACGTCGCCGGGACAATGCCGCCCTGTGCGGCGCGCTCATACCAGGTCGCCGCCGTTGTGTAGTCCTGTGCGACGCCCTTGCCTTCGGCGTAGCGGACGCCGATCTCAAAAGCCGCACCGGCGTCGCCCTTGTTGGCAGCGGTGCGAAGCGCGGCGGTGCCAATAGTCTCAGGCAGCTTGTCTGCCACGGGTGTCAGCTTGATCTTCGCCTTGTCCTTTGCCACCGGGGGAATCGTCACGGATATCCGGTCTTGCGGCGTGACGATCGAACCGGTGACGTCGGGTGCAACAGGCGCGGCTGCAGGCGCAACGACCGGTTCAGCCGGTGCAGCAGCAGGGATCGCGGACATGGCAGGAACGGAAATGATTTGCGGCGACGCGCTCATCGACTGACGTGTGAGCAGCGTCGGGGAAGTCATCGACGGCATCGATGGCATCACATCGGAGCGCGGCCCGTTCTCGGGCGCAGGCGGCGGTGCCGGTTTTGTGACGCTGGATTCCGCCGGAAGCGATGAGTTTGCATCGTCGCGGCCGCTGAGCAGGTTCATGCCCATCTTGACCGTGCCAAGCACGATCACAACCACGCTCGCGCCGACCAGCAGCGCGCGAATCTTCGACGAAATGCCGGAGTCGCCGACAGCCGCAGCCTTGGCTGCGTTGCGTGCGGCGTCGTTGAGTGCGGTGACGCGGTTCGGCTTTGGACCCGACGATGCGGGCGGCGCAGCAGCGGCGGCCTGCGCGGCGCGGCGCGCGGCCTGGATGAAATTGGTCGAGCTGACAGGCTCCTGCTTCCCTGCGGAAATCTCGTTCAGCACCACTTCCGACGCGGCGATACGCTCGGACGGGCTGGATCCGCTTCTCGCCGTTTGCACGCGGGTGCCCGGCTCAAGGGGATGATCCGGCGGCAGGCTGGGATCGATTGGACTGCGCGGCGACGGAGGCGGGCGCACTGACGCGGCCGGCGGCGTCGCAATTTCGTTTGCATCATAGGACGGCGCGATCGCGGGAGCCCGCACGAGAGGCGGCGCGACGGGTGCCTGCACGACGGGCGCGCGTGCGATCGGAGCCTGCGCCGCAGCAGGATTCGGCATTTCGGGGCGTGGTACCGGCGCAAAGGACGTCGGCTGACGCGACGGTTCCGGCGCATAGGTCTCTCTCTCGCGCGGCTCGGGCATCGCCGGCGCGGGCGGAATCTCGCGGGGGGCGGAAGCCGAGCGTGCGTTGCGCAAGTCGCCCTCGATCTGCGCCAGGCGATCGACCACATGACCGAGCGTGTTGTGAACGGCCTCGAGCGAATCCTGCGTATGACGATTGGTCTCCGACTGGCTGAAGCGGATGTCGGAGAGTTCGCGCTTGATGGTGTCGATCAGATCGCCGTCCATCGGCGCGGCGGCGCGCAATCCCTGATCGGCGCCTGCGCTGTTCATGCGCTGGCTTTCGAGATGACGCAGAATATCGGAGAGGCCTTCCTCGACCCGTGCGAGATTTCCCCCGCGCGGTTCCGACATTTCCAGCCGCTCGAGCAGATGATGGACACGCTGCTCGACGTGGCTCAGGGACGCCGAGCTGTCGTTGCCGACCTGAAGGTGATCGAGCCGGTCCGAAATCGTGCGCACCGCGTTGTCGAAATAGACCGTGTCGCCCGCTGGCGGACGGTCGCGCTGTTCGAGCGCGGTGGTCAGCACGGCAATGCGCTGTTCCAGCGCCGAGAGGATGTCGCCGTTGCCGCTCGCATGCGTCAGCTGATCGACCTTGGCCGACAATGACTGTACATGTCCTGCGAGTTCGTTCAGCGCATCATTCGATGCGACGTTCGACACGATCACCTTGAGCGCGGCAATGGCGTCTTCAAGCTGACGGACGGTCGCGGGATCGTGGCTGGAGCGCACGATTGTGTCGATCTTGCCGCCGAGATTGTGGATCGCGTCGTCGAAGCCCGCGAGTTGCTCGGCGGGCTTCAGCGTACGGAGCTCGCTGTAGATGTCCGACAGGGCGCGTTCGATACCGGATAAAGCGGTGCTATCGATTCCGCTGGAGCGGGTCTCGTCAATCCGCCGTCCCAGCGAGCGGATTTCACCTTCTAGGGATTCGATCGCGCGGCGCGGCAGCGCCTCTGTGATGGCCTGACGGATCTCGGCAAGCTCGCCGCGGAACGCGGCAATCGACTGTTCGATGCCGTCGGGGCGGCGCAGCGTCTCGATCTGGCTGGTAATGTGGGACAGCTGCTGCTCGAGGCCGGAGAAATCGGCCTGCGGCTGAATCGGCGGCGCATGATTCACGAACGACGGCGGCGGCATCCGTGTCGCGGACTGCGGCATGACACGCGGCGCGCCGTCGAGTTCGCCCTGTCGCGCAACAATTTCGGCGATCGAGAAATCCATCGGCGACATGACGGGCGAGGTCGCGGGAGCCATGCGGGGACCCGGTGCTGCGCGGTAAGGCGCGCCTTGAGGCGGCGGGGTATCCGAAAGCTGCGACAGCCGGGCGTCGAGGCGAGAAATGGCGTCGTTCAACTGCCGTGCGACTGCGGGATCGCCCTTGGGGGCTCCCGGCGCATGCGACATGTGTTCAACCTGCCGTGCGATGGAGTCGAGGCGCTTGTGGATTTCAGCGACATCCTGGGCTTCCCGGGACCCGGGATTGGGGCTCCCGATCGCGGAATTCAGCCACTCTCCCAAGGACATACCGGCGCGGCGCGCGGAAGCTTCGGCCCTTTCGCGGACCGATGGCTCGATTCCGTCAACACTCCACGATACGCGCGCTGTCATGCCTTGGTCCGGTGTAGGCGCTGGCTCCTGCCAGAGCGCTTCAGGCCCCGCGTCCCCTTGAAGAGACAATCAAATTTCGACGTGGGACGTCTGTTTCCAGTCCTGACTTTTTCGCGTTACGGTAAATACCGGGTTAATGAGACCCTCTCCGGGGCCGAAAAGTTACCCGTGGGGCATGCAAATTTGGCATGCCGTTTTTCTGTGAACCGGGCCACACCGGCCGACGCGCGGATCAGTCATGATGCCGCACGTTCTCCTTATCGCCCCGCAATTGGGATAGAGTTCCGGCCGATATTGCCGCACTGCAAAAAAATGCCTATGGAAGGGCCGCTTTTCACCCAGGAGGAACGTTGATGCCGACCTATCGAGCGCCCGTGGAAGATGTGAGTTTTCTCCTCAACGACGTTTTCCAGATCGACCGGTACAACAACCTTCCGGGGTTCAGCGATGCGTCGGCCGATGTTCGCTCCGCGATCATCGATGAAGCCGCCAAGTTCAGCGAACAGGTGCTGCAGCCGCTCAATCATTCAGGCGATCTCGAAGGCTGCACCCGTCACGACGATGGGCGCGTTTCGACGCCGAAGGGTTTCAAGGACGCGTTCAAGCAGCTCGCCGACGGCGGCTGGCTCGGTCTGTCGGCGCCGGCCGAGTTCGGCGGGCAGGGCTTGCCGGTCTCACTGTCGCAGACGGTCAACGAATTCATGATGTCGGCCAACATGGCCTTCTCGATGTATCCGGGCCTGACGCAGGGCGCGATGGCGGCGCTGCTGGTTCACGGCTCGCCCGAACAGAAGAAGACCTTCGTGCCGAAGATGGTCGCGGGCCAGTGGGCCGGCACCATGAATCTCACCGAGCCGCAATGCGGCACGGATCTCGGCCTGATGCGCACCAAAGCGGTGAAGCAGGCCGACGGCACATACAAGATCACCGGCACCAAGATCTTCATCTCGGGCGGCGAGCAGGATCTCACCGAGAATATCGTGCACCTGGTGCTGGCGCGCATCGAAGGCGCGCCTGCCGGCATCAAGGGCGTCTCTCTGTTCGTGGTCCCGAAGAAGACGATCAATGCCGACGGATCGCTCGGCGCGCCGAACGGCGTGTCGTGCGGCTCGATCGAGGAGAAGATGGGCATCCACGGCAATTCGACCTGCGTCCTGAACTTCGACAACGCTGTCGGCACGCTGGTCGGCGAAGAGAACAAGGGCATGGCGGCGATGTTCGTCATGATGAACGAGGCTCGCCTCGGCGTTGGTGTGCAGGGATTGTCGCAATCCGAGGTCGCCTATCAGAACGCCGCCGCCTATGCCCGGGATCGCCTGCAGGGCCGCGCATTGACCGGACCACAGGCCAAGGACAAGCCTGCCGACCCGATCATCGTACACCCCGACGTGCGCCGCACGCTGATGTCGATCCGCGCCTTCAACGAAGCGGCGCGAGCGCTGGTGGTGTGGACCTCGCTGAAGAGCGACCTCGCCCATCGTTCCGACGATCAGAAGGAGCGTCAGGCCGCTGACGATCACATGGGCCTGCTGACCCCGGTCATCAAAGCCATGCTGACGGATCAGGGCTTCGCCAATGCCGTTTCCGCGCAACAGATGTTCGGTGGTCATGGCTACATCGTCGAAACCGGCGTCGAGCAGTTCGTGCGCGATGCGCGCATTGCCATGATCTATGAAGGCGCCAACGGCATTCAGGCGCTCGATCTCGTCGGCCGCAAACTCGGCCGCGACGGCGGCCGCGCCATCACCGCGTTCTTCAACGAGGTTACGGCCTTTGCGAAGGAGAACGGTGCGAACGAGGCGATGAAGCCGTACCTCGCGCCGCTCACCGCGTCGGTTCAGCATCTGCAGCAGGCCACCATGTGGCTGATGCAGAACGCGATGGCGAAGCCCGACAATGCGGGCGCGGCATCCACCGACTACCTGCATCTCTTCGGTCTGGTGACGCTGGGCTACATGTGGGCGCGCATGGCGAAAGTCGCGCAAGACAAGCTGGCGGAATCCGGCGAGCAGCCTTACCTGAAGGCCAAGCTGGTGACGGGCAAGTTCTTCATGGAACGGATGCTGCCGGAAACCTCGCTGCGCCTGTCGCGCATCCAGGCCGGTGCCGACACCATGATGGAACTGCCGGGCGAGGCGTTCTGAGTTCGAATTTGTCTCGCGCCGGTGTTCGGCGCGAGCTTCCGGTCACACTTCTTCAAACAAAATTCCCAGGAGGGCGTCATGCCAGAGGCATTTATTTACGACCACGTGCGCACGCCGCGCGGCAAGGGCAAGTCCGATGGTTCGCTGCATGAGGTGACGGCGCTGGCGCTGGCGACTGCGCCGCTGAAGGCCCTCAAGGAGCGCAATAACATCGCGCCCGACACCATCGACGATGTGATCCTCGGTGTGGTCGATCCGATTGGCGAAGCAGGCGGCGATATCGCGCGTTTTGCGGCGCTGAATGCCGGTCTTGGTGAATCGGTTCCGGGCATCCAGATCAGCCGCTTCTGCGCGTCAGGCCTTGATGCGGTGAATTTCGCTGCGGCGCAGGTGATGTCCGGCCAGCACGAGATGACCATCGGCGGCGGCGCGGAATCCATGAGCCGGGTCGGTATTCTCTCATCGGGCGCGTCGTGGCCGATGGACCCGTCGATGGCGGTGCCGAGCTATTTCATGCCGCAGGGTGTGTCTGCGGATCTGATCGCCACCAAGTACGGTTTCTCCCGCGACAACGTCGATGCCTATGCGGTGCAGAGCCAGCAGCGTGCCGCCAAGGCGTGGGACGAAGGCCGTTTCAAGAATTCGGTGATCCCGGTGAAGGACATCAACGGCATCACCATTCTCGACAAGGACGAGCATATGCGTCCCTCGACGACGATGCAGTCGCTCGGGCAATTGCAGGCGTCGTTCGCGGCGATGGGCGCGATGGGCGGTTTCGATGCCGTCGCCGTGCAGTCGCATCCTGAAATCGAGGCGGTGAACTACGTTCATCACGCCGGCAATTCGTCGGGCATTGTCGACGGCGCAGGCGCCGTTCTGCTCGGCAGTGCGGAAGCCGGCAAGAAGCGTGGCCTGAAGCCGCGCGCGAAAATCCGCGCGTTCGCGAACATCGGCTCCGAGCCAGCGATGATGCTGACCGGTCCGGTCGATGTCACCAAGAAGGTGCTGGAGCGTTCCGGCATGAAGCTCAAGGACATTGACCTGTTTGAGCTCAACGAGGCGTTCGCATCGGTGGTGCTGCGCTACATTCAGGCCTTCGAGATCGACAACGACAAGATCAACGTCAATGGCGGCGCGATCGCCATGGGCCATCCGCTCGGCGCGACCGGCGCGATGATCCTCGGTACCGTGCTCGACGAACTCGAGCGCACCAATAAGTCCACCGCTCTCGTCACGCTGTGCATCGGCGGCGGCATGGGCACCGCCACCATCATCGAGCGCGTTTGAGGATCAATCAGATGACTTACAAGAATTTCAAGGTTGAGACCGACGCTGACGGCATTGCGCTGGTGACGTGGGATATTCCCGGCAAGTCGATGAACGTGCTGGACGAGACCACCAACATCGAACTCGCCGCCATCGTCGATGCGACCACCAAGGACGCCGCGATCAAGGGTGTCGTCATCACCTCCGGCAAGGAAGCGTTCTCCGGGGGTGCGGACCTGACCATGCTGGAAGGCATGAACCGCGCCTACCTCGAATTGCTGAAAGCCAAGGGCGAAGAAGTCGCCAACAAGTACGTGTTCGATGAGGTCCGCAAGCTGTCGCAGACGCTGCGCAACATCGAAGTATCCGGCAAGCCTTGGGTCGCTGCGATCAACGGTCTCGCCTTCGGAGGCGCGTTCGAGCTGGCGCTGGCGTGTCATTATCGCGTTGCCTCCGATAATCCGAAGACCCGTCTCGGCCTTCCCGAGATCAAGGTCGGCCTGTTCCCCGGTGGCGGCGGCACCCAGCGGCTTCCGCGCATGATCCAGCCGATGGACGCCTTGCAGATGCTGCTCAAGGGCGACGCCATCGATCTCAAGAAGGCGCAGGTATTGGGCATCGTCGGTGCAGTGGTTCCCGCGACCGATCTGATCAAGACCGCGAAGGACTGGATCAAGGCTGGCGGCAAAGCTGTCGCGCCATGGGACGAGAAAGGCTTCAAGCTGCCCGGTGGTCCGGTCTATTCGAAAGCCGGCATGCAATTCTTCCCACCGGCGAACGCGATCCTGCGCCGCGAGACTTACGACAACTATCCGGCCGCGCGCGCGATCATGCAGTGCGTCTATGAAGGCCTGCAACTGCCGATGGATGCGGCGCTGCGCGTCGAGTCGCGCTACTTCTCGAAGATCCTTCGCTCGAAGGAAGCTGCGGCAATGATCCGCTCTCTCTTCGTGTCGATGCAGGAACTCAACAAGGGCGCGCGCCGTCCGCAGAACGTGCCGCCCACCAAAGTGAAGAAGCTCGCCGTTATCGGCGCGGGCTTCATGGGCGCGAGCGTCGGCTTCGTGTCGGCCCAGGCTGGCATCGATGTGGTGCTGATCGACCGCGATCAGGAAAGCGCCGACAAGGGCAAGGGGCACGCCAAGACCATGCTCGACGGCCAGATCGCCAAGGGCCGCATGAAGCAGGACAAGGCCGACGCCATCCTCGCGCGCATTACGGCCACGCCGGATTACAATGCGATCAAGGATTGCGATCTCGTGATCGAGGCCGTGTTCGAGGACCGCAAGGTCAAGGCGGAAACCTACGCCAAGGCGCAGCCGCTGCTGCGCGACGGTGCGATCTTCGCCTCCAACACCTCGACGCTGCCGATCAATTCGCTGGCCGAGGAATGGAAGGACCCATCGAAGTTCATCGGCATCCACTTCTTCTCGCCGGTCGAGAAGATGATGCTGGTGGAGATCATCGTCGGCAAGAATACCGGCGATGTGGCGCTAGCCACCGCGCTCGATTACGTGCGGCAGATCAACAAGACGCCCATCGTGGTGAACGACTCGCGCGGCTTCTTCGCCAACCGCTGCGTGCTGCGCTACATCTCGGAAGGCTACGAGATGTTCAAGGAGGGCGTGCCGCCTGCGATGATCGAGAATGTCGGCAAGATGGCCGGCATGCCGGTCGGCCCACTCTCGCTCAACGACGAAGTCGCCATCGACCTGTCGCTGAAGATTCTCAAGGCAACCGAAGCCGACATGGGCGCGCAGTCCGTTGATCCGGAGCAGAAGGCGCTTCTGGTCGAGATGGTGGAGAAGCGCGGACGCTTTGGCCGCAAGAACGGTAAGGGCTTCTATGATTACCCCGAGAAGGGCAAGGGCCAGAAGAAATTGTGGCCTGAACTGAGCACGCTACAGTCGAAGCATCTCGATCCGGATACGCTGGACGTCGAGGAATTGAAGCAGCGTTTCCTGGTGGTGCAGGCGGTGGAAGCCGCGCGCACGGTCGAGGATCACGTCATCACGGATCCACGCGAGGCCGACGTCGGTTCGATCCTCGGGTTTGGGTTCGCGCCGTTCACCGGCGGCACGCTGTCCTACATCGACTTCATGGGAACCAAGACTTTCGTCGAGCTCTGCCATAAGCTCGAGAAGAAATACGGCTCGCGATTCACGCCGCCGAAGCTTCTGATCGACATGGCCGCCAAGGGCGAGACGTTCTACGGCCGCTTCGCGCCGAAGAAGGTTGCGGCGTAACAATAAAAACGCTTCACGAGTTGACAAAATAAGAGGCGGGATCATCGATCCCGCCTTTTTCATCTCTGGGATGTGATCGTGTTTTATGATGCCTTTAGCAGTCCCTCGGCGGTGAGCGCTTCCTGCACCTTCGGCCGCGCTGCAACACGCACCTTGTAGGCGACGAGATTCGGAAGGCGGGAGATGTCCAGGCCTACGCGATCCGCCCAGGCGAGCATCGTGAAGAGATAGGCGTCCGGCACGGTGAAGTGGTTGCCCATGACGTAATCCCGGCCCTTCAGGGCTTGATCGATGTACTTGAACTTGCCCATCAGGCGGTCCTTGAAGAACGCCTTGGTGTCGTCCGACAGGACCGGCTGGAACAGCGGGCTGAAGTTCTTGTGCAGTTCGCTGGCGACGAAATTCAGCCATTCCTGCAGTTTGTAGCGCTCGGATGAACCGGCAGCGGGGGCAAGGTTCTTCTGCGGCGCACTATCAGCGATCATCTGGACGATGACCGCGCCTTCCGTCAGCAGATCGCCATTGTCGAGGCCGAGCGCCGGGACCTGGCCCTTCGGATTAACCTGGTTGTAGTCAGTGCCGTCCTCGAGCTTCTTCGCCTTCAGATCGACCCGGACCAGGTCGAACGGCAGACCGGCCTCTTTCAGGGCGATATGGGGGGACAGCGAGCAGGCGCCGGGCGAATAATACAGTTTCATGGGTATCCCTTCTCGAAATTTGAAGATTGGGGCATTGGCAAGACCTATGACCGCCCCCTAAATGCAGATATGTCAAGATTGATGCAACTGCATTTATTGGGGTAAGCTCGGGAAAGCCTGAGGCACGGACGATACCATGAAACGCAAACCATCTACCGAGGCGACAGAGGTCTGGATCCGTTTGATGCGGGTTCAGGGCAAGGTGCTCGGCGCGGTCGAGCAGGATCTGAAAAAGGCGGGATTTCCGCCGCTGGCCTGGTATGACGCGCTGCTCGAGTTATCGCGCGCGCCAAGCGGCGAGCTGCGCCCTGTTGAACTCGAGAAGCAGATGTTGCTGCCGCAGTACTCCACGTCGCGCCTGATCGATCGTCTGGTCGAGGAAGGTCTTGCGGCGCGGCGCGAGTGCAAGATGGACAAGCGCGGCCTGTTCGTGGAGATCACCGATGCCGGCCGCGAGCTGCAGAAGAAGATGTGGAATTCATATTCCGCGGCAATCGAACGGCACATCGGCTCGAAGCTGTCGGATACCGATGCGGTGAAACTCGCTGGCCTGCTGGATCGTCTCGGTTGCTGCGCGGGCGCGCCGCAGGCTGTGGCCATCTCGAAAGACGCCGTCAAAGAATCCGCCAAAGAAATCACGTCGGCCCGATGATCCTTTCTTTACCTCTCGCGGTTACGGATGCTCGCGTCCGTGACATCCGCCTGCATCGTGCGCTGATCCGTCAATCAAAACCTCTTGTCTGGATGTCCTATGGCGCGTGATCAGATCGATATGACACCGCTGCATTCGCGGGACGAACTGGTCGCGTGGCTGGAGGCCGGCGTAAAGCCGAAATCCGAATTCCGCATCGGTACCGAGCACGAAAAAACGCCATTCACGCTGGAGGGTCACAGACCCGTGCCTTATGAGGGCGCGCGTGGCATCGGCGCATTGCTTGAAGGGATGAAACTCCTGCTCGGCTGGGATCCGATCATGGAGAACGGCAACATCATCGGATTGCATGATGTCACCGGCGGCGGCGCGATTTCGCTGGAGCCCGGCGGCCAGTTCGAATTGTCCGGCGCGCCGGTTGAAACCGTGCACCAGACCTCATCCGAGCTGATGGCGCATCTGGCGCAGGTCCGCGAAGTCGCGACACCGCTCGGAATCGGCTTTCTCGGTCTCGGCATGACCCCGTCATGGTCCCGCAAGGAAATGCCGTTGATGCCGAAGGGCCGCTACCGGATCATGACCGACTACATGCCGAAGGTCGGCCAGTACGGTCTCGACATGATGTACCGGACCTGCACGGTGCAGACCAATCTCGACTTCTGTTCGGAAGCGGACATGGTCAAGAAGCTGCGCGTGTCGGTGGCGTTGCAGCCGGTGGCCACTGCGCTGTTCGCGAACTCGCCCTTCACCGAGGGCAAGCCGAACGGCTTCCTCTCATTCCGCTCGGAAATCTGGCGCGACACCGACAACGCGCGTGCGGGCATGATTCCATGGGCGTTCGAGGACGGCATGGGTTTCGAGCGCTGGGTCGATTATGCGCTCGACGTGCCGATGTATTTCGTCAAGCGCGGCGACGACTACATCGATGTCTCGGGCTCGTCGTTCCGTGATTTCTTCGACGGCAAGAACAAGATGCTGCCGGGCGAGAAGCCGACATTGTCCGACTGGGCCAATCATCTCTCGACGATTTTCCCCGAGGTCCGGCTGAAGCGCTATCTCGAAATGCGCGGCTCCGACGGCGTGCCATGGCAGCAGCTGCCATCACTGCCGGCGTTCTGGGTTGGTTTGCTGTATCATGATGAAAGTCTCGAGGCCGCGTGGGACATCGCCAAGCGCTGGACCGCGGATGAGCGGCAGGCGCTGCGCGACGACGTGCCGCGTCTCGGCTTCAAGGCGAAGATCGGCAACCGCTATCTCTTCGAGGTCGCCAAGGATTGCATGGCCCTGGCGCATAAGGGCCTCGCGCGGCGGGGCCGAATCGATCATCTCGGTCGCGACGAGTCGCGGTATCTGGAGCCGCTCGACCACATCATGGACACCGGGCATACCCCGGCTGAACGGTTGCTTGAGAAATTCAACGGCCCCTGGGGACAATCCGTCGATCCCGCGTATAGCGAATACGCTTATTGATTCAATTAGTTATTGCCATCACGAGAATGTTGTTCCGGCATTTATCTGCCGTTCATCTGCCATACATCAGCGCGGCGATTGAATAGGCGATATTCGCCCGGCTCATTACGCCCGTCCCCGCTGAAAGCGATGGCATGCTTCCAATCTGCAATTTCAGATCATGCATGAGCTTTTGCGCGGCGGTTGTTGTCGCGCTTACGCTCACGTGGCTTGTCGGCGTTCGACCGGTTCACGCGCAGGCCAATTTCGATCGCCCGGGCAACGATTATTCGCGGACGCCAATGCCCTCCGGCGATCCCGCTGTATGCGCCCTGCAATGCGAACGAGACCGCCGCTGCCGCGCATGGAGTTTCAACTATCCGGCCGTCAGCGACGATAGCGCGGTCTGCTGGCTCAAGAATGCGGTGCCGCCGCGGGTGCCAAGCAACTGCTGTGTCTCCGGGGTGCGCGGTGCGGGCGTCGTTGAGCCGCGCAACAGCGCGATCGAAGTCGAGACCGACCGGCTTGGTGGCGACTACCGGAATGTCGAGGTGGAGACCGATCCCAGGGGCGAGACCTGCAAGGCGGTGTGCGACGATGACAAGAGGTGTCGGGCATGGACCTATGCGCGGCCCGGCTACATCGGAAAATCAGCGCGCTGCTTCCTGAAGGATCACGTCAAGCCGCCGCGCCGCAAGCCGGGATTCATATCCGGCGTGGTGCGGTAATCCGCGCTGCAAAAAAGCAAACGATTGCCGGATTTGCGCGTTAGCGTGGATCGTTCAAGCTGGATCGAGTGATCAGGAGCGTTCCGATGAAGCACACCCGCGTTGCAATCGCCGGATTTTCCATTCTCGCGGTCACGACAGTGGCTGCGGTTGCGCATCATGGCTGGGGAAGTTACGACGCCAGCAAACCGGTCACGGTTGACGGGACGATCTTGACCAGCACGTTCGAAAATCCGCACGCGACGATCGCAGTCAAGGCTCCCGACAAGATATGGACCGTCACGTTGGCGCCCACGTCGCGTATGATCGCACGCGGCGCGCTGGCTGACGTCGTTGCAGTTGGCAAGACGGTGTCCGTCTACGGTTATCCGTCGACCGTCGAAATGAATGAAATGCGCGCTGAACGGATTTCGGTGGACGGCAAGACTTACGAGCTGCGCTGATGACGGATGCGGCGCCCGCGATTTTCGCCGCGCTTGAAGCCTCGGGATTCGGCGCGGCGATCCGGCAGTCGCGCTGGCTCTATATGGCCGCCAATATCGGACATATCGTGTCGCTGATGGTTTTCGCAGGGGCCATCGCGGTGATGGACGTGCGCATGGTTCGCGCACTGTCCGCGACGTCGCCGGCGTATGTGTTGAAGGCGGCGCGACGCATTGCAATCATTGGCTTCATTTGCCTTGTCATTTCCGGTGCGTTTCTGTTCACAGCGGAAGCCAGCCACGTCATCATGAACCGCGTGTTTCAGATCAAGCTCGGGCTGATCGCGCTGGGTCTTCTCAATATCGCGCTGTTCGAAATCTCTATTGCGCCGAAAGTGAAGAACCTGCCGCCGCTGACGCCGCTGCCGTCGGGCGCGCGCGCCACAGCCGTGGCGTCAATCTCGATCTGGATTGCGGTCGCGATCTGCGGGCGTTCGATCGCGTATTTCTAAAGGTTGCGGCTGGATGCTGCCGCAAGCCACTTGAGGGCTTTGCTGATCGGACACGACCTTCTCCGTATGCCGGTGGCCGCTTTCCGAATCGTGCGCTAGCCCGTGCCGCCGACTGTGATGCGATCCATGCGCAGCGTCGGTTGTCCGACACCGACCGGCACGCCCTGGCCTTGCTTGCCGCAGGTGCCGATGCCGTCATCGAGCTGAAGATCGTTGCCGACCATCGAGATGCGATGCAGGTCAGTGGGGCCGTTGCCGATCAGCATGGCGCCCTTCAACGGAGCGCCAAGCTTGCCGTTCTCGATCTTGTAGGCCTCGGTGCACTGGAACACATACTTGCCGGACACGATATCGACCTGACCGCCGCCGAAATTCGCGGCGAAGATTCCGTTTTTCACCGACGCGAGAATTTCTGCAGGGTCGCGACCGCCGGCCAGCATGTAGGTGTTGGTCATGCGCGGCATGGGAACGTGCGCATAGCTCTCGCGCCGTCCGTTGCCGGTCGGTTTCATGTTCATCAGCCGTGCGTTCTGCCGATCCTGCATGTAGCCGACGAGGATGCCGTCTTCGATCAGCACGGTGCGGTTGGTTGGCGTGCCTTCATCATCAATGGAGAGTGAGCCGCGCTTCGAGGAAATCGTACCGTCATCGACGACGGTGACGCCCTTGGCTGCGACCTGCTGGCCCATCAGTCCTGAAAAGGCCGAGGTCTGCTTGCGGTTGAAATCGCCCTCGAGCCCGTGACCGACGGCTTCGTGCAGCATCACGCCGGGCCAGCCCGGGCCGAGCACCACGTCCATTTCACCTGCAGGTGCGGGCACAGATTCCAGATTGACCAGCGCCTGACGGATCGCGCCGTCGGCGGCCGAACGCCACGCCTTTGTCTCGATGAAGCGCGCATAGCCTTCGCGTCCGCCGTAACCATGGCTGCCGCTTTCCTGGCGGTCGCCCGAGCCTGCGACGACGGAAATATTCACGCGCACCAGCGGGCGGATGTCGCGATAGCTTTCGCCATCGGGGCGCACAATCTCCACCACCTGCCAGGTCGCGCCGAGAGATACGGAGACCTGCCGCACACGCGGGTCCTTGTCGCGGACATAGGCGTCGATTTCGGCGAGTAGTTTCACCTTGGTCTCGAAGCTCTGTCCGTCCAGCGGATTTTCATCGCCGTAGAGGCGCGTGTTGGTGTGGCCGGGCGCGGCTGCGAATGTCCCGGAATAGCCGCCGCGCACCGCGTGGACGGCATCGGCGGCGCGGATCAGCGCGGGCAGCGACACATCGGACGAGTGGGCATAGCCGACGGCGTCATTCTTCACCGCGCGCAGACCGAAGCCTTGGGCAGTGTCATAGGTCGCCTGCTTCAGGCGGCCGTTGTCGAAACCGAGCCCTTCGGACTGGCGGTATTCGAGGAACAGTTCGCCGTCGTCGGCACCGGCCAGCCCGCGCACGATTTCCTTGCGCACGGCGTCGCGGTCGAGCCCGGCTCGGTCGAGCAGCGAGGTGGTCACAGGCACGGCGTCGGACGGATGGCTCATGGGAACTCCGGGAATCTGGCTTTCGAGAATCTGGCTTGGGCGGGCTTATCAAAGATAGGTACGACGGGGCGGCAGAACCAGCCGGTCGCAATACCTGGAATTCAAAGCCGGCTTCAGCGTGGCGGGCTCGGTTGTCTGTTCTGTTTGCCCGTTGATGACATCTCGGGACGCGCGTTCGGAAAGCCATGCTCTTGCGACCATTTGAACAGCTCTTCGAACACGGGGCGCAGCGCCAGGGCAGAGGGCGTGATCTCGTATTCGACGCGCGGCGGAATTTCAGGAAAGACCGTGCGTTTGACCAATCCATCGGCTTCGAGATCGCGGAGCTGCAGCGTCAGCATGTGCTGGGTGACCCCGGGAATTGCGCGGCGCAACTCGCCGAAGCGGTGCTTGCCCTGACCAAGCAGCTAGAGAATCTCGCCTTTCCACT
>Ga0233449_1000989_pt1 | contig 28477 bp, 23 predicted proteins | sample SI_124_October20_FD_183012 | JGI IMG/M metagenome (GOLD analysis project Ga0233449, IMG submission 183012) | Seawater microbial communities from Saanich Inlet, British Columbia, Canada - SI_124_October2016_200_MG | ecosystem: Environmental > Aquatic > Marine > Inlet | place: Canada: British... | reverse complement strand
GAAAGTGAGCAATGTCGTGCAATCCGAGTCTCCTCCCAGAGTCTCATTGGGGACATAAAGAAAACGAGCCCGACCCTGGCGAAACATATTCAGTACCCGATAAACATTGCCAGCCATCACGACCCAGTCCTTTTTATCCAGTTCACACGCATCAAAGGTTTTGATAATTTTGTTCCGGTTCAGAAAAGCTGTGGCATTCGATTCGGTATGGATCATCTGGGTATTGGAAAGGTTCAAGTCATATATTTTTTGCGCCTCATCGGGAAGAAACCGTTTCCCCTGCCGCATTAAAGCCGTAGTTTTTTCATCAATGTACTTCAACGGTGTCAGGCATCCCATCCATAGCAGACAGTTTTTATTAATCTTTGAAATGGTCTTCGCGTCTTCAGACATGGTGCCGGGACCAAAAGAATAAAAATTGGCAGAGGCCACCGCCGGGCCATCCAGCACCTCCAGAACCTGATTAACCGTCGGCCCTTTCGGCATCAATTGCTTCCGGTAAGACCCCAGCGTGATCACCGAAAGTTCGAAGTTGATACGACCGGGATATTTTTCTGCCAGATGGTTGATCCTTTTCGGATCAAAATAACCCACCGAGAATATGGTAATGTTTTTATCTGTCTTTTCCAGAAACTCCTCAATCCAGTCCATCGCTTTAGGGTGTAGGGCGAGGTCTGTCCATTCCATATATTCGTTGCCACCTAAAATCCACGACTCCGCTTCCCGTGTGGGAAATGCCTGAATCTCATTAAAAATAAATTTCCAGTCTTCTTGCGTGGTGAAGGGCATGTCAAAGGTCTGGCGGTAGCTAAGATCCATCTCGTAGCAAAACGCACATTTGACAGGGCAGGTCTTTCCAAGGCTTATGGGTATCTTGCGGTCCTTGATCTCTTTCCGCATTACTTCCTGAAGAAATTCCCGGTTTTGAACACTCATTACCAACCCTTAAAAGCATTCATTAATGAATCATCCACCGGCACCTCTTGCTTTTGGCCTTCTTCAAGACCCTGGATAAGCCTGTTGAGGTGAACCGCTGCACAACCCATATAGGCAATGCTTTCCTGCTGAAGCTTATAACTACCCGATTTCAGCTTCGTCCCCAGGTCCTCAACATGCTTTGAGTCAAATGGATGAGTCATTGCGGCTTTTTTAAATTCATCAATGGCCTCTTTAAAACTTTTCTTTTCGTGCAAAGTGATGCCGTTTTTCAGGTTCTCCTGAGCACTTCGAACTTCTTCTACCGTTACAGGTTTGTCTTCCGTCATGGACCTCTCTCTCATTGATTCTTAAACAAAAAAAACGGGGTTTGAATGAGACCAGATATCAAACTTCCACATTTCGGGATGCGCCGAAGCAACGGGAAGGCCGCATACAAGCGCATTAATAATGGCTTTTAAAAATGGGCTCATTGTAACATTGACTGGCTTGTCAAGCAATTAGCTCAGGACAAACAAAAAACGCAGGAGGGAAAACAGTGCAGGAAGGAACACGGGAATGGTTTTCGAAACAGAAAAAGGCGGGGAACCAGAGCGTTCCCCACCAAAAAAATATTCTTTGTCACTAGCAGGTTGCTGAAAAACTCACCAACAAATTAATGTTTCTTTTCAACACCCTCAGGCGCGTACTGGTGACCTTCACCATCAAATTTCGATTCCATCGAACAAGAAGACAAAACCAACACCAGCGAAATCCATATTAACGAAACGACCAACTTTTTCATCCAGCCCTCTCCTCTCAAAAGGTTTCGGTTTCTTGAAAAGATCCTGTTGAAACCGGTTTTGGAATATGCTTTTTATCAATATTTGGGCAACATTTCAATCATTTTTTGGCATTTTACCCTACAATGGCAACGATTAGACATCCCTCAATATAAATCTTTAATCCAAGGTGCTTCCCTGGCTTCTCCTGCTGATATTGATATTTCGGCCCTTGAGCAAAAGCTCGCCACGGCGAGAATCGGCCGCTCTCTGCGGTTTTTTTCCGAAATCGACTCGACCAATGAGGAAATCAAGCGCAATCTGGCTGAAAATCTTCCAGAAGGCGCAGTCGTCATTGCCGACCACCAAACCCATGGAAGAGGCCGACAAGGACGCTCGTGGCACTCGGAATATGGGTCCGGACTCTACCTCTCTACCCTCTTAAAACCCGACTTGCCCCTCGAAGACCTGGCCTCTCTCACATTAATGGCAGGAATCGCAACAATATCCGCCATCCCGCAACAGACATCAGCAAAACTAAAGTGGCCGAACGACATCCTAATGAACGGTAAAAAAATTGCGGGAATTTTATGTGAATGCATCGCCAAACCGGGGGCCTATCCCGCTGTCATCGTGGGAATAGGAATCAACCTCAACCACACCCGCTTCCCCGAAAATATTCAGGACATCGCCACCTCCCTGAAACTGGAAACCGGGAAAGATGTAGACCGCACACAACTTGCCCTCAGCCTTCTGCAAAATCTCGATTCCGAGTATGAAGAATTCCTACAGGGGAAAATGGATAACCTTGTGCGCAAATGGACCGAGCACTCCGACATATTCGGCAAAACCGTGACCGTCTCTCAAAAAGGAAAAATCCAAACCGGCATCGCCATAGGACTCAACCCGCAAGGTAAACTGATCCTGCAAACCCCGGACGGAAAACAACACCTCCTCGACTCCGGCGAACTGCTCGCCGCAGGGGCAACTGACAACCACTAGGCGTGGGGCCAGCATGCAACAGCGTTAATGAGCGAACAATAGGTTAGCCCGACGCAATCAATGCGTTGCTATCTGCCCCCGGTGGCTCACCGGCCACTAGGCGTGGGGCCAGCATGCCATCGCTTTATTTGGCTAGCAGGTAGCTTTGGCGGCTCAACGAGCTTTTGCCCTGTTCCCTCCCACGGGAGTGGGCTAGTAGCTATTGGAGAAGGTGAATCAGGTTTCCGGCGGCGTAGGCGCGGACAACTTCCAGCGAATCCTGCAAAAGATCCACCAATATCGGGAAGGCTTCCGGTCCACCCATCATCCCCACAGCCCGCACTGCCGCTGTGCGTACTCTGGAATGGTTATCATCCAACGCCATCTTCAGCAAGCGCACCCGATCGGGTATCCTGAGTTCCCCCATAACCCGCGCAGTAGTGCTACGTACCCCATAGTCGGGATGCGTCAACAGTTCTTCAAACACGATTTGGCAGGAATTGGACCCCATACGGTTCAATGCCACTGCCGCCGAAAGTTTCACCATTCCATCTTTGTCCGCACAGAGGGGAATCAAATCCGGCTCCGCCTCCTTCAGGTTGCCCATCGCCAACGCCGCCGCATAACGAACTGAGGCATTGTCGCGCTTGATCAATTCCCTCAGTTTGGGCAACATATCGGCAGTGGTTTTTCCTTCCACCGCTTTCAGGCTGTAGAACACCATCTCCGGTTCAGCATGGTCAAACAACTTCGCAAGATGTGGCAGAACTTCTTCGGTGCCGATCTTGCCCAGGTGTCCAATGGCCTGGTACCTGCGATCAGGAATAGGATGGGTGAGCGGGTCCAGCACCTCTGCGAGGTATTTTTTCTCACCGTGTTTAACCAGTCCGGAAGAAGCCGCCATGCGCATCGGCACATCGTAGGACTTTAAAAATCTTCGCACTTCATCAACTGCATCCTCTGCAAGTATCTCAATCGCCGCACTGCGAACCCAGATGTCGGTATCCTCCGTCATCCTGCGTGCCGCCAGCAAAACCTCGGACCGGGAAACTTTCTGCAACCCTTGCAGGGCAAACAAGCGGGCCGTGGGGTAGACATCTTCCGTCGCCTTGTTGAGTAAGGGGATCAGCTCCCTGTCTTGAGACTCCCCGGCCGCCCGGGCCGCCGCGGCTCTCAAAAATGCCCGTTCACTTTGATAGGCCTTTTGCAAAACAGCCAGACTGGTTGCGCGGATTTTCTTAACCACCGCGTCAGGCCGGGAGTCGGCGAATCCTACTGCTGGGGTGAGCAGAAAAAGCAGCCCCATTATCCAATGCATCATTTAAAGGACTCCTCAGCCAGTCCCGAATATCTCGCGACCAGATTCTGATAATGTTCCCTCTCCTGGTTCTTACCCCGCTTGCCAAAGCCGTTAATCAGAACCCCGCATTTTTCGATCAGCATCGCCACCACCCCATCTTTTTGTTCCCCATCCAGTTGGTTTTCTTTCAACAGTTTCTCCAGCGCGTGAACACGCCAACGGTCCATGCCCCAGTATTTGCGCGATAACTGGTCCTCATGCCCTCCCCGCTTTACTATGAGTTTCTCTTCAATGAAATGGAAAGGATAACGTTTAGCGATCCGCAACCACAAATCATAATCTTCACATACCGGCATAGACTCATCGAACCCCCCGACCTCGTTCAACAGCTCAGTCCGCAGTAACACCGAAGACGGACTGACAATGCACAACGGCAGGCAATAGCGAAAAATATCGCCGGAATATTTCCGGTGTTTGTTCATCGGATTCACCCGCACCCCGTTGCGAATCCATATCTCATCCGTGTAAACCGCTTGCGAGTCCCGCTCTATCCATTTTACCTGGGTTGCCAGTTTGTCCTGTTCCCACAAGTCATCCGAGTCGAGAAATGCGATGCAGTCTCCCTCTGCCATTGCCATGCCCCGGTTGCGGGCGAAGGAAACTCCCCGGTTCTCCTCCAGCCGAAGCAGTTTTACCGCAGGAAACCGTGCCACCACCTCAAGCGTTTTGTCTGTTGACCCGTCATCCACCACGATCAACTCAAAATCGGTAAAACTTTGCTGTAGAACCGAGCGAACCGACTCCTCCAGACAATAGCCCCGGTTGAAGGTCGGGATGATGACCGAGACCAGAGGTTTAGACATTGTTTTTTGTCATTTTTCTGAGCATAAATTCAATCCGGCACAATCAAGTGCGTGAATCTCATAAACAGTCCCCGGCAAAATTCAGGTTCATATCTGCCCATCAGACTGAAAACCGCCATAAGTTCAATAAGGTACGCAAATGCAAGCATATCACAACCCGGGCGTTGCCATAAATGCCTTGACAAATCCCTTAAATTCTCCTAAAAATAAGTGCTTTCTACAGGATAACGGATTTAAAAACAGGCTACTAGCCGGGCATTTCCTGATTGAGAAGTAGTGGAGGGCCAGCAGTAGCGCGGTTTAATATTCAGGTTCTATATGGAATTCAGGGACGTCACACAAGATTTAAAAAGCGATCTCGCAAAGGTCGAAAAAGCCATAAATCAGAATTATAAGTCAGATGTTCCCCTGATTCCGGGAATCAGCTCCTATCTGATGAGTTGTGGCGGCAAACGCATTCGCCCCATGCTCGTACTTCTCGGCGCCAAACTTTGCGGGCGCGAAGCGGATGACACCGTTGTTAAACATGGCTGTGTTGTTGAATATATTCACGCCGCCACCCTGCTCCATGATGATGTGGTGGATGAAACAACGGTCCGGCGCGGCAAAGAAACCGTCAACGCCAAATGGGGGAGCGATGCCAGCATTCTGGTTGGCGACTTTCTCATCTCCCGAGCCATCCTGATTCTGGCCCAGGACTGCGAACGCAAAATCATTCAGGCCGTCACCGAAGCAACCAAAATTCTCGTCGAAGGCGGCATTCACGAATACACCGAAGCCCGCAACGTAAACGTTACTGAAAAACATATACTCGATGTCATCTACCGCAAAACCTCGTCCATGATTTCCGTCAGTGCGAGGCTCGGGGGCCTGCTTGCCAACGCTACCGAACAGCAGGAAACCGCCATCATCTCTTTTGGTGATGATTTTGGCATGGCTTTCCAGTTGATGGATGACGCACTCGACTACGATGCCGATGAAGCTCTGCTAGGTAAACCGCCGGGAACCGATTTTAAAGAAGGCCATGTCACCCTGCCCCTGCACCACCTGTATCACAACGCAGATCGACCGCTGAAAAAAGAAATCGAAGCCTTCATCAAAAACGAAAACATAACAGACAAAGATTTGCAGTATATCGTTGGACAGATGCACAAATATAAATCCATCGACTATACCCTGAACCTCGCCCGCTTCTACATCGACCGGGCTAAATCACATCTCAGGAAAGCCGACTTTCCGGCTCCGCAATATATCGAACACTTCGATGCCGTAGCCGACTATATCCATAGCCGACACGCCGCAACGGTGACGCCTTAATTCATCATCCGCTTTTCAGTGCGCACAATATAATTAAATCTTTTTCAGAGGAACTACATGGCTTCTGAAACTCATCCACTGGTGTCCCTTGCCATCCGTTCAATAAAACACCATATAGAAAAAGGCCAACCCCTGCCCTGTCCCGATCCTTTGCCCAAGGCAATGAACATCCAGGCCGGAACCTTTGTCTCCATCAAAAAAAACAGACTGCTAAGAGGTTGCATCGGCACCATTCAGCCGAAATACGCGAACGTTGCTGAAGAAGTGATCCAAAACGCCATCAAGGCGGCCAGTGAAGACCCAAGGTTCCCGCCCATAGAAAAGAAGGAGCTCGATCAACTCACCATCTCGGTGGATGTGTTGACTGCGCCGGAAAAAATCGATGACACTTCATCGTCAGACGTGAAACGCTATGGAATGATAGTGCGCCAAAAAGGCAGGCAGGGACTGCTTCTCCCCGATCTGGAAAATATCAAATCCGTAGACCAGCAATTAAAAGTCTGTCTCAAAAAAGGCGGGATAAAAGAATCCGACCCCTACGAACTGTTCCGCTTCCAAGTCAAAAGGTTTCACCAGCGTGACGCTGGATCCAACGAGCCGTAGCTCTATCTGCCAGCAAAGAGTTGTCGCGGCTTGACGAGCTCTTGCTCGTTGCACCCCTTCGGGGCACGTGTGGTATCTCCAACCACAAATTTCATCCCGGTACGGGTAGAAAAATATAACGCACACTCGCCCCACGCCGAGTGGAGGGGCTGTTCTTATTAGCAAAAATATGTTAAAAAATTACTGTGAGTGAGAACACTTTACAGAAAAAGCTTATCCTCCCTCTCGTTGGTTTATTGAAGCAGGGGATGGATCCTTCCAAGCTTGCTTTGGCACTGACTTCCGGTGCCCTGATCGGTATCTTTCCGGTATTAGGAATCGCGACTGTTGTGTGCGGAGGTGTTGCGGTATTTTTTCGCCTGAATCATCCCGCTATTCAGTTGGCAAATTATATTGTCTTCCCGATGCAGATCGTTCTTTTTTTCCCTTTTCTGACAATAGGGGAAGCGGTGACCGGGAACTCCCTGGATGAAATTTCCAAAACAAAATTAGTGGACACCTTCAACCTCGGGTTTCTGCCTGCGATTGAGGAACTGACCCAATATTTTGTGCTCGCTTCTCTAGGCTGGGTCCTGGCCCTTGTACCCTTGTTTGCAATTTCATATTTTGCCCTGAAGCACCTGATTTCCACCCGGCTCAGCCCCAAATGTGAGTAAACTTTTCCGTTCTTTCTTTGGGAAAGAGGGGCTGGGGTGATTTGCCACCGGCGGCTCGCCGGGAGGAGTTATAGCGGAATGCCGACGTGCAGATCATCGTCCGGTGGTTCTTCCTGACCCTTGACTCTTCGGGTTTTTGAGAGGTTTTGCATAAAGTGGATGTTGCATTGAGGGCAGAACCACCCTTCACCCGAAAAGATCCAGCATTCATCTTCGACCCAATCCCTGGCTTCTTCCTCGCTGTCGCACCATCCCCCATTTTCAAGGCAGTCCTCAGCTATTCGGGTATGGCACACCATCGAATATTGATTATTTCTCTCTACAAACAATGCCGACTCCTTTTCCTATTTAGACGACCAGACCAAAGTGGGGGCCTCAGGGAAAGTTGAATTATTTTGTCCCATCATAAATAATTTTGCTCATCAATAGCAAGTAATGCGAAAATTGTCACAATCTCGTCACAATTCCCCAAACCCCCTATCCGTGGGGTTGTTAAAATGCTGTAATCATTTTAAATTACTTGAGTTTAGCTAATCGCTTCCTGCGAAATGGTCAACAATTCACTACCACTCAGTAGTACTCACGCTGGGGAATCATGACTGAGAAAAAGTTTTTTCCAAAAGGGTCGTTGATCATCCGCGAAGGCTCCGTCCAAAGAGATGCTTACATTATCGAAAAGGGGCAAGTGGAAGTTTTCCGGCAAGATGAGAAAGGAAATAAAAGGGTCATAGCGGTCCGAGGCGAACAAGAAGTTATCGGCGAAATGACCCTTCTGGAAGGCGGAACCCGTTGCGCCAACATTCTCGCCCTGGAGGATTGCGAAGTCAGCGTTTTATCGTTTAGAAGTTTCAAAGATATTCCGGATACCAACCCCGGGGTGATAGCTCTTAGAAAGATTATGGAAGCAAGAAAAAAGAGTGAAGCTTCCCTAACACCGCCCATCTCCCAACCAGTCCAATCTTAAATTAAGGGTCATTTCTCTTCTTAACCACGATCGACTCTTGATAGCAGGAAACTATTCCCCGAGAACGGAGCGGTTCAGACGACCGGACCAAAGTGAGGACCCCAGTTTTTGGCAAGGTCTTTCCCCATCGCGCGTAATTTAGCCACTTCCCTGGAAGTCATGGGCTTGAAGTTTTTCGCCCACTTTATGTTCTGGTGCAGTTCCGCCCGTGTCGCCATACCGATCGAGGCGGACGCGATGCCGGGCTGGCTCAGGGCATAGCGGAAGGCCATTTCATGAAATTGGCGCGGCATCATGCTGTGACTCAGTCCGCTCCCTTCCGACTTGTTCTGCCCTCCAAAAACCTTCATGGCGATCAGCCCTACCTGCTTTTTGTTTGCCAGCGGCCAGACTTCCTGCTCAAAATTATAAGTGTGGTGATCGACAAAGTTCACGGCGTTAAGAAGCGCATCCACTTTGAAATTTTTGAGTGCATCGACGAACCGACCCTGACGGTTGTGTCCGGAAAACCCCACATATTTCGTTAAACCATTGGCCTTGGCTTTCATCAAGGCGGCGTAACAGCCACGCCGACCAAAGACGGTTTTCGGGTCCATTTTATCAGCCCCGACACTGTGAACAAAGACCAGATCGGCATAATCTGTCTGCAGTTCGCGAAGGTTTTGTTGCAGGAGTTTCAGTGCGTCATCCCCATCAGGTTCATAGCATTTGGTGACCAGAAACACTTCCTTGCGCCGTTTTTTGAGCAAATAACCCAACTGTTCCTGAGCCTTGCCGTAGCCGGCGAACTCCGGGGCAGTGTCGAAGTAGGTCACACCCAGGTTGAGGGCCTCTTCGTATAAGCGGACAGCTTCTTTCAGGCTCAGCCGTGTGCCTGCGGCGGCGGTGCCAAACCCCAGGATGGAGATACGTTCCCCTGTCTTTCCGAGCAAGCGAGTAGGCAACATTTTAGTTCTCTCTATTTCACGGCAGATTCTAATAGTTTAACAGACCTGCACCTGAAAAATGGTATACTGTTAGCCAATAAAAATCACTTTTACTAAAAAATTATTTCAGGGGTTTACCTATGAAACTCCTCAAGTTTTTTCTGATCAGCCAGATGGTCACGGTTGCGCCTTTGCTGTTGAGCCCTGCGGAGGCCGACAACACAGAGACCTGCTACACCCTGTTTAGCCCTATTGAAAATACAGCCCACGCGATTAAAAGCCGTGGAGGGGTGTGGGCATTATTTGAGAAACGGGAAATTTACCGGAAACATGCCATAGTTGGACTTCATGTCGACTCTAAAATAACCTCTCTCATGTATACCGTTAACTATGTATGCGAAAGCCTGGAGGGTATCCCCCTGAACCCGTTGGCTAACCAGGTCGTTCCCATGATGAAAGAAAGGGGACGGGAAGGTTTTATTGAACATTATTTAACTCTTGCTCATCCCCGTGAGGAAATCGAAGTCTGGGCAGAATATGTAGATTATTATAATGCGAATTATAAACGCAAGCTGGATTTCAACCTGGTCAAGAAGACCATTGAAAAGGCGGAAACATTTTTTAAGCGTTATACGGCACTGGATAAAAAAATCAGATCAACTAATGATGTCGAAGAAGTTGCTAAAGAAGGCAATGCCATTATTGACGGTATCAAGCAGTTCCACACCACGGATCCTATTTTAAAGCAGGTCAATTTTGAAAATTTTAAAATCCCCCACGCATCAAACCTGCTCGGTCATGCAGATGAAATGTGAATATGAGCAGATAGCAAGGGCTTGAATGAGCCGAGAGAATATTTGATCGCATGATAAAGATATTGCACTTTGCCCCGGAGGCACTCCGGACTTGAATTACTTGCCCTGTTCGGTTAATCTCAACTCTCTCTGAAAACTCTAAGGAATTGAAAAATGATCAAGACCACTTTGGTCGGGCATGCCTGCCTGCTCATACAGTCCAAAGAAACCACTATTCTGACCGATCCGGTCTGGTCCGATTATCAATGGGAGGAACTCCAGGTTCTATGCCCCAGCATCGTTCTGGAAAAAGACAAAGTGCCACCGATCGATGTACTCAATATTTCGCACCGGCATCAAGACCATTTCGACATACGCACTCTTGCCTACCTGGCGCAAAATGAGAGGATCATCACGCCCGACACAATCATCCTTGCCCCTAAAGATAAAATTCTTCTGGAGGTTCTTGAGGAGTTGGAATTCAAAAATGTAAAAGTCGTTACCGATTTCGAATCCATTCAGGTCAAAGACGTGACGCTCATGCCGACCCCCTCACGCAACCAGTTGAGCACTTCCGAGGATTATTATCCTGAACACGGGCTCCTTGTTAATGATGGCGAAGTAACCATATGGAACGAGGTGGACACCATCGTGAGCCCTGAAATCATTGAGCGCATCCTCCAACAGTACGGTCAGATAGATTTAGCTCATGTCCGATTTGTTCCTCTGATAGAGGGAAACTTTTCCTATCATAAACAGACCGAACTGCCTTTGAGCGAGTACTGCACGTTTTTGAATGTTGTGAAGGCTTTGGCTCCCAAAATGGTGGTTCCGGGTGCCGCCTTTTTTCGCTATCGGGACGAAATCGGCTTCCTGAATCAATATTCGTTTCCGACCACTATGGAACAGTTCACTCGCGACCTTGCGGCTTTTTGTCCCGAGGTGCCATGCAGCTCGTTTTCACATGGTGACGTTGCCTATGTCACCCCCGATGGAGTCCGCTTCGAAAAACAGTCCTCAGATTTTGTCCGCATTCGGGAGGACGACAGCCATCTTGTGACATTCAAACCCGTATTGGAAGTTCCCGCTATAAAAACTCAAACCACCGACCCCACAGAGTACGAGCGGGAAATGAAAGTGGTGGAAGACTTCCTTGAAAATTGTTTGATGGAGCGGATTTTAAACAGCGAGTTGCTGGGCGGCTGGCAACACTGGCAGATCGTTTATCAACTGGAAATATTCGGGCAGGAAGGTTCCCAACCCTGGACGATAGATTTTGCGCAACCTGACAAACCCCAACTTCATAAAAGCGACATCGGCAAAATCAACCTCTATGAAGGGATTTCTTCATCGGAGTTATGCGCCCTGATAGAAAGCACAACCTCATGGGACTATGTGACCCTGTGTGGCAATTACCGGACTTTTAACAACATCTACCGAGTCACCAACGGAAGAGTTGAGCTCCCCCCGGAAGACAGGTCCAACTATGCCCTGGAGCCCCTGATGGACCTTTTCCCCTGGGACAGCGACATGGATCGCCGAAAATTCATGAAGGATGTTCGCCGCTGGAAGGGAAAATCAGCGTACTAGCGAATGAACGCAGATATCTGGATTAGAATAGTCATGGGTGCGATGATGGCAGGGCTCACTCTCTACGCCATGTGGGAATAAAAAAGGCCGCGCTCAAGCCAGCCCACTGTTAAACAAAAAAGCCCACCCCTCGCAGATTGAGGGATGGGCTTTTTGTTTTCTAATTATTGAATCTGGAAAATATTATTTCTTCTTTCCTCCACTTTTGCTTTCCCCCTGATCATGAGGGACTACAACTTCTACAGATTGGCTTGAGCTGTTTCCCGAGAAATCCGTAACCGTTGCGGTGACAGTGTAAACCCTGTCGCCATCCTTACCGGAACGGTCTGCCTTAACCGATACGGTATTGCCCGCTACGTTCCAGTCACTACTCGATATGGACTGATTGCTGGTTACCGTCAACACAACACTGGGGTTCGCGTCAACAGCATCGCTGACATTCGCCACCGTGGCGGCATCAACCATGCGTTTGTTGACAGGCCAGACAGTGGTCGCCAACTGATTCAGATCAAATGCTGGCGCGGTGGTGTCTTCTACCGTCACCGTCTGCGTAGCTGTTGATGAATTGTTATACGCATCGGTCGCGGTCCACGTAACGATGGTATCACCCAGACCGAATGTCGCCGGAGCATCGCTGGTGATCGTTACTGGACCGACTGCATCGGTGCCCGTAGCCGTACCAATCGCAACTATTGTTTGCAGACCCGTGGCTTCCTCGGTCACGTTTGCCGGCCCTGTGATAACAGGCGGTGTCGTGTCTTCCACCGTTACCGTCTGCGTTCCCGTTGAAAAGTTGTTGTAGGCATCGGTCGCCGTCCAGGTCACAACCGTGTCACCCAGACCGAATGTCGCCGGTGCGTTGCTGGTGATCGTTACGGGTCCCACAGCGTCCGTACCTGTCGCTGTACCAATCGCAACTATCGTTTGCAGACCCGTGGCCTCTTTCGTCACATTACCCGGTACGGTGATAACCGGAGCGGTCGTGTCTTCCACCGTTACCGTTTGCGTACCCGTTGAAAAATTGTTGTAGGCATCGGTGGCTGTCCAGGTCACAACCGTGTCACCCAGGCCAAATGTCGCCGGTGCGTTACTGGTGATCGTTACGGGTCCCACAGCGTCCGTACCTGTCGCTGTACCAATCGCAACTATCGTTTGCAGACCAGTTGCTTCTTCGGTCACATTACCCGGTACGGTGATAACCGGAGCGGTGGTATCCTCAATCGTTACCGTTTGCGTTGCCTTGCCCTCATTGCCTGCGGCATCAGTTGCCGTCCAGGTCACTGTCGTATCACCCAGACCGAATGTGGCCGGAGCATTATTATCTAAGGAAACAACCCCTACGTTATCGGTCACTGTCGGAGCAACCAGATTGACCACCGTCTGCTGACCTGTCGCCTCTTTGGTCACGCTGGCAGGGGGCGTAATAACCGGAGCTTCGTTATCCACTGTCACCGTCACCGTCATCGAAGCCTCAGATATATTGCCTGCGCCGTCTTCAGCTTCCCAGGTTACCGTTGTGGTACCTGACGAAAACGCAGAACCCGAAGCGGGGCCAACCGTCTGTGTCACCGTCACTGAACCGGAATTGTCCGTTGCCGTTGCGGACGCAAAACTCACTATCGCCGTTTCCTGCCCCGGATCGCTATTCACCGTGATGTCTGCTGGAGCCGTGATGACGGGAAATTCATTATCCACCACCGTTACCTTTATCGAAGCCTCAGCGGTATTGCCTGCTTCGTCTTCTGCTTCCCAGGTTATCGTGGTGCTGCCTATCGAAAATGCAGAACCCGAAGCAGGTCCAGCCGTCTGCGTCACCGTCACCGAGCCGGAATTGTCGGTCGCCGTTGCCGCGGCAAAATCGACTACTGCCGTTGCCTTCCCCGGATCGGTGTTCACCGTGATGTCGGCAGGAGCCGAGATCTCGGGAGAAGTTGTGTCACTGGCCGCCTCAGAGCGCTCCCACATCTGGATATAGGCTTCTGCGGAATTGAACAGCGGGTCCAGATCGGTGTCGGTCACCCCTATATTCTTGAGATCGGCAATCAAGTCAGGCACCAGCCCGACATGAGCCAGACCGTCTGTATTAAAGTTGAAGGTTCTATCTCCCGTAACTTGTTTGTCAAACGTTCCGAAACCGGGAATGGTAAAAGGGTATTGAACCTCGTTCGTTTGCGGACTGCCATCTAATAATCCCGTCGCCGGGTTTCTGCACGCAACAGGTCCAAAACGCGGTCCAGGGTGCTGGGTCATGCCGTTGAAGTCGGTACCCAAAGCGACCCCTAAAGGTCCCATTTCTTCCACCGCCTGGAGATACTTTTGTGCGAAAATTTTGCTTGAATTACCGCAATCGTTTGTTACAGGGGCAGGAGTTGCCGAATTATTATCGTCATCATATTGTATGAATTCCGCCCGGTCGCCGCCCTTGAACACCCCTACTCCCACCATCCCCCCGAGGTTCCTGATACGTTGGAGTTGAGCATGAGTTTTTTCCTTTTCACTTTTCTCCACCTGTTGATCCACAAAATTAACATGAGAGGCAACGAGTGGATAGTTTCGGGCTTCGGCGATTTGCAGAGCTCTTTCCACTCCCAATGCCGACATATGATCAATGTCGATCACCATTCCCTTATCCATAAATTCATTCATGAGAAATTCGCCCTTGGACGAAAGCCCTTTAGTGTTACAGTGGGCTCCAAAAGAAGAAGGGTAACTGGGGCTATCCGTAATGCCTCCAAGTAGAAAAAGGAGAAATGGGTCCAGGGCGTTTCCGCCAAACTTGAAGTTATAGCCCTCTGCTGCGCAATCCCGCACACTGAAATATTCCCCTCTAGCTATACGATTGCCGGTGTTTATAGCGCTTTTAAACGTGGCCGCGCCGCCGAACTCATTATCGAAATCGTGAATGGGGAACATATGCCGCACTCCCCGGTTGTAGTATTTCTCGACTTCACTTCGAATGAAACTTTGAGAACAATCCCCCGCCTTTTTGCAATTGAACAGGCTTTCGGTTTCTATACCGAGCACCACTGCCAGTTTGCCATCCTCAATGACTTGCCGAGCTTCAGCCGGGCTCTTAACAATGCGGAACCAACCTTTTCCTGCTCCACCGTTCTGCATATCAACATACGTCTGCAGAAGGTAGGCGTTGCTTAATTGAATATCAATATCCTGCATATTCTGCTTGCAGTCACGGTGTTTCTTGCGTATTCCAACCCTGCATAGCACCTCATTGTTGACAGCCAGCATCACCATCAAACGCATGCCTCCCTGATAGGCCCTCTCCAGCCACTTGTAATACATCTGTTGATGCGTGGTGCTGGTAGACCGGGGCCACCCGGTAAAATCATGCCCGCCATCTGCGTCGCTACTTGGAGCGATTCCATTATTATTACTTCCTGCTCCATCGTGCAAACCTTTGCCAATAGGGTCGCCGCTAAATGGCAAATCACCATGGTTTTTACCATGCACTGGCTGGCCTTTAATGGTGCCGGCAACCGAGAAGTTGATTCCCAAGGCAGTATAAATTGCGTCTACATGATAGGAAAAATCGTCGGGAGGTAAAGCTCTGTTGACACCGCCAAAGTTGAAAGGTTGCCCCCATAGAACCAGTCCTCCAAAGGCTTCGTTGGAAAACATGTGGGCATGAAGGTCGGCATAACCCCGCAATGGCTGACCAGAAGGTTGTGACTGGTACGTTGTATCCAACTGGTTAACATTTGTGGTCGGCTCGGCGATTCGGTCCATGGGTTTACATCTAATAGTTAGACCAACCCATTCTCCTCGCAGTCCGGGATTGCACGAGTAGCGTTTGAAAACACCATCTCCACATATCTTTTCGTCTGCTCCCCCGCAATGATCATCGGCTATGGCCGGAGTTGCCCATGCGGCAACCAGTACAAAAATTATCGCGAAAAATTGAATACATTTTTTCTGTTTCGTGATTGGCTTGCAGGGAGAGGGGAGCATGTGTTTTTCCTAACAGTTTCAAAGAGTTATGAAATTACAAAGCTTTGCAGAAATCCTTACACCAATGTCACTCTATAGGCAAAGAAGAGAAAATCAAGGCAAATTTCGCCCTTAAACATCATTAATTTAGCACCCACAATAAGACAGGGAATTTCAATGCTTTTCGCCTCCCACGAATGGGGGGGGCTTGCCAGCCGGTAATGAGGCAAAACCTCATTTAAGCCGAGACAAATTGTTGTTCAGCAAATAAAGCGATGGTACCCCTTCGGGGCACGTGTGGTATCCCCAACCATAAATTTCATGCCCGGAACGGGTAAAGGCTAATGAAAAATATAACGCACGTTGGCCCACGCCTAGTGGTTGAGATTTTTTCCTTTAGAACCCATATTGTTGGGTACGCAATTTTAGGGAGGTAGGCCCATGAGATCTTTCGCGTTACTTATCTTCATATTCTTCATTCCCTCCCCGGCTCAAAGCCTGGAGCATGGCATTCCGGCGAGGCTGGCGGCAGACTTCATCCACTCGGTGATCGAGGCCGGGCGGACCACTTACTCCCAGAAAGTGGTGGAACATTTAGCCCGGCAAAACGCTCTCGCCGCTTCTGAAGATTGGGAACAGGAAGATACCCTGCTTTTGCCAGCACAGTTTCTTTCGATGTCATCCAAAATCTCCAACTCGCGCAGGGTTGGCATGAAGTACCGGCTGATGAGCCTCTGGCCCCTCAACAAACACAACTCACCCCGATCACAGAACGAAAAACTCGGGCTCGAAGAAGTCGCAAAGAATCCGGACAAACCTTTCACCTGGATCGTTCCGCGTGAAGGGCGCTGGTATTTTGAGGCGATTTATCCGGATATCGCCGTCTCGGAAACCTGCGTCACCTGCCACAACAATCACCCGAACAGTCCCAAAACAAATTTTAAAAAGGGCGATGTCATGGGGGGAATCATCATCGACCTGCCTTTAGGCAGACGCACTGAAAAAAATGTCGATGAAAAATTTCTGCTTGCTCCGGAGGTGGTAGCAGACTATGTGCACTCGGTTTTGGATTCGGACCGTACGGTATACGCCCGGCACATTGTCAACCGGTTGGAGGAGCGCGGCATTCTGCAGTCCAAAGAAAAATGGGAAAATGCTAAGGCCATCATGCTTCCGGCGCAGTTTTTATTGAATAGCGCCGAGGCGATTAAATCCAAAAAACTGGGACTGTATTTTCGATTGATCAGCCTTTATCCCATTAATCCACTGAACCGGCCCGCTAACGAGTTTGAGCAGAACGGACTGGAAAGCGTGGAGGTGCACCCCATTCGCCCTTATGTCAAGCATACCAAGGTGGGTCGAAAAGAATATTTCCAGGCTATTTATCCAGATATTGCGGTGACGCGCGGGTGCGTCAACTGCCACAACGGCCACCCCGGCAGTCCGAAAAAAGATTTTGTGCTGGATGATGTGATGGGCGGGATTCTGGTGAGCTTTCGCGTCGAATAAAGCAGGCCGGGTTGTCTTTCTCAGCTCCAGATTTCCTGGAACTGTTCAAGAAAATCGGGTTCCATTTTGGTGGTGCCAAAAATATTAACCTGTTGATGGTTATTGAAGCCGTGGAAGTCGCGGCTACCGGTCACGATCAGATTGAAACTTTCAGCCAGGTTTACGAAATAAGGAACGGTGCCCATTCTTTCGTGGTAGGGGTAATGGCATTCGAGGCCCAGAAGCCCCATTTCCTTCAACTCTTCCAGCAAAACCGGAGCGTTTTCGGGATGTCTCCCCTTTTCGGGACAGATAAGTGAGTAAGACCGCTCGCCCGGATGAGCCATCACCGGCACACCCCCACTTTCCCGCACCAGAGTGATGGCAGTTTGCGCGTCCAGATTTTCCCGCTCGACATTATATTTGACCAGATACCTCTCAAACGCCTGACCCGCATTTGAAACAATGCCGAGCCTCGCCATCTCGCGTGCAAGATGCGGCCGGGCGAGAACCCCTTCGGCCGCTCTTTTCACATTCTCAAGCTTCAGCATTCCCCGATACCTTTCCGGAATCACCCCATCTATCCGCTCAATCAACTGGCACATACGCTTTTCCCGCGTTTCGGTCATTGTTTGCACCCGATCTTTGAGCGCAGGAGTCAGGGATTCATAATCCCTAAAATAGGCCAATAGATGAATATTAAAATCGTGAAACTTTACGGTGATTTCTATACCGGGGAAAGCGGTAATTTCCGTTTCCTCCGCAGACTGAAGGAACTCTGGAATACCCTCGAAAGTATCGTGGTCGGTCAGGGACAGAACGGAAACATCATTTTTTTCCGCAATCTCAATCAGTTCCGCAGGCGAAAACTCGCCATCGGAAAAGATAGAATGCATATGAATTTCGGACTTCCGCATTGGCATAGAATAACCGTCCCATTTTCTATGTATACTAACGGGTTTTCCATGTATTTCATAACAAAATGCGCTACCTTAGTGCCCATGAAGCAAATACTATTGATTTTTATGATATTTATGGCGGGATGCCTTGCTTTGGAACGGAACACCTCCTCAACAGCAGAATCCCCGGAGCGGAAAATTCTCATTGTGTACACCGGCAACCTGCTGGCAGAGCTGAAACCCTGCGGATGCTCCAAGGAAGAAGATCAAGGCGGCATTGAGCGGCGCATGCAGTACCTCAAAGATACTCGCAAAGAGCACCCTCACCTTCTGCTTGTGGATACCGGCGACCATTTTAAAGAACCCACCCGCCAGGGAAAACTGAAAGCCGAAACGCTTCTTATCGCAACGGAACAAATGCAATATGATGCCGTTGCTCTGGGAGACCGGGACCTGGTTTATGGCTCCGATTTTTTAAAGCACCGGGCGCAGATCCCCTGGATTGCGGGAAACCTGACGATCGATCATTTTGAACCTGCCCAGTCACGGATAAAAACATTCACCAACGGGCTAAAAGTGGGCATTCTTGCGGTGGCAGACCCTGGCCTGTTTTATGACCATATCGGTCTGAATATTAACGACCCAAAGTCTGCAGCCTTAAAACATATTACCCGTATGCGTGACACGGAAAAGCCGGACCTCATCGTCCTTCTCACCCATGCGAAACGGGAAACAGCACTGGATTACCTGGAACTGGATGGGGTGGATATTGTGATCAACGGCCATATTGACACCGAATCGGATGTCATTGATATGGCACCGGTACAAAAAGATGGGAAACTTTTCGTCCAATCCTCTCCCAGGGGACAGAAAATGGGAGAATTGAGGGTGCAAGTCGACCCGGAGGGCAACAAATCTTTTAATCACAGCATGGTGAAACTGGATTCAAGTGTAAAATTTGACTCTGAAATGGTAAAGTTATATGAACAGTATAATGAAAAAGTCGAAGCCATGTTCTTCGAGACTCTGGCGAGTAAGAGAGACAAGAGTAAACAATCTGTTTACGCTGGGGAAACTGTGTGCAAGACCTGCCATTTGGCAGAGCACACAGTCTGGTCGGAGTCGCGTCACGGCCGGGCTTATGACACTTTAAGGAAAATCAACAAGGCGTTTGATCCGGAATGTCTGGCCTGCCATGTGGTCGGCTTTAACCTTCCGGGCGGCTTTATAAGTGAGCTGGATACTCCGAGCCTGAAAAATGTGCAATGCGAGGTATGCCACGGTCCCGGTCGGGACCACGCATCGTCCCCGCAATCGGGTTTTGGCAGGCAGGCCACAGAGGCTTGTAAACAATGCCATGTGAAAAATCATAGTCCGCGTTTTAATTACACGGAATATTGGCCAAAAATTAAACATTGAACCGGCGAGCCGCCGGTGGCAACTGGCAAGAGCTCTTTGGGCTGAGTTGGCCCATTGCTCGCCAAAGAAAATTAACGAACCGGGAAATCCCCGAAACTACGTTTTAAACATATTAAGGAGTGGTTCATGAAAAAGGTTTCCGCCGTTTTGCTGGTTGTACTTTTCCTGTTGCCGGGATGGGTGCAGGCCGATGAAAAAATTCGCGGCAAGTATGAAGTGATCGGTGACATAAACAAACTCAAAGATGTTAAAACGATCAAGATGGTCGAGTTTTTCAACTATTCCTGCGGGCATTGCTATCGGTTTCTGGAGACTTCCAAACGTCTGCGTAGCAAGTTCAAGGACAAGCTCCATCACAAAAAATTTCCCATCTACTGGGGCAACCAGACAGCCTACCCGGCAATGGCTTTTTATATCGCCGATGAACTGGGGGTGGAAGAAGAGTTTACCCAGGAACTGTTTAATACCAGTTTCAAACTGAACATCAATATTTTTCAACCCAAGGTCATCAAGTTTCTGGCCCGCGACTTCAAGATAAGCAAGGAAATGACAGAGGGCATGCAAGCGGCTCACATCAAAGCCAAAACTGATCGTTCTCTGGAGTTGGCCAAGGAATTCAATGCCACTGAAACACCAACAATAATCATTAACGATGTCCTGAAAGTAGCACCAAGTATGACCAATGGAAGTACCGAGGAGATGACGGACAATCTGATGACAATTTTTGAAGACATTTTAAAGAAGAATAGCTAGTGGCCACCTGTACCTACAATCTCGACCTATTCTGAAAAGCTGAAATGAAACGAAACTTCCGAAAATATCCGTTGATCCTGGTGGCAGGGCTTTTGGCTCTCCTATGCCTGCCTCAAGTCCATACTCTGGGCCCAGTCAACTTCCAGGGAACGGCTGATGCGGGTTTTTTCAACAATGACCTGGAAACATTTGAAGAGGTCATTGATTTGGTTTCTGAAAAATATGTCTACCCTCCAGACCATAAAAAACTGTTTACCGCCGCTATTGAAGAAATGATAAAAAATGCTGACTCGGAAGAGTTAACACTCAGCAAAAATCCTGGCATCAATACTCTGAGATACAGGAGCAGAGCCACTCAATATAAGCTGACCTACGACCGAAACCACGACTGGGATGAACTCCAGAAAATTTATTATTTTCTTCACGACCAGTCCCGCAAAGAGATCACCAAGGAAAGCCTGGAAAACTCGGCGATCGAAGGAATCATGAGTTCGCTGGATGCCTATTCCCAATATATGGATCAGGACTCCTTTGAAAAATCCATGCGTGATACAGAAGGAAAATATGGCGGGTTGGGGATGGTTATCACCATGAAAGATAACCGGCTCTATGTGGTCAAAACCATGCACAATTCACCGGCTGAAAGAGCAGGAATTCTTGCCAAGGATTCTTTCGTGAGCGTGAACGGCAAAGATATCACCGGTCTGCATATTCAAGAACTCGCCGACCTGCTTCGAGGGTACCCCGAAACAAAGGTCACCCTCACCTTGTTGCGGCCCAGCGAAAAAAGAAACCGCACCTACACCCTCACTCGGGAAATCATTTTAATCAACACGGTAGAATACAAAACACTCGAGGACAAAATTGGTTATTTAAAGATCAATAGTTTTTCCAAACAGACCGAGAAACAGTTGGAAGCAGGTTTGAAGCAGGCTAAAAAAGAGGGCGTAAAAGGATTCGTTCTGGACTTGCGTGAAAATCCGGGCGGACTGCTCACCCAGTCGGTGAAGGTGGCCAGTCATTTTCTTTTCAAGGGACGGATGGTGGTTTATACGCAGGGCAGAGCCGAGGACGACTACCATGAATACCGCGGCCTGTATAAAGACAGCCTGCATCAGGTCCCGGTTGCGGTTCTCATCAATCAGTACAGCGCCAGCGCTTCAGAAATTGTCGCCGGGGCGTTACGAGATTCGGGAAAGGCCCTGATCGTTGGTGAAAATTCCTACGGCAAGGGTTCCGTGCAAACCATCTTCAGGTTAAGCGATGGCTCGGGACTGCGCCTCACCACTTCAAAATATTATACACCGTCAGGGGTCGACATCACCGAGCGTGGCATTGTTCCTGAGGTTCGTATCATCAATGATGTCGCAGGGGAAGAGATTCTGGATTCAGACAAAACATCTAAAGACCCCGCACTGCCTTCGCTGAATTTAAAAGTATCGAACCTCAATAAATTTTTTGAAAAGCAAGGCGTTGCTTTGAACATGGAACATGATGCCACCGTGGAGCTTGCGCTTCGTATCCTGAAAAACACTACCGTGGCCAGCAAAAAACGGTCGATGGAAAAAGCCCGTGAAATAGCTGCCAATAGCAATTATTAGTCCACATTAAGATTACAGGGGTTGCCAGAAATGAATATCATCAACATCGATTACGAAAAAGGAACCGTTCAAAGCGATTTTTTCCATTGGAAAATTGTTTCGAATAACGACAACAAATTTCTTCTTTTGCAACGGGAAGAGGACGGAAGGTTCCACGCCGCAGAAGCAGATGTTAAAAAGAAGCACATCTGGGAAGTCAAAGAAATATCCTACCGCGGACCCAACGGCGACACCTTCTTCTACGACGAGGACAGTGGCATCATTCAGGTATAGCCACTAGGCGGTGCTGGGCGCACGGCCAGCACTACGTTACCCGTCAAGTAAGCAACGCTCCGTGGTATTCTTCCACAGCTTTCGTGCCCCGAAGGGGTAAAGCGCACGTGATATTTAACCTTAGCTCTCGTGCCCCGGAGGGGTAATACTTTAACAACCTTCCCCCTGACAAGGTGGACGTGATATTTTTCCTGAGCTCTCACGCCCCTTTAAGCTCGAGCATCGGGCTACACATGTTCCCCCCTCAGTGTGAGAACAGATGGATTCCAATCAGTTAAGCAAAAATCGAAAGAGCGGTATAAAATTTATCCCGGATTTCCCTTTCGATAAACTTGGCGGGAGATTCTTTAAGTTTGAACCGTTGCAAAATACTTGGATGGATGGGGGAAGGAGCGAACTCCCCACTATTCCCCAACTCTAGCTCGTCTGCAACGCAATCCGCAAAATGCAGAATGGCAGTTTCTTTAGCAAACATACCGGCTTGTAAAGGCTGATGATGAAAAGCCACAGGCTCATAAATATTTTGTGGAAGTCCCCACTCTTTCATCAAATAGGAGCCTATTCTTGCGTGACTCATGCCAAGCAACTCTACTTCCACATCAGAAAGGTTTTCTTTATTTTCTTTACAGCGAACCAAGATCTCCATGGACAATTCAGGAAGCTTATTATAAAGAACCAGACTCCCCATATCGTGTAACATGCCCAGCAAATAAAACTTTTCTGCATTCATCATTTTAGTTTTCTGGGCCAGATGTTTCCCGATGACCCCACAAGCAATGGAGTGCCTCCAGAAAGATTTCATGTCCACCAATCCTTCGCAATAACCTTTGGGAAAACCTTTAAATTCTTTCATTACTGAGGTTGCCAAAATCAACTCATTAAGCTGTTCAACTCCCAACACATTGAGGGCATGAGGCACGTTTTCCACTTTTTCTTCGAATCCGTACATCGGGCTGTTGGTAATCTGCAGAATTCGAGCGACCAGTGCAGGATCGTTATTGATGATCACTGTCAGATCATCAAATTTAAAATCGGGGTTATCTATGGCCTGTTTGACTTTTAAATACACTTCAGGTGGAGAGGCAACGGAGTCTTTTACGAGTTCCTGGAGATTGATAGCTTTTCTATTCATAGCTGAGTTTTTTTATAACTAACATTTAAAGATAAAAAGGAAAAAATCACTGATAACGGCGGCTCGCTGGCAGTCAGTGGTCCTGGAATATGCGCAGGGATTTCAGGTGAGCCAGGGAGGTTCTCAGGATTTCTTTAGTTTTACCTGCCAGGAAGTTTCCCCTTAAGTCGAGCTTCTTCAATTTGGGAAAGTTTTTTGAATTCGCCAGGGCCAGTGCTCCGGCATCGCGGACCTCATTCCATCCCAGCTGTAAAACTTGCAAGCCAGGAAAGCTCGAAGAGTTCGCCAGGGCGATGGTGCCTTCATCAGCGAAAAAATTGTGTTTCAAGATCAATGTTTTGAGTTTTGGCAACGGCTGGGACCGGGCCAGAATTTCGGCCCCTTTCGGACTGATGTCGTTGTACCTCAAATCGATCTTTTTGAGTTTTTTTATAAAATCCTGTTTGAGGAGAATTTCAAGACCTTCATCTCCTATCTTTTTTCCCGACAGGTTCAGAACCCCTCTTGACAGGTTTTCGATAAAGAGTTTTTCGTAATCCACCGGCCCTGTCAGGTCGAACTGGGCATTTACCGGGTTTGTCGGCAGGAGAAAGAGCATTAACAGAAAAACCCATTTTCGTTTCTGCATCTGGAAGGTCAGTCCTCTGAGTCTCTGTTCGCGGCGGCCCGTGCCTTAAGTTCTTCCCAGCTATTGATCAAATCCTCGTCATCCTCATCCGTGGCCTCTTCATAGAAGAAATCCTTCAGGTCGTCCACATGAAGATGGCAAAGCCGGGTGCGGCATTTTGCTTTTTGAAGCGACTCGATCCCTTCACGCCGGATTCGGTTTGAGGTGATAAACAAATGTTTTAATTTTGAAAGCGTTTGGGATTCGGCAATAGCGATGGCGCCCTCATCTTCAACCAGGTTGCCATAAAGACTGAGCTTTTTCAGGTTGCTCATATAAGGCGATTCCGCAATCGCCTTGACTCCGTCATCGCTTATGACATTGCCATAAATATCAAGGTCCGTCAGCCCTTTGAAGTTTTCTGAGTTGGCAATCGCGGCAATTCCCTCGTCGCCAATATTGTTATTTGGCAGAATCAGCTTTTTCAGCCTGCGCAGGTTCTTGGATTGGGACAACTTGATGGCCCCTTTATCCCCAATATTCTGGTTACTCAAATCGAGATTTTTTTTGTCTGGAGTTAAAAACTGTTTAACAAGATATTCAACACTCGCCACGACCCATCACCTCTTTACAAGTTAAAAATGGAAATCCAAGGATTCCCCATTGTAACACATCCCTGCCGGCTTTAGTCCCCAAGCATGACATATCGCATCAGGAACAGCACAGCTATCAGGATCATTACGGGGTGGACAGACTTGCCTGAACAGATTTTCAGGATAGGGTAAGTAATAAAACCCAGGGCCATGCCATCGGCGATACTATAGGTCAAAGGCATGCCCACAAAAGTCAGGAAAGCGGGGAGTGCTTCATCCCATTTATTCCAGTCAATCCGGGTCAGGTTGGAAGCCATGAGACAACCCACAATGATCAGCACCGGAGCGGTAATAGGATAGAGCGTCTTACCCGTCTCCAGAGTGTAACCCCCACCAATCATTTGAGCCACTGGGGACAGGAAAAGCGCCAGCAAAAACAGGACCGCAACCACGACAGCGGTAAGGCCAGTGCGCCCTCCTTCCGCAACACCAGTAGAACTTTCGATGTAGCACACCACCGTAGAGGTTCCCATGGCGGCTCCCGCAGTGGTGGCCACCGCATCCGGCAAAAACGCGCGAGTCGCGCGGGGCAGTTTTCCATGTTTCATGAACCCAGCTTGTTGGCTTACTCCAACAAGGGTGCCTGCCGTATCGAACAAGTCTACAAACACAAATACCAGAACCACGGTGATCAGGCCCAGGTCGAACGCCCCTGCAATATCCATCTTCATCAAAGTAGGCCCGATAGCAGGCGGCAGAGAAACCAGCCCCTGGTAAGTCACCAGTCCGAAAGGAAGTCCCGACAAGGTCAACAGAACCATGCCGATTAAAATCGCACCTTTGATTTTTCTCTGTAGAAGAACCCCGATCAGGACCAATCCGGAAAGGGTAAAGATTACGGGAAGGCTTTTCAGATTCCCCAGTTTTACCAGAGTTCCCGGATTCTCCACGACCAGTCCGCCTTGGACAAACCCGATAAACGCAATGAACAATCCGATCCCTGCGGCGATTCCGCTTTTCAGGAAATCGGGAATCAGGTTAAGGATAAGCGTACGCACCCGCATAAGGGTGAGAACAATTAAAATGAGGCCGGAACAAAAAACAGCACCGAGAGCTGTTTCCCATGAAATTCCCTGACCGATAACAACGGTATAAGCGAAGTAAAAATTGATTCCCATTCCAGGAGCCAGGGCAATGGGGTAGTTGGCCCATAGCCCCATTATCAGGCATCCCAAAGCGGCAGAAAGACAGGTTGCCGTCATCACTGCGCCGAAATCCATTCCCGTCTCGGACAAAACAGCAGGCTGGACAAAAATGATATAGGAAGCAGTCAGGAAAGTGACCAGTCCCGCCCTGATTTCGGTGGGGATATCCGTCCCATTCTGAGTTAATAGAAAAAAACGGTCGACTCGATGTTTAAGAGGTTCCACAATTTTTTCCCCGCGCCCTGGGAATTTCAGGTTTTCAGGAATTGTTCTTCAACTAGAGCCACTTCTTCTTCCCGAGTGTTCACCCTGCCCATCACCCGTGCATCCCGAAGCGCATTGAATACGGACTGAAAAACCGGGCCGGGTTCCAGTCCCATTTCAACCAGGTCATCCCCTGTCAACGATGGCTCTGCCTTGCCCTGGTACTGGGTAAAATAAATATTCGCGTATTGGTTGAGCCGGTCCGAGGAAGACAATGCTATCAAAAAAATAACCGCTTCAACAGAAAGGCTGTCAAAGGTATGGTAAATCTCCTTCGGTCCCCATTCCTTTTGGGACTGCAACCGTTTCAAACTCTCACGGCAGGCGATTCTGTCCTGCCCCATTGAGCTTTTCATTCGAGTTGGCAGTTGGAGGCGATCAACCGCTTTCAAAAACGCTTCTTCCTCCAGAGAGTGAAACAGTCCCATAAAATAGATGCGCCAGATTTCCGGCTCCCTGGGGAGAGTGGTCATACTCCCCCAGGAAATCACTGATTCCAGTCTTGCCAGAGTTTCCATGTCTTTAGGGTCTTGCAACATTTCCGGCGAAACGAACTGAAACAAATCAAACTCCCGCATCCTGTGTATGCAATCCACCGGGCGTTTCTCATTGAGGAGTAGTTTGATCTCGTTGAACAAACGCGTTCCGCTTAAAGAATCGACCAGGCGCTTTTTGATGGTGGTGCGCATAAACGACTCGGCCTGTTTACCCATTGCGAAACCAAATCTCTGCTCAAACCGTATGGCCCTGAACAACCGGCAAGGGTCTTCAATAAAACTCAAACTGTGCAGGACATGGATTTCCCGATTTTTTAAATCCCTTTCCCCATTAAAAAAATCGATCAGGCAAAACGCGTTTGCCCCTGTCAGCTTAACCGCCATACAGTTTATGGTGAAGTCGCGCCGAAAGAGGTCAGACTTGACCGAACTTTTTTCTACTGTCGGCAAAGCACCAGGGTGCTGGTAATATTCCATACGTGCTGTGGCCACATCTATACGATAGCCATCAGGGAAAATCACTACCGATGTGCCGAACTTTTCATGCGACTTCATCCTGCCGCCAAATTCTTCCGTCAGGTGGGAGGCAAAAGAAATCCCTTCCCCCTCAACAACAATATCAATATCCTGGTTAGGGATATTCAAAAGCAGGTCCCTCACGAAACCTCCAACCGCGTAAACAGACAGGTTCAAACGGTCCCCAACCTGGGCAATGCGTTCAAGAAGTTTGAAAACATTCTTATCCAGCCTTTCCTTAATCAGGCTCTTCAAACTCTTCTGGTCTCCGGCCTTTCCCTGGAATGGGATTTTGGAGGACGCCATATCATTGTGCAATGCCCGGAGCAAGTCGCCCCGGCTTACCACACCGAGCAACTTGTTCTCAGAATCGATAACAGGAATGAGTTTCTGTTTCTCCTCTATTACCAGCGGGACTATCGACTTGAAATAAGCTTCAGGAGTCGTAACCGTAAAGCGACTTATCATCAAGTCTTCCACACAGTCCTTTTCCATGGCATGGTGGATGGCTTTTTCTACAATCTGGCGGGTGATCAGGCCCACCGGTTGCTCCCCTGACAAAACCGGAAGCGTATTTAAATTATAAAGCGTCAGTTTTTTTTCAACCGATTGAATGCTGTCGCCCACATCCACCGCAATGGCGGGGGCATGCATGATATCCCTGATGCGACTCAACGGTTGAACCAGGCTTTCCAGATTATCCAGCAGTTTTTCCTTTGCCTGCACCAGTGTGAGTTCCTTGATAGTGGCAGATGCCGCGCTATCATGACCGCCTCCCCCGAAAACCTGGGCCAGCTCCGCGACATTGACTTCCGGGATACTACTGCGTGCGATTAAATAGATTCTCTTGTCCAGCCGAATCAAGGCGAACACAGCAGTAAGGTTTTCCAAATCCATGACGTTTTGAACCACATAAGCCAGGTCCCGGACAAAATGATCGGAAGATGCTGTAGTGAGTGAAACCTCAACACCGTTTATCAGGTGATTTTCCAGACTGGATACCATTCCATTAAAAATATCCAGTTGTTCCGAGTTCAACTTTTGCCGCATATAACTGGAAACCCGGCTCAAGTCCGCTCCCCGCTTAATCAGGTCTCCGGCAGCTGTCAAGTCCTCTGGAGTTGTGGAAACGGCAACCAGCGAATGTGTATCCTGGTAAATCCCCAGAACCATCAAGGTGCATTCTTCTGGTGTTAGAGATATATTCTTTTCAAGTAAAATTTCGTGAAGGAGAGTGCTTGTTGCGCCTCTTTTTTTTATTATCTTCCGACCAACTTTGAGTTCAAGTTGTGGGTCCGGGTGGTGATCATAAATATGAACCTCCACCTGCGAATCATCCAGCAGAGAACCAAAAACCCCGATCCTTTCCGGAGCGTGGGTATCGACAACCACTAAAAGACTGACTTGGTCCAAAGAAATGTCCTTGATTCGGGTGAATTCTAAAGAAGGGCTTCCTTCTTTCAGAAAATCATCCACCAAACGCTCTGCGGAACCTGGAAGGACCAGATGGGCCTGTGGATACAGCTTTTTAGCCGCCATCATGGAAGCCAGGCAATCAAAGTCCGCGTTCAAATGTGTTGTGATGACTTGCATG
>Ga0233449_1000972_pt1 | contig 28844 bp, 27 predicted proteins | sample SI_124_October20_FD_183012 | JGI IMG/M metagenome (GOLD analysis project Ga0233449, IMG submission 183012) | Seawater microbial communities from Saanich Inlet, British Columbia, Canada - SI_124_October2016_200_MG | ecosystem: Environmental > Aquatic > Marine > Inlet | place: Canada: British... | reverse complement strand
TTGGCCAGATCAAGGCCGACAGTGGTAATATTCATCCGGGGGGCTCCTTTGGCTCGGGGTTGTTATCAACAACTCCCATATTGGCACTTTGATGCCGTGGGCGGGAGCCATCCACCCCATCCGTTGTTGGAAGGGAGCTGGAAAGGGCAGGCTGGTCATACGCAGACGAAAAACATCCATTGGACCCATGGACGTGCAAATATCGGGACCAAAAGATTCTCGGAAAACGTTCAAGCGCTCCCCGGAAAAAGAGCCGATACAAATACGCTCAATAAGCTTGCTGTCTCTGATTGTTTTTACCAGCGGCGCAACGACAGCATCTGATTTTGGATCCAGATTGATCCGCAGATCCGGCCAATGGTCAAACAAATCTTCCAGCAAGGGAATGGGTTCTTGGCCATCAACACGGGCTTGTTTTATTTCTGACCAATCAAGGTCGGATATCAGTCCCTTATGGTGGGTGACGCGATCAAGGCGGTCGTCGTGAAAGGCAATCAAGACGCCGTCCCGTGTCACATGGACATCGGTTTCCAGATAGCGAAAACCAAGATCAACAGCGCTCTCAAATGCTGCCATGGTATTTTCCGGCTGGTCATTTGACGCACCACGATGTGCCAGGGCAATCGGACCTGTCGTGTCGAGATAAGGTGGAACCGTCATGGTGCTCCGGCGGATAAAGGGGCAAATGAAGTCTGTAACCCTGGCACAAATTTTCGTGGATGGCGATGCCGTAAATTGTTGCTGATGGTGGGACGAGAGCGCTTGTGCGTGTTAAATATTAGATAGTTTAAGCAGTTTCGGAGAACAACGACGTGTCATCAGGTTCAGGCAGTATTTTTCATGGCGGGGAACCGCCAGAAGACGAGACTGGAAGTCGTCCCTGGCTTGATTTGTCGACCGGAATTTCTCCGGTGGCCTATCCATTTTCAACACTGGCTACTGCAACCTGGCAAATCCTGCCACGCCAACGAGATGAACAACGCACACTTGACGCGGCAGGCCACTATTTCGGCAATTCCCATCCGGGGAATATTTGCATGGGGGCCGGATCACAAGCTTTACTACAGGCCATTCCTTGTTTGTTTCCGCCGGGCAAAGTCGCAGTTTTCAGTCCGACCTATGCAGAGCATGCCTGGCGATGGACAGAGGTCGGTCATTCAGTCGTTGAAATATTTGATCTGGATAATGTAGAAGCCGATTGCCGCTATGTCGTGCTGGTTAACCCGAACAATCCAACAGGGGAAAGCCACGCACCCGACAGGTTGCTTGAATTGGCAACGATGCTGGCGGCCAGGGGTGGCTACCTTGTGGTCGACGAAGCTTTCTGCGATGTGATGCCTGAGATCAGTGTTGCGCGCCATGCAGGTCGACCGGGTTTGCTGGTTCTGCGATCATTTGGGAAGTTCTTTGGCCTGGCAGGCGCGCGAATCGGATTTTTGTTGGGGCCTTCTGAGTTTATCGCCGCAGTCCGAGAAAAATCCGGATTATGGCCGGTAAATGGACCGGCTCTGGCCATCGCGACAGAGGCTTATGAAGATGTCAGCTGGATCGAGAGCCACCGGAAAATGTTGACTGAACGGACTGCGCGGTTGCGCGAGTTACTTAAGGGCCACGGTCGGATCATCGGCAGCACGGACCTGTTTGTTTTGCTGGCAGCAAAGTCTGCACCGGCGTTACTGGCCAAACTGGCAGCACAGCAAATTCATGTCCGGCATTTTCCCGAGAATCCTGAGTGGCTACGGTTCGGCCTGCCTGACAAAGAAGAAGATTGGCTGCGGCTTCACTCGGGTCTGATCGGCTAAGTTATATACGACTTGCCAGGCGCTTCGTTCAGGCTCTGCAATAACCAGCTGCCGTCCGTATCAACCGGTAAATTTGTCCAGCTTGTCCTGGTCAGGGAAAGCGGGTCGATTTGAAGTCTCAGTGCCTGATCCGGTGTTAAATCCAGTGCTAAAGCTACAGCGGCCCGGATCACACCTGCGTGAGCAACAACAATGAAGTTTCCTTCTTCCCGATTTTGTTGTATCGCCGCCTGCACACGCTGCATCATGTCAAAAAAGCTTTCCCCATGGGGCGGTGCCGTGTGTCCTGGATCCTGCCAAAAGGCTTCGGCATTTCTAATTTCCGGCTCGTCATATGCGCGCCCGTCCCAGTCGCCAAAATCTTGCTCCCGCAAATCCGGAACCATTTCCAGCGCGGCATTGGCGAAGGCCGGAAAGTCCCGCAAGGCCTCGGCCGTTTGCTTGCAGCGATCAAGCGGTGAAACCAACCAGCTGGCATCAGACGGCAAGGAACGTGACAACTGTTTCAACACATCATGATCGGGCATTTGCGCATCAATATTAGTTGAGCCAATCATTCTTCCCGCCGCATCAGTAGGCGCATGGCGCAGCCACCACCAGCTTGATCTGGATACCACGTTACGATCTGTATTTGCTTGCTTCATGGAGGATACTCTGCCGATTGATTGGCAATTTGCAACGAGTTTCCTATTGCAATTCCGCTTGATGCAGTTATTCTCCAAAAACAATGTTTTAGCGCTGACAAAGCGTAAAATATCCGGCGTTTATAACAGCGTGGAATTTCAGGAGGAAGAGCATATGGCTCAAGTCAAGGTCGCCCAACAAACAGCATCTACAAATGTTAAATCTGCACAACTGCTTCAGGCAGGACTTGCGGCATTGCTGGGGATCGGGCTTTTCATGGGCGTTGCATTTTCTAATCCTGCGACTGTTCACAATGCTGCGCACGATTCACGTCATGGTGTTTCTGTCCCCTGCCACTAATTCCTAAGGGCGTTCACTGTTGACGCTCCGTCCAGAGGCTTTACGTGGATTTCTTTAAATCTATTTTGATTGCAGCGCTGTTTGCGGGCATTGCTGCCGGCGTGGCTTTGACGGCGATGCAGACGCTGAAAGTCTATCCACTGATTTTTGCAGCGGAAGAGTTCGAAAATAGTGGCCCTGCCAAATCTGCGCACGATCACGACAAAGCAGCGGCCCCCACGACTTCAGCCACCGGTTCTGCCACTCCAGGCGCTGCCGAACATAGCCATGGTGGCGATGATGAATGGATGCCAGCAGAAGGTATAGAACGACTGTTCTTTTCACTTTTGTCTAATGTTCTGATCAGCGTTGGCTTTGGCCTGGTGCTGGCGGCACTGTTTTCAGTCCGCGATATCACCAGTTGGCGGCAGGGCATTGTCTGGGGAATTTGTGGCTTTATTGTCGTAAATCTGGCCCCTTCATTGGGCATGCCACCTGAATTACCGGGCATGCCTGCTGGTGATCTGGTGGCCCGCCAGACATGGTGGTGGTCGACAGCATTTTTGACCGCAAGTGGTCTTGCGTTGATTTTTCTTCTCAACGGACAAGTTTTTCGTGTTCTGGGTGTGGTCGCCATCGCCTTGCCGCACATCTATGGTGCGCCGCAACCGGTTAATCACCACAGCGATGTGCCTGCAGCTTTTGCCGCAGAATTTGCTACAGCGACCCTGACGACCAATCTGGTATTCTGGGTTATCCTCGGCGCTCTTGCTGCATTGGCTGTTGCCCGCCAGCAAAATTCTGACCAGGACTTCAGCGCCTGAACAGGCGATTTTCTTTATTCAGATTTTTCTGTAACTCCGGCGTCGGCAAAACTGGCCATACCGCCATGGGTAGCCACGGCTGCGCGCAACAGCGGAATGGCTGTCGCTGCACCTGAGGCTTCGCCCAGGCGCATGCCTAAATCCAGCAAGGGTGACAGGCCCATTTTGTCGAGCAAGCGAATATGACCAGGCTCGGCTGAGACGTGGGCGGCTTGACAGTGGGCCAGAAAATCAGCGTTTGCTGCCTGCAAGGGTGCCAGGGCGGCAGTGGCAACATAGCCATCAATTAACAAGGGAATGCAGGCCAGCCTTGCGGCCAGGGCCGCACCGGCCATGGCGGCCAGCTCGCGCCCCCCCAGACAACGGGCAACTTCGATGGGATCATGCAAAATGTCGGTATGCCTGGCACAACCTTCCGCGACCACCTGGGTCTTGCGATCAAGACCAGCATCATCAACACCGGTACCGCGACCGGTCCAGTCCGCAGCGTCACCACCATGAATGGCGTGGGCCAAGGCTGCGGCGACGGTTGTATTGCCTATACCCATTTCACCGATGCAGACAAGGTCGCTATCCTTGTTGACCTGGGCCATGCCCTGGCGGAACGCATCCAGAAAGGCTTCTTCGCTGAGGGCGGGTGCCTGGGTAAAATCGGCAGTTGGAGTTTCCAGATCAAGATCCAGAACACTCAGTTCGGCACCGGCGGCCTTGCACAGCTGATTAATCGCAGCCCCACCGCCAGCAAAGTTTGTCACCATCTGCACGGTAACTTCTGACGGAAAGGCTGATACTCCCCGTTCGACCACACCGTGGTTCCCGGCAAAGACCATGACCTGAACTTTATTCAGTTTGGGTACTTCCCGCTTTTGCCAGGAGGCCAGCCACATTGCCAGATCCTCCAGGCGACCCAAAGCCCCTTGCGGTTTGGTTAGCAGATCGTTGCGGGCCTGCGCTGCGGCAAGTGCTGCTGCATCAGGCGGAGGCAAGTCGGCCAGCAGGTCGCGAAGTTCATCCAGGGAATGTGGCATGGGGCCTCGGCTTTCAGGTCAGGATTGTGATAGTTTCGTGGTGCGGTAGAAACACGTGAAGGCCGCAGAAAAGTTGGCGTGATCATCATGCCAGGCAAGGAACGGGTCAAGTAAGTTGCAGCGATATTGGCAAGAATTTTTGTTTGTTCTCGGGTTTTTTACCCGATTACCGATCCATCGTTTGACGGACGTCAATTCTGTCGAGTGGCGCGGGCGATTGGGAGAATTATCCTGGGCAATCCCCGCCGTTGGTGCTGCCATCGGTTTGGCCGGGGCGTGTGTGTTTTTGGCGGCATCTGCCTTTGGTTTGACGGCTTGGTTATCAGCGACCCTGGCGGTCCTGGCACAAGTGGCGATCACGGGCGCCCTGCATGAAGATGGCTTAAGCGATGTGGCCGATGGTTTCGGTGGGGGTGCCACAAAGCAGCGCAAACTGGAAATCATGCGTGACAGCCGCATTGGCGCTTATGGCGTGGTCGCCATTGTGCTGGCCTTGATGTTGCGGGCAGGTGCCATCACCGACATTCAAAATGTTGCGTTTGTGTTGATTGTATCAGGTGCCGTTTCCCGGGCCGGGATGGTCGCGGCCATGGCGGTCTTACCCAGCGCCCGTGATGATGGCCTGGGGGCCACGGCCGGAAAACCTGGTTCGGGGTTTTTCATCGCAATGGGCATCGCCGCCGGGCTTAGTCTAATATTACTGGGTGTAAACGCGACGCTGGTTGCTGCCCTGGTCGTTTTCCTGGTCTGGCTGGTTTTATGTAAAGTGGCGGAACGCCAGATCGGTGGCCAAACCGGTGATGTCCTTGGCGCTTGTCAACAGGTCTGCGAACTGGCCTTTTTGATCGCCATGGTCGGATATGGCATCTAGGGCACAATATCGATGAGGTGAATGAAGCTGCCCATAGTGCGACCGGATACCAGGCCAACTTCTTCCACTTGTTCACTATTGGCATCCTGCACCTTGAACAGTTTGTCGCCTGCTTCCGTCAGGATGCTGGCATAGTGAAATTCATGACCGCGAAACTTGGCTGCCATATTTCCTGGACCTGATGCTGTAAGTTGCGTTGCCTGGCGATACCCCAGATGCAATTTGCGTTTGGCAAAGGACGTTTCCAGTTTCAACAAACCCGCCATGGCATGACGCGTGCTATCGGCATCAACAACGCCTTCACCCAGAACCATATAACCCCCACATTCCCCCAATATAGAAGCGTCCCTGGCGGCGGCATCTTGCAGGCCTTCCAGAAAAACATTGTTCGAGGACAAGGCAGAGGCGTGCAGTTCCGGATAGCCGCCAGGTAAATAGATGGCATCGGCGTGTTCGTCCGGGGCCTCATTGGCCAAAGGTGAAAAGAAACTGATTTCTGCGCCAGCATATTGCCAGTCGTCGATTATGTGCGGATAACAAAACCCGAAAGCAATATCTCGCGCGACCGCGATGCGTTGGCCTAATGGTTGAATGCTGGGGCTTGATGATTTTGCGGACGCCTCAGGGGACGTTGCAATCTCTTGCAAACCCGCCAAATCAAGGTCGCGTTCAAGGACCTCCGCCGCATGGTTCAAAAGTTGATCAAGGTCCTCGGCTTCACTGGCCTGCACCAGTCCCAAATGACGTTCGCGCAAGGCCAATGCCGGGTCACTGGCGAGAACACCGAAGACACGAACATCGGATTTTTCGCAGGCATCCAGTAGCAACTTCTTGTGACGCGGGCTGCCCACCTGCGTAAAAATCACACCGGCGATATCAACATCGGCCCGGTGGTTGGAAAAACCCTCTGCCAGGGCCGCAACAGACGCCCCTTGGCCTTTGGCATTAATCACCAGAACAACGGGCAAACCATAGGTCGCTGCAAGATCAGCGGTTGAGCCTTCCCCACTGACAGCGCCGTCAAACAGGCCCATGACGCCTTCGATCAAAAAACGTTCGCCGGTTTGTCTTGCCAACAGCTCATCAAGACGGGCCGGTGACATGGCCCAGGGATCAAGGTTTAGACAAGGTTTACCCGCCGCCGCCTGCAAAAATCCCGGATCGATATAATCCGGGCCAACCTTGAAGGGTGTGACATCGGTGCCGTTCCGGCTTAACAGACGCAAAAGGGCTGCGGCAACCAGGGTCTTGCCTGAATTGGAAGACGGTGCTGCCAGCACCCATCCGGAACGTTTGTTGTGCATCGATGTGGTCTCCCGGGACCCTCAAAAAAATACCAGCCTTCGCCTGTGATGTTTGGCGCTGAACTTTGGTATCATACCTGAACCATGCATATTGCAGTGGGGTAAAGCGTTCAAGAGGCGATCATCATAGCATGACCGAAGACGTGGCAGAAAAAGCGGAATTGCGGCGTGGCTGGACCACGGGCGCTTGTGCGACCGCCGCCGCCAAGGCTGCTTTTTCGGCGTTGCTGTCTGGTGACTTCCCTGATCCAGTTGAGATCAACCTGCCGCGTGGTGGCACAACTACCTTTGCGCTTACCCACAGGAACCTCGGATCAGATTCTGCTGAGGCCGCAGTTGAAAAGGATGCCGGCGATGACCCGGACGTGACGCATGGCGCCTTAATATATGCCCGCGTAGCGTTACGAAAACCAGACGGCAAGGGCGTGCTGTTTTTCGCTGGTGACGGCGTCGGCACTGTAACCAAACCTGGTTTACCCATCGACGTCGGTGAAGCCGCGATTAATCCAGTGCCGCGACAAATGATTGCCGTCGAACTTGGCGACCTGGCAAAAGAGGCCGGGACTAATGTTGATGTCGATGTGAAAATTTCTGTGCCGGGCGGAGCAAAAATTGCCGAACGCACAATGAACGGGCGTCTGGGTATTCTTGGCGGCATTTCCATTCTTGGCACGACAGGCATCGTTGTACCTTATTCCTGTGCAGCCTGGATTGCCTCCATCCATCAAGGCATCGATGTAGCCCGTGCCGAAGGCACAAAACATATTGGTGCCGCCACCGGCAGCCGATCAGAAGATGCCTTGAAAGAAATATTCGGCTTTGAAGACGGTGCCTTGATCGACATGGGTGATTTTGCCGGCGGTATGTTGAAATACCTGCGCCTGCATCCAGTGGAAAGGCTGTCGCTGGGCGGTGGCTTTGGTAAAATTTCCAAACTGGCCAATGGTCATGCTGACCTGCATTCAAAACGCTCAAGCATCGATTTTGGTTGGCTGGAAAATTTATGTTCTGAGGCACCGGAAGTCGCCGAGGTTGCCCGCACAGCGAACACCTCCATCGAGGTCCTTATAGCTGCCCAAAGCCATGGCTTTCCGTTGGGCAACAAGATTGCGAATCTGGCGCGCGCAAGTGCCCTGGATATGTGTGATAACGCCGTTGCCCTGGAAGTGCTGGTGTTTGACCGGCAGGGCAATCTGGTGGGGCGTGCCGATGGTTAATCTTAAAATCCTCATCCTTGGCGGCACGTCGCTGGCGAAAAAGTGTGTCGCCGAAATCCAGTCACCTGATATTGATATTGTCTATTCACTCGCAGGACGCACAACACCCAGGTCTCTGCCGGACGCAGAAATTCGCATTGGCGGATTTGGTGGCTTTAAGGCAATGAAGGAATACCTGGTTGCAGAAAAAATTGCAGCGGTTATCGACGCAACTCACGCCTTTGCAGAAGAGATCACAAGGAATGCCCAACAGGCTTGCCATGATGCACACCTGCCCTTGTTGCGCCTGGAAGAGCCAGCCTGGCAGGAAACAGAGAAAGACAACTGGATACATGTCGGCAATATTTTTGCGGCAAAAGAAGCCGTCATCGGGGTCTCTGGCAAGGTATTGGTCACGACGGGACGGCAGGCAATTGAAGAATATGCCCAGGATGAACGCTGTCATTGGTTGATCAGGATCGTGCCAACGGATGATGACTTGCCTGTATTAAAAAGGGGCCAATATATTCACGATCATGGACCCTTTAATGTGTCCGACGAACGAAAACTGATACAAGATCTGGGCATCGAGGCCATCATATCGAAGAATGCAGGCAGTGCGGCGACATACGCCAAAATCGAAGCGGCACAGGCGCTGAAAATCCCGGTGATCATGATCGACCGTCCTGCACCTTCTGGCATTGAGACAGTTTCAAGACCTGTTGAGGTTACTACCTGGCTGAAAGCTATCCTCGATCAGTGACCGTGTCGCAAAACGTGTTTGTGGTCAGGGGCGTATAAACGACTGTCAGTGAAGTCGTTAACGTCCAGTACACGACCGACCAACACCAGGGCAGTGCGTGTCAGTTTGGCGGCCCGCACTTTGTCTCGAATATCGGTCAGATTGCCACGAATAATAACTTCGTCGGGCCAACTGGCGCGGAAGATAACGGCAACCGGGCAATCCTCGCCATAATGCGGGATAAGATCGGTGCAGACCTTTTTCAGGTTTCGCACGGATAAATGCACGGCCAGTGTGGCTCCACTGCGACCCAGGTTTTCCAGTTCTTCACCTGCGGGCATGGCCGAACTTTTCATGGCGGTGCGAGTTAGAACCACGGTCTGGCTGACATCGGGCAAAGTCAGTTCAAGACCCAAGGCGGCGGCACAAGCCGCAAAGGCAGGCACACCAGGAGTGATGGTGTATTCAATGCCCAGGGTCTTCAAGCGGCGAATTTGTTCGCCAATGGCACCGTACAGGGATGGATCACCTGAATGTACACGGGCCACGTCCTGGCCTTGTTTGTGAGCAGTCTCGATTTCCGCCATGATCTCATCCAGGTTCAGCGGGGCGGTGTCGATGACACGGGCATCGGACGGGGCAAAGGCGACGATTTCTTCCGGCACCAGTGACCCGGCATACAAGCAGACAGGACAGGCCGCAATCAGGTCGCGCCCGCGCAAGGTAATAAGGTCGGGGGCACCTGGGCCTGCACCAATGAAATGAACCGTCATGCCTGTATTTCCTTTGGCTTTGGATTGTGTTTGGCGGCATAGCCGCGTGGTGTATAGACCGACCAGGTGCCATCGCCTCTGGTCCGGGCCCGAGTTTCGCTGGAACCCACCATGACCAGCGTCAACATATCGACATCGTCAACTTGCAGGTCTTTCAGGGGCAGAATTCTGATCGTTTCCGTCGGGCGACCCAGGTTCCGGGCCAAGACGACGGGCGTATTTTCCGGGCGGTAGCGCAGCAGAATATCCCGCGAAATGGCTAGCAGGTCACGCCGGGTTTTACTCACCGGATTATAAAAAGATATTACAAAATCACCTGAGGCTGCAGCCTCAACCCTTTGCAAAATAACTTCGCGCGGGGTCAGCAAATCAGATAGAGAGATGGTGCAAAAATCATGGCCAAGGGGTGCACCAACTTTTAAGGCAGCAGCTTGCATGGCCGAAATGCCCGGCAACAGTTCGATGGAAATGCGATCCCATTCCACGGGCCTGCCATCGCGATCCAGTAATTCATGAGCCAGGGCTGCCATGGCATACACTCCGGCATCACCGGATGATACCAAGGCTACATTGTGACCTTGGGCTGCCAGTTCAATGGCGGCCCGTACCCGGTCTTCTTCTTCGCCAAGGCCGTAGACATGACAGTCTTTGTCGACGATGACGTCGGCGATCAGGTCGAGGTACAATTTGTAACCAACGATCTTGTCAGCTTGGCGCAAGGCATTGGTGGCAGCCCCCGTGCGCCAGTCCGCCCGGCCTGGCCCGATGCCAACAACGGCAAGATGACCGCGTGCGGTGCCAAGGGTGCTGGCGTCGATGATGGCGTCGCTTTTGCCGATGGCACAGGTTGCCCGCTGACCCTTGCATTTTTCCACGACCAGGTTGTCGGCAGCCGTCAAGGCGGATGCTTCGGCGACGCCTGCCACACCAACCTCGGCTTTGACGATGTCGGAAGGATTGGCCAGGCGGTCCTCCTGGGCCTGCAAACTGGCCAGATCGAAAAACCGTGCCGGGATGCCAAAATGTTGTGCGGCCTCATGCAAGGCAGCTTCGTCTGTTTTCAGGTCAATGGAAAATAATCCGGCAACTGTTGAAGGCGACAGATTGTTGTCAGCCAGGGTTTCCGTGATTAATTGAATTACTTCTTCCGCATCGGTCCCGCGTTCACAACCAACGCCCAGCGCCAGCGTTTGGCGGTAATAAACAAGATGGCTGGCATCGCCCGTGGTGGGATTGTCCACAATGGATATCTTCAGTGTGCCGTCAGCTTTGATGGGCAAATTGCCAGAACTGATCCAGTCTGCCTCACCTGTCATCTGGATTTGTGCACCGTCACGCAAGGCGATAACAAAGGCCTTCAGATGTTCGGGATTGCCCAGGCTCCAGCCCGCAGGTGGTTCATCCAGGGCGACGTTAAACAAAATATCGGATGCGGTGGTGATGGCGGCGGGCGTGTTGAAAATGTCACCAATAGCACGGGCCAGATCATTGCCGCCATGATGACCGCCCAGCAAAGGCACAACGGCCGAGCCATCTTCGGCCACGGCCAGCACGGGTGCGTCGCTGTATTTGTCACCCAAAACTGATCCCAAATGACGGATCACGATGCCGGCAGCGCAAAAGGCGACCAAAGAATTGCCGGAAGCAAACAAGTCTTGCAAAGTTGCACGCACATCGCCAAAAGGTGTGACGTCATCAGCCTGGATGTTTTTGGCAAAACCATGAATGACGCCACCCAGTTTGGCTTGCAGACGGCGGGCATTAGCCAGACCCGTTTCACTCAACACCAAATAATTCACTTCGCTACTCACAGGCCTACACTCCCCTTACGCACAAGTATCATGGCGAAATAGGGCACATCTTTTGGATCAACATCGCTCAGGCGTTGGATTTTCTGGTCGGTCATGGTGGCGTGCTCAACATATTGCGCGTGTTCCAAAAGCCCGAGTTCCTCCAGGATGGCGTAAACCTTGGGTGTGTGGCGACCCAGTTTGATGATGGCGGCGGCATCGGCCCGTGAAAGTCTGGCCCGCAAGTCTTCTTCCGGCATGGGGGCCGGCAGCACGCTCAAGGCTTCGTTGCGGGCAACCAGCGGTGTGGCGCTGACGGCGGCGCAGGCCATCAAAGATGAAATACCGGGGATGACTTCGACTTTGAAGTTTTCTGCCAGGCGGTTAAACAGATACATGAAACTGCCGTAGAAAAACGGATCGCCTTCACACAACACCGCGACATCCTGGCCGCTTGATAGCAGGCCGGATATCTCAACTGCGGCTTCATCATAGGCGCTGCGGTCGGGAAAGCGTTTCGGATCCAGGGGCATGCGGATAATGATTTCGCGGCAGCCATCGGGGATATGTTGATCCGCGATCTGACGGGCCATGCTGTCGCCGACCTCAGGGGCTGGATAAGCGATCACCGGCACGGACTGCAAAATTTTCAGGGCTTTCAGGGTAATCAGATCGGGATCACCCGGACCGACGCCCACGCCATATAGAATACCACTCATGTTTTTGTCACCCGGTACTGAATGACGGGACGCATGGCGCGCCAGGCGTGTAAGTCGCCTATGTGATCCAGGTGCGAGATGGCAACCTGGGTCATTGTGCCACCATAGCGGCGCATCATATCAAACAACCGGGTCTCTCCTTCAATACTGACTGAATTGGCCACAAGCCGGCCGCCGGGCTTTAACACTCGCCAACAGGTTTGCAGAACTTTTGCATTGCCGACGCCGCCGCCGATAAAAATAACAGTAGGTTTCTCAAGATCCATCAGGGTCTGGGGCGCACGGCCCTGGATAATTTTCAAATGCTCTACGCCAAGATTTTGCGCATTGGCTTTGATGTTCTTGATTCGCTTGGCGTTGTGCTCAATGGCGATGGCTTTGGCTGTGCGCTCAGCGCGCAGGAATTCAATGGCGACGGACCCGGCCCCGGCACCGACGTCCCATAAAATGTCGTTTGGTGCAGGACTGAGCGCCGCCAGTGTCACAGCGCGAACCTCTTGTTTGGTCAACTGGCCATCATGTTGGTAAAGATCATCCGGCAAGCCTGCCAGCTTCGCACGACGCGGCTCAGACGGGTCAGCTACGCAAGATATGGCGATGGTGTTCAGGTCTTTGCTCTTCCGCTTCCAGGTTTTGGCGATGCCTTCATGACGTTTTTCTTTTGGCCCGCCCATATGCTCGAATACCGTAATCTGGCTTTCGCCGTAACCGGCTTCCGTCAGCATCTTGCTCACCTGATTGGCCGTATGCCCGTCATTCGCCAGGGCCAGCAGTCGGGTATTGGGGCGCAAATGCCGGTTTAGATTTGACAGGGGCCGTCCATGCAAGGTCAGGGTATTCACGTCTGCCAATGACCAGCCGAGACGCGCAGCAGCTAAAGAGAATGCAGACTGATGCGGATAGACGGCACATTGCTCAGGACCAAATTTCTTGATCAGGGTGACGCCCACACCAAAGGTCATGGGGTCGCCGGTGGCCAGCACGCAGGTTCTCTTTCCCTTTAACCTCTTGATTTTAGACAGTGTTTTGCCAAGAGGGCTGTCCCACAATACTTGTGGGCGTTTGTCCTTGCCCAACATGGCGAGATGGCGCTTGCCACCGATAATTACCTCGGACGTATCAAAGGCCGATCGTGCCGAGGCACTGAGGCCTGCGAGGCCATCTTCACCAACACCAACAATAAAAAGCCAGGGCGTCGTCATGTGGCACCTTTGCATAAGGCGTTGACGGCAGCTGAGGCAATGGCACTGCCGCCACGGCGTCCGCGCAAGGTCAGCCAGGGGATATCCATATCAGCATCAATCAGGGCCTCCTTGGATTCCGCAGCACCCACAAAGCCAACCGGAAAGCCCAGAATGACAGCAGGCTTATCAGCCCCGTCGGCCAACATCTCCAGCAAGCGAAACAGAGCCGTCGGGGCATTGCCGATACAAACCACGGCACCCGCCAGATGGTCGCGCCAATTTTCCACGGCCACAGCGGACCGCGTGTCGTTGCGGGATTTTGCCAGATCAGAGACCCCGTCATCATTCAAGGTACAGATGATTTTGTTGCTGGCGGGCAAAGCACGATCAATAATGCCGTGACGCACCATCATGGTATCCACCAAGATCGCCGCGCCATTTTGTAAGGCATCGCGACCCGCCCCAACCACGTTACCGCCCCAAGCCATATCCGTCGGAATATCCGTCATGCCACAAGCATGGATCAGGCGCACCGCCACATCATGCAGGTCTTCCGGCAAACCGGAAAAATCTGCTTCAGCCCGGACCGTGGCGAAGGATTTGTCGTAAATCGCCTGAGGGTCCGTGATGTAATCGTATGCGCCGGGGGCAATCATTAAACTTTATTTCTTTAGCATGCTTTTGGGTCCCAGCGGGTGATCGGCGTGGGGGTAGGGGTGATGATGGTGATCGTCGCCGTCTGCATGATCATGGCCGTGACTGCCTTCGGCACCTTCATCCTCAACATGCTCATGGCTGTGACTGTGGTCATCACCGTGATCATCCTTGTGATCATGGGTATGATGCACATGGGCGGTTGGGTCAAAGTCCTCGTCTGAAATCTTGCCAGTGCCGATGCCTTCTACATGATGGTGATGGCTTTCCTGCTTCAAGCCTACTTCGGCCTCAAAGCCCAGGACCTGCTCACGATATTTACACATCTGGCAGTTCATGTTGTTGGCGCCGTCGATGGCTTCCTGGACCCGGTCAGCAAAAGCATCCAGCACCAGGGGGTGGTCATTCAGATAAGGTGCCTTAATGAATTCAATGTCGGGATGGCGGGTCGCGACCTCATCTACATAGTGATAGATGCGGCGCACCAGGATGCCGGTAAACAAGAAGTAGGGAAAAACAATGACGCGCTTGTAATCAAGCTTGGCCACATGTTCCAGCGCCGGTTCCACCAGCGGGAACGTCACACCGGAATAAGCCACCTGGGCCCAGCCAAACCCCAGACCTTCCCACAGAAAACGACAAACCTTTGCGATGTTTGAATTGGCGTCAGGGTCACTGGCCCCGCGCCCGACAACGACCAACAGGGTTTCGGCGGCGCTGACATCATCGCCCGCTGCATCCATGGCTTCTTTAACACGATCGCCCGCAGCGCGGATCAACTTCATGTCCATACCCAGATCGCGGCCATAGGTGATTTCAAGGTCGGGGTTTTGCGCACCAAAGGTGTTCAGTACGGACGGTAAATCGTTTTTGACGTGACCGGCGGCAAACAGCATGCCCGGCACCGCGATAATGCGCTCGTTGCCCCGGTCGCGCAGGGCTTCCATGCGGTCGCGAATGATCGGTGTGGCAAATTCAAGGAAGCCACTGTCCACATCATATTGCGGCAGACGATCCCGGATCCCGTTGGCGACGCTCTGGAATTCCGTCACCGCATCCTCATCGCGGCTGCCGTGACCGCAAACCATAATGCCTATTTTTTTGTCCGTCTCACCCATCGTCATTTCCAATGCTTCAATGGTGTCCACCCGACACCTTTTAAATCTGCTCTTGCGTATGGCTCAGGAATGCGGCAAAGCTGCAAACCGCGCAGCGTCAAGCGGCATAACACAGTGGTGTGCATGTTAGAACCTGTTTTTCATATTTTGGCCCCGGATGGCTGGATTATTACCGTTCAGGCCGTGTTGCTGGCTTATGTTCTGGACTGGATCATCGGTGATCCCAAATGGCTTTATGCCCGAATAAGCCATCCTGTTGTTCTGATCGGGGGCCTGATATCGGCGCTGGAAGCCCGCTTGCGGGATGCCGGACATAGTCCCGATCGACAAATCATAGCTGGCCTCGTCCTTGTGGCGATCACCATTGGCATTTGTTTTGCCCTGAGTGCCACGGCTGTCTGGCTGATGGCGGGCAAAAGCCTTGGTTGGATCGTTATCGGCTTTGTTGGATTTCTGTTTATTGCTGCCAGGGATTTGCAAGACCACGTCGCCGCTGTCGCCAAAGGCCTTGGGCAAAGCCTTGTTGAAGGCCGACACGCTGTCAGTCAGATCGTCGGGCGAGACCCGGCCCAACTGGATGAAGCCGGTGTTTCTCGTGCGGCGCTTGAATCGTTGGCCGAGAATTTCTCTGACGGTGTGGTCGCACCCTTGTTCTGGTTTTTGCTGGCCGGGCTGCCAGGCCTTGTCTGTTACAAGGCGATCAACACCATGGATAGCATGATCGGTCATCGAAATGACCGCTATCTTTATTTTGGCCGCGTTGCCGCCCGTCTTGATGATGCGGTGAACTGGCCTGCGTCGCGCATTACCGGAATGCTGATATGTCTGGCGGCTGTGTTCGTGAAAGGGGCGAGTGCCTTCAACGCCTGGCGTTCTATCCGTCGCGATGCAGGCAAACATACCTCGCCCAATGCAGGTTGGCCTGAGGCCGCCCTGGCCGGTGCCCTGGGCCTCGCTTTGGCGGGACCGCGAACTTACGGCAGCGAAATTATTGCAGGTGCCTGGATGGGGGGTGGTCGTAACGATGCCACGGCACATGATATCTCGCGTGGCATTGGCGTGTATCGCGCCGCCTGCCTTTTGATCGGTGTTGGCCTGGCCGCCATATTGCTGGTTTGATTTAGGCGCCATCAGCAATCTCCAACATGCGATCAAGATCGAGATGTGTTTCCAGATGGGCTGCCAGATCATCCAGCGTTTTGTCGACCAGGGCATCATAACTGACACCGCTATCGACCCGTGATCGCAAACTATCCAGATAAGCATGTCGAAAATCATCGGACCGCATCAGGCCGTGTAGATAACAACCTTCAACCTTGCCATCGATGCTGCGGGCACCATCCAGGTTGTCTTCAATAGTGAGAAACGGTCGCGCACAGTCCGGGCCGGCTGTTTCTCCCAAATGAATCTCATACCCGCGTAAGGCCGTCCCGCTGGCTACATGCGTTGCCTCGATTTCACCCAGGTTTTTTTCCGGCGTGAGGTCAGTTGTGATATCCAACAGGCCGAGGCCTACGGCTTCTTTTTTCTTGCCTTCAATACCCTGTGGGTCTGTCACAGATTTGCCCAGCATCTGATAGCCGCCGCAAATCCCCAGCACCCGACCGCCGCGTCGGTGGTGGGCCAATATATCAATGTCCCAGCCCTGATCACGCAGGAAGGCCAGGTCGGCAATAGTTGCTTTACTGCCGGGGATCAGGATCAAATCGACGTCACCAGGTATGGCGGTGCCCGGACTGATCATCAAAACCTCGACATCGGGCTCTGTCTTCAAGGGATCAAGATCATCAAAATTGGCAATGCGGGATAATTTGGGCACGGCAATACGGATCGCGCCGTTGCCTTCTTTCGATTTTTTGTCGAGGGCCACGGCGTCTTCTGCGGGCAGGTGCGCTGCCTTGTTGAACCAGGGTGCGATACCCAGGTTTGACCAACCCGTGCGCTGGCTGATTTCTGTGAGGCCGCCATCGAACAAACTGACATCGCCGCGAAACTTGTTGATTACATAGCCTTTCACGCGGGACTGTGCGTCTGCGCTGATAACCGCATGGGTGCCGACGACCGACGCAATGACACCACCACGATCAATATCCGCAATTAAAATTACCGGCACATTGGCGGCAGCGGCAAAACCCATGTTGGCGATGTCTTTGCCGGGCAAATTAATCTCGGCCGGGCTACCTGCACCTTCGATCAACACCAGGTCCGCACCACCTGCATTCAGCTGGTAACTCTCCAGAACCTCGTCCAGTAGCCCGGCTTTCAGGTGCTGGTATTCACGGGCACTGGCGGCACCGCGCACCTTGCCGCGCACAATCACTTGCGCCCCAATATCTGTTTGCGGTTTCAACAACACCGGGTTCATGTGCACGGTGGCGGGGGTGCGAGCAGCCAGGGCCTGAAGGTGTTGGGCTCGCCCGATCTCGCCGCCATCCGATGTGACGGCCGCATTGTTGGACATGTTCTGTGGTTTGAAGGGCTTGACCTTCAGGCCGCGATTGGCAAAAGCGCGCGACAGACCCGCAACCATGAGCGACTTGCCCACGTCCGATCCTGTCCCTTGAAACATCAACGCTTTCACCATGAGGGCACCCTAGAATTCAATTCCTTTTTGGGCTTTTACGCCGGACCGGAACGGATGTTTGATCTGGGTCATTTCGGTCACCAGATCGGCAACATCAATCAGTTCTTCCTTGGCGTTGCGGCCGGTCACAATGATGTGCAAGTCTTCCGGTTTATTCGTCAGAGTTTCGATAATGTCATCCAGCGGTAGATTTTCGTAACGCAAAACGATGTTCAACTCGTCCATCAAAATGACATTAAAAGCAGGATCAGGGCCGCGTGAGGCTTCGATCATTTCCTTGCATTTGGCCCAGGCTTTTTCAGCCGCGGCAATATCGCGACCGCGATCTTGCGTGTCCCAGCTAAAGCCTTCGCCCATGGCGTGGATTTCGATTTGATCGGGGAAATGTTCCAGGATGGTGCGTTCGCCCGTTTCCCATTTGCCTTTGACAAACTGCACAACGCCAACGCGCATGCCGTTGCCCATGGCGCGGACAACCAGGCCAAAGGCCGCTGTCGATTTGCCCTTACCCTTGCCGGTATGGACGATCAGCAAACCTTTTTCGATAGTCTTGGTGGCGAGTATTTTTTCACGTGCCCGTTTTTTGTTGGCGGCCTTTTCATTGGCGCGGGCAAAATCGTCTTCTCCTGAATTGTCCTGGTCGCTCATGCTGTTTCTTCCTTTGATGTCTGATTATTAATAAGGCCGCGCAGCTCACTTGCAGCTGAATTTGATCTGGCTTGCCACATGCCCCGGTCCATGGCTTCCTGTAAGCGTTCTGCCATTTCCTTCAGAGCCGAAGGATTGTTTTCGCGCAAAAACTCCAGAACCTTGGGGTCATGCAAATAGGCATCATAGACCGCATCAAAATGATGATCTGATACCACTTGCGCCGTGGCCGCAAAGGCAAACAGATAATCGACGGTTGCGGCCATTTCGAAGGCACCCTTATAGCCATGCCGCATCACCCCGGCGATCCATTTCGGGTTAACGACGCGGGCCCGGACCACGCGCCCGATCTCGTCTTCCAGGGTACGGATCTTGGGGGCGAAGGGGCGGCTGTGGTCGTTATGGTATATGGCGGGTTGTTCACCGGAATAATGGCGCACGGCTGCCGTCATGCCGCCTTCGAATTGATAATAATCATCTGAGTCCAATATGTCGTGTTCACGGTTGTCCTGGTTTTGCACGATGGCTTGGGTGGTCGATAACAAAGACTGGAACTGGCCATGGGCCGGTTTGCCACCTTGTTTGCCGCCATAGGCATAGCCGCCCCAGGCAAGGTAAGCGCGGGCAAAATCGCTTTCATCTTCCCAACCTTTTTCATCGATCAAGGCTTGCAGTCCGGCCCCATAAGCGCCCGGCATGGAGCCAAAAACACGCGCCGCCGCCAGGTGTTCAGCTTCTTCTTTTGATGTCCCGGATTGTCGCAGTCGTTCAGCATCTTTTCGCACTCGGGCTGCCAGCGGGTTATCCTTGTCACTTTCATCCAGTTTTGCGACGGCACGGGCAGCACTGTCAAACAAATCAATTTGGGTGGGAAACGCATCGCGGAAAAACCCGGATATGCGCAATGTAATATCCACCCGCGGGCGGTCCAGCATATCCAGCGGCAAAATATCGAACCCTGTCACCCGACGGGAGGCTGGCTCCCATTTTGGTTGCACGCCCATCAAGGCCATGGCCTGGGCGATGTCATCACCACCTGTGCGCATGTTGGCCGTGCCCCAGGCGCTGACGGCCATGTGTTTCGGCCAGGCACCGTGACTCTGGCGGTATTCGTCCAATAGAAGATTGGCCGACTTCCAGCCCAGCTGCCAGGCGGCAGGGGTGGGAATAGTGCGGCTGTCGACGGAATAAAAATTACGACCCGTCGGGAGAACATCCAGGCGTCCCCGTGTTGGTGCGCCGGAGGGACCTGGCTCGATAAACTTGCCGTCCAGGCCATCCAGCAAAGCCGTGATTTCTGCGCCACCACAGGCATCTACGGCAGGGGCAATTTCTTCGTCGATTGCGATCAGAACAGCCTGGGTTTGCAGCCACTCAGGTGCGGCTTTATTGCCTTCGACCAAGCCGGCGGCCAGTTCTTCCAGGCGTTCTACGGTGTCACCGTTGCTGCGCCAGGAAACATCTGGCAGTACGTTATGCAAGGCTTCCGGTTTGGCTCCCAACCATTTATCGCCTAATTGGCAATCCAGCGGATCAAAGCCGTCCACCATCAAACCAAAATCATTCGCCAAGGCCCGGATCAGGGAATTGTTTTGTGGCTGATCAGCCTCCTCGCCATGGCCCGGCGTTCTGGGCAGGCGCGCCAAGGCAACCAGCAAATCACGTCGCAAACGGCCAGATGGTGTTTCGCCCAGAATATGCAAACCATCCCTGATCTGCATTTCCTTCAGGTCACACAGGTAGTTGTCCAGCTTGGCCAGGGCCACATCTTCAGCATCTGCGCTTTCAATGCCCACATCTTTGTCCAGACCGATGTCACGGGTCAGATCAAGAATTTGTTGCTGTAACAGTTTAAGTCGACGCGGGTCAACACCGGCGGCTTCATAATATTCGTCGACCAGCAATTCCAGTTCCGCCAACGGCCCGTAACTTTCAGCTCGCGTCAGCGGAGGTGTCAAATGGTCAACGATAACGGCCTGGGCCCGGCGTTTGGCCTGCGTGCCTTCGCCGGGGTCATTGACGATAAAGGGATAGAGATGCGGCAGGGGACCAAAGACCGCTTCCGGGAAACAAGTGTCGGACAAGGCGATGGATTTGCCCGGCAACCATTCCAGATTGCCATGCTTGCCCATATGAATGACAGCCTGGGCATCAAACGTTGTGCGCAGCCAGGCATAGAAAGCCAGATACCCATGTGGCGGCACCAGGTCTGGATCATGATAGGTCGATTTGGGGTCGATATTATATCCACGAGCAGGTTGCAGGCCGACAATGACATTGCCCTGTTCAAAAGCTGACAAGACGAAGTTTTGATCGACAACAAAAGCATCATCGGACGGCGGTCCCCAACGGTCGACGACCTGGTCCTGCAATGATTTTGGCAATGTATCAAAGAATGTTTTGTAATCCGCCACAGGAAATTTGATGCCGCCCTCGCGGCTTGCCCGGTCGCTCAGGTCATTGGTGGGACCAGCGGCCAGCTTGTGGATCAGGGCATCACCATTGTCAGGTAAATCACCAACGCTGTAACCGGCATCGGCCAAGGCTGATAAAAAAGTTAAGGCACTGGCGGGGGAATCAAGACCCACTCCATTCCCTAAGCGACCATCCTTGTTGGGGTAATTGGCAAAGATCAGGGCCAGACGGCGGTCGGCCGCATCCGTTCCCGCCAGGCGCAGCCAGTTGGCGGCCAGATCACAGACAAACTCAATGCGATCCGGCACCGATTTATAGGCAATAACCGGAAGCTGGGTTTGTTCATCAAAGAGGGCTTCAGCCTTGAAGGAAATCGCGCGGGTAATGATGCGCCCATCCACTTCTGGCAGGGCCACATTCATGGCGATGTCACGGGCACTCAAGCCATTCAGGTTTTCGCGCCAGTCCTCTTCATTGCCACCGGCAAAGATGACCTGAAAAACCGGTACATCAGGACGCTCCAGCGGTGAATCTGATCGTTCTGCATTGGGTTTGGAAACGGCAAAACCAGTAGCATTAATAATGGCACCTGGAAGTGCTTCGGCGAACAAGGCGTTCACTGTATCGGCAGAAACAGGTTCTTTCAGGCTGGCAACAAAAACCGGTAAGGGATTAATCCCACGCTTTTGCAGGCCAATTATCAGATCGTCGACAGGATCAAGATTACCGGCCTGGAACAAGGCGCGATAGAAAGTGATCGCTACGATGGGCGCGTCTTGCAACCAGTGCTTTTGAACATCCGCAAGACCAATGGCACCTTCTTGCGGCCAATAAATTCCAGCCCGCAACAAAGGGGCGGGTTCCCGCCAGGCTGTGTCATGGCCCAACTGGTCCGCGGCATAGGCCAGCAGGTTGTCAGCATTATCCGGCCCACCTTGCACAAAATATTGCCACAGGCGGTGGCAGATATCCGCGGGCAAGGTCGACAGGCCGGTAAGTTCTACATCTGGCTGATCATCGCCGGGCAAAATGGCCAGGGCGATATCCTTCGCCCGGCAGCTTTCTACGATCTGTTCGACGCCATAAGGCCAATAATTCGCGCCGCCTAGAAGCCTCAAAACCACAAATCGGGCTTTGCATATTATGTCATCCACATACAAGTCGACCGACATGTTGTGTGTCAGGTTCATAAAATTGGCCAACCGCAGACTAGGTGCCGCACCACCCGATTGTCGGGCTTGTGCTGCTGACAACATCAGTAAATCTGTGTCGGCAGCGGACAGCACAACAATGTCACCCGGGCTTTGGCCCAGATCGACGGCCTCTGCACCATCAGAAATACCGCCAGGTTTGGCTGCGAGAAGATGCACAGGATTGCCTTAGTTCAGAATCAATTCGCGAATGGCCGCTTCGTCCAGGCCATGCAAGCCGATAACCACCAGCTGGCTTTTGCGATCCTCGTCCGCGGCCCAGTCGCGATCATAATAGTGCTGGAAACGATCACCCACACCCTGGACCAGCAACCGCATGTCTTTACCTTCAACGTCAATGAAGCCTTTCATGCGCAGCACATCATGTTCGGTCAGCACGCCACGCAATTTTTCCACAAAAATTTCCGGGCTGGTGACAGTATCAAAGGAAACAACGAAGCTTTCGAAATCGTCATGCTCGTGATCATCTTCTTCATCGTGGTGCGAATGCCTGTTCTCCAGGTCGTCCTCAACGGCAGCTTCCAGGCCCAGCAAGGTTGTGGCATCGATGGCTCCGTGTTGCGTCGTAATGACTTTCACGGATTTGCCCAAGCTGTCTTTCAAATCCTGGGTGATCTGTGGCACATCTTCAGCAGCCAGCAAATCAGATTTGTTCATGACCACCAGATCCGCGCAGGCCAACTGGTCTTCAAACAGTTCGGCCAGGGGGCTGTCATGATCCAGGTCGTCGTCGGCCTGGCGTTGGGCCTCAATTGCTTCCGGGTTTTCTGCAAATAGACCATCCGCAAAAGCAGGACCATCAACAACTGTGACGACACCATCGACTGTGATGCGGGTGCGTATGGCAGGCCAGTTAAAGGCCTTGAGCAGGGGTTTTGGTAATGCCAGACCGGAGGTTTCGATAATGATGTGGTCGATACCGTCCGGGCGATCCAGCAGGGCTTCCATGGTGGGCACAAAATCATCGGCCACCGTGCAGCAGATGCAACCGTTGGCCAGTTCAACAATATCTTCTTCCGAACAGTTCTCTGCACCACAGGCCTTAAGGATATTGCCGTCCACGCCGACATCGCCAAATTCGTTGATGATCAGCGCCAGGCGTTTGCCGTTTGCGGTTTCCAGTAAATGCCGGATCATGGACGTTTTTCCAGCCCCCAGAAAACCGGTGATGACGGTAGCGGGAATGCGTTGCAGGTTGGTCATTTGTTTAAATACTCATTATTTAAAGGTGCAGGATTGCGGCCCTTGAGGACAAGGGGCAGGCCGGCGGCGACGAACAGGACGTTATCCGCCACTTCGGCAATGCGTTGGTTCATGATACCGGCATGATCGCGAAAGCGGCGGGCCAAGGCGTTGTCGGGCACAATACCCAAACCCGTTTCATTGGAAACCAGCACCACGGCTGTGCGGCTTTCCTTGAGGTAATCCGCCAAAGCCTTGATTTCAAATTCGATATCTCGTTCCGCCAACAAAATGTTCGTCAGCCACAGGGTCAGGCAGTCGACCAATATGGGCGTGCCCGACTTTGAAAGCACGGTCAGGCCAGTGACTAATTCAAAGGGAATTTCTTCAGTTTGCCAGTTCGGGCCGCGGCGGTCCTGATGTTCGGTCACACGTGTGGCCATCTCGTCATCACGCACCTCTGCCGTGGCGACATAGATCGCAGCCTGGTTCTCATGTGCGATGATCGCTTCGGCCAGTCGGCTTTTCCCGGAACGGGCGCCGCCTGTTATCAAAGTGACCTCGCCTGGACGCATTAGTTTTGCCATGTCCTGGCGTCTTCCCTCCGAAGAACGGTTAATTACCGGCCGTGCGCATTTTCTGGCTTTGGATCAGTGCCTTTGATGAACCAGGCACGTCGCCATTTACAGTTGCGGGGGCAGCGCCGGACTGAAGCCTTCCTGAACAGGAAAACTTGACACCGGTTTCCGCGCGACAGCGGCGGCGACCATAGCATGGCTTTGGGCTGTGCGGCAATTGGTTGGGCGAAGACTCATGATTACCCGGTTTGGCGTATAATAAGGCCTAGGGAACAATCAGAGGTTCGCCATCACCTAGCTCACGGCGAACGGTGCCACAGATTTCACCATGGGTGACATTGGCCATGGCTGCGTTTACGACACGGTCGTAGACATTTTCATCTTCGCTGTTGCAGGCGCGGGCGAGATCATCAATCGCCTTTTGCACAGCGCCCTGATCACGATCCTGCTTCCAGGTGGCAAAATTCTTCAGATAATCCTCGACCCGTTTTTTGTCCAGGCGCTCCTGAGGCGGTGGACGGTCAGCGGGGTTGTCTTCCAGCTGGTGGGCATTTACGCCCACGGAAATTTGTTCACCGCTCTCCATCTTGTTTTGCCAGTCCAGGGCTGAATCCCCTAGCATGGTCTGCACAACACCGCTTTCAGACGCCCGATACATGCCGCCAGCATCATCAATTTTTTTGATGACAGCTTCTATCCTGGCTTCCATATCGTTGGTCAGGCTTTCCACATACCAAGACCCGCCTAAAGGATCGATGACGTCATCCAGATGGGCTTCGTCGCGCAGAATGTGCTGGGTGGCGACGGCGATTTGGGCTGCCGCAGATGTGGGGCTGCCCAGGGCTTCGTCATAGCTGTCGGTATGCAGTGACTGCAAGCCACCAAAAATACCGGACATGGCTTGGATGGCGACGCGGGCAATATTGTTCAGGGGTTGCTGGCGGGTAAGATCAACACCTGAGGTCTGGGCGTGAAAGCGAAAGCGCCGGGAGCGCTCATCCTGGGCCCCAAATCTCTCGGATGTAATGCGATCCCAGACGCGTCGTCCGGCCCGGAATTTTGCAATTTCCTCAAAAAACGAAATGGAGATATCGAAAAAGTAACTGAAACGCGGCAGGAAAGTATCGGGATCATGGCCGCGCTCAACCAGATCATTGGCAAACTGAATGGCACTGCTCAGGGTCAGGCCCATAGCTTCTGCGGGTGTGGCTCCGGCCTGCTGCATATGCTGGCCCACCACCGAAAGGCAATTCCAGCGCGGGGCTTGCCGGTTCATCCATTCAATGTGATCCAGCATCAAACGCCGTTGTCCGGACAGGGCAATGCGAAAGAACATATGCAAGGCGGTGAAGTGCGACAAGTAATCTGACTGGTTGGTGGTGCCGGTCAACTGGCTCCACGGGATGCCGCGTTGTTTGGCCACCGCAAACATAAAGGCCGACAGGGTGTGGGGCGCTGTGCAGCCCAGGCTGACGGAATGTTTGTCGATGGGCAGGCCATCCAGGCAAACCCGCATGTCTTCCACCGAGGCAATAACCGTGCCGCAGGTGCCCAGTAACTCCGGCTCAACTTCGTCCGGATCGAAGCCCCGCATATGGGAATTGCAGGGCGCCACATAAAGGCCGGTCAGGCCCATATCATACAGGGCATGCATGCGTTTGTTATAATCTTCCGGCAAGCCCAGCCCGACAACAAGACGCGGGCTCCACGGGCGGCCGCGGTGCATGGTGGCGTGAATGCCTCGCGTTGACGGCGACTGACCCGGAAAACCAAGGTCCTGCATTTGTTGACCGGCGTCCCAGTCCTCTGGCCCGTACAAGGGCTTCACTTCAATGCCGGAGCGATTCATGCGCTTTTTTTCATCGCCCATGCCAGCCAGATAACCTGCCTGCCAATCAGCTTTCGCCTTGTCGTATTCGCTCATGATTTCTCCGGATCAGTCAGCATAATATGTATCGTTACGTAACGAACGATCGTTCAGTGAAAACCTATCACGTCACATCCTGTGTGAGCAAGTTAAAGTCTTCAGGTCTGATCTCAGGCGTTACCCGTCGACGCTGTACCTGTCCTCACCCAGCCAAATAGGAGAGTGGGCAAGGTCGATAAAGTTTTTTTCGTCAGCCAGTAACTCACGACCTGCGGCACGCCCTTCTTTTGACGTCATGGCGTGTTCGAGGTCTGCGCGACTATTCCAAAATGTTTCAACAATACCATCATATGGTTCGGGGGCGTCGCGAATGGCTCTCAGGGCGTCACCGATTTCATCTTCTATTCTATGGACTTGTGCATAGCGCACAAAACCAAGTGCAGCTTTGTGTTTATCCATCAAGGGGCCGTGTTTCTCGCACCAGTAGAGCTGGAATTCAGCCAGAGAAAGGTGGGGCAGGCGGCGCAGGCAAAAAGTAAGTTTGATCACAGAAATATTCCATTTTGATGGTTTTCGAAATCGTAGTCGATCAAATGATTATTGAGAAGGGCAGATATGCGATGACGGAGACTGGCACCCAGAAGAGTCACGATCATGTACTTGACTCTCAAAGCTTAACGAGCGACCGTTCGGTAGTGAAGAAAACAAAGTTACGGGGACGGTGGGGAAATGGCAGGCTTGCAGGTTGCCAAAAAAACGAGTTTGGGACGCGCAAAATCCAATGCGCCAGAGAACCGCCGTGGTGAAATGCTGGACGTCGCTGCCCGGATTTTCTCCAAACATGGATTTGATGGAACCTCTATCCGCGACATTGCAAAGGAAGTTGGTGTTCAGCCCAGTTCCCTGTACTATTTCTTCAAATCAAAAGAAGACCTTTTCGAGGCAGTCTACGAAAAGGGTGTCGACGAGATCATCTTTGTTGTTGAAAAGGCCATCACCAAATCCGGGGCCAAATCAGATAATCCATGGATGAAACTCGAAGCCGCATCTGTTGGACACCTGGAAGCTTTGTTGTCCAGCGATGATTACAATACCCTTGTCGCCAATATTGTTCCGAAGGGCACAGGGGATTTTGATGAACGGCTGATCCGCCATCGCGATGTCTACGAAAAAATATTTGTTGATCTGGTAAAAGATCTACCGTTGCCGCCCCGCACCAACAGAACCCTGCTGCGCCTGACGATCTTGGGTGCCCTGAACGGTGTGGTGAACTGGTATCGACCGGGGGCCGCGTCACCAACAGCCATTGCCAAAAAAATAGTCCAGATGTTTCGCCTTCCACTTGACCCCGCCAAAAAAGCTGAAGTTTGATGCCTACACTTGATAACGCCCAGGTATTCCTCACTGATCTGTGGGCGACACATGCCAAATTCTATCCGCACAAAGAAGCCATCATCTGTGGTGATGTGCGCCGAACCTGGGGCGATTTTGACCGGAACATGAGCCGGGTGGCCAACCAGCTTATCGCCGATGGCATTGGTCGTGGCGACAAGGTCGCCGTGTTGATGGGCAACAGTGTCGACATTCTGGAAATCATGTATGGCGTCGTCCGCGCCGGGGCTTGCGTGGTGCCGCTCAGTGGATTGCTGACGGCTGATCAAATAGAAGGCCTGATCAACGACAGTGGATCGATCGCTATTTTTTGTTCTGAAAGCCAGCGTGAGAAAGTGGATCAAGTCAGGGGCAAGCTGGGTACGATCCGTGACAATGGCTACATTGCGCATGATTTTGATGCCGATAGCTGGCGCACGTTTGTCTCATTCATTGATGGCGTGTCAGATCAAAAACCTGCTGTCGATTTTGATCTGTCGGACGACTTCAACATTATCTACAGCTCAGGCACGACGGGTCTGCCCAAGGGGATCGTGCAAACGCATCGTGTGCGTCAGCACTGGTCCTTCAGCAACGCTGTCGACATGCGCTTTCATGTCAATTGCCGGGCTCTGACAACAACGGCGCTTTATTCCAATGGCACCTGGTTGATGGTGCTGCCGGCCTTGTTTGCGGGTGGCACGGTTATCGTCCTGCCGGAATTTGGAACGACAGAATTTCTTGAGACGGTGCAACGGGAAAAGGTCACGCACAGCTTCATGGTGCCGACACAATTTATCGTGACGCTGGATGACCCGACTTTTGATGAATACGACCTCAGTAGCCTGGAAGCTGTGCTTTGTGCCGGATCGCCTTTAAGGCCCGATACCAAGGCCGATGTGCTGCGTCGGCTGACGCCTAACCTTTATGACATGTATGGCTTCTCGGAAGGTTTCGCGACCATGAACAAGCCCCACATGCATGCCCTGAAGCCGGATTCGGTCGGCACCCCTGTGTTGGGGTTTGATGTTAAAATCATTGCCGATGACGACAGTGAAGCTGGTCCGGGGCAGGTTGGTGAAATTGCCGGTTATGGCGCGGGCAACATGAAGGAATATCATCAACGCCCGGATGCCACCGAAGCTGTGATCTGGCAGGCCGCGGACGGGCGAAACTTCATTCGCTCCGGTGACATTGGCAAGCTGGACGAAGATGGGTTTCTCTATATTCTCGACCGCAAAAAAGACATGATCATTTCCGGAGGCTTTAATGTCTTTCCGGCAGACATCGAAGCCATTATGGGCGAACATGAAAAGGTGATGGATGTAACTGTCATCGGCGTACCTCACGAGAAATGGGGTGAAACACCTCTGGCGCTTGTTATTCCACACCAGGGGGCCGAGACCGACGAGGTTTTTGCCTGGGCTAACCAGCGCCTGGCCAAACACCAACGCCTCAGTGGTGTTGAATTTCGTGACGAATTTCCCCGCAATGCCCTGGGCAAGGTATTGAAACGTGTCCTGCGTGAACCTTATGAGGGGGCAAACTGAATTGACTGTTTCATCCTCTGGTCCTGATACCTCTGATGCCGGCAAGCGCAGGAAAGCGCCGTCGCAGGAAACCGTCGTCCTGATTGTCACTTTGTTGATGGTGGCTTTCTTCAGTATCACCCTGAACGGCTTTGCCACAATCGGGAATTTCCTGAATGTGGCCCGCAGTGTTTCAATCCTTGGCATTCTCAGCCTGGGTATGGGCGTTGTCGTGATCGGGCGCGGCCTTGATTTGTCACAGATTGCCGCGACTGCCGTCAGTGCCGCAATTGTGGTGCAGATGCTGACATCAGGATATTCACCCTGGGTCGCCCTGCCGGTCGGGGCCATGGTTGCTCTGTCCATCGGCGTTGCCAACGGATTGATTATTGCCTTCCACAGTACCCGACTCTTTTCATAACACCAACTCTATCAACGGTTTCCGAGGAATGTTTGGTTTGAATAAAGCCATCATATAGTCGCGGATTTCC
>Ga0233449_1000969_pt1 | contig 28888 bp, 60 predicted proteins | sample SI_124_October20_FD_183012 | JGI IMG/M metagenome (GOLD analysis project Ga0233449, IMG submission 183012) | Seawater microbial communities from Saanich Inlet, British Columbia, Canada - SI_124_October2016_200_MG | ecosystem: Environmental > Aquatic > Marine > Inlet | place: Canada: British... | reverse complement strand
CCCCTATATTAATTATACCATTGTAATTGGTATTTGATATTATATCATATTTGTTTATATCATCTATATTTGATATATGTTCCTCTATGTTATTTACTATGTATTGTGATATCCTTTCTATATGGTGATGTCTTATCTCCTCCGTTTCTGAGAGGTTATCGGTTATTTCCCTTATTATATCGATTAGGTAACCGCTTTGTAGATTATGAATGATTCCCTCCTTTGTTTTGTTAATGGGTTTGGAGAATCCTCTTGTTAGAAAAGAGTTTTCATATTCGGAATAACTGGATACTTTTAATATTTCATCCACATTATTAATTGTTATCCCCTTTAGTTTTTCTTTCTTTCCTATAATGGTTGATCTATCCTTTATGATGTCATTGTTTACCATATAAGATATCCTCTCTATAATGGGAACTATATCCTCATTGTTGTCCGTTATATCCTTAATAACAATTGTAAATACCTTATGACTGTCTATATATTCCCTTATGGTTTTTATGTGGTTATCGGTGGAACTTAGTAGATGTGTGGGTATCTTATTGGCAACCCTTTCATCATATAGTATCATGTTCTTTATCTCCGTATACTGTTGTGTATCGTCATCTATAAACATTGTTATCTGATGTCCCATTGTGACAATAATAGAGATTATATATTTAAAAAACAAATCTCTTGGATCACCCCTTTTTTACCTTATTTTTAATGATACTTATATATTCTACCCATATATAATCTGTTTCTTGTTCATTTAACCCATAAACATCTTTACAATGGTCGTAAAAATATTGAAGAAAAGTTAGAGGTTGTTGAGGAGATGGTTCAATAAATACCATTTTAAAATGTGTAATAACCATAGAGAAAAAAGGAAAATATATCACCCCCTTCTTATAATCTACTCTTGTTTCACTAACGAGTTGATCTAATACCTTATTTAGAAATTTATAATTCATAAATTAATTAGAAATGATAAGTGTTGGATATCTTGTTCCCTTAGTTTAGTATATCACCATCCTTTGAGATGTGTTAGTTTTGTTACTAATTCCTCTCTTGATAGATTTTTTAGTTCTTCTATCCTATCTAAATCGTAGGGACGAATGTTCATCGTTTTCACCAAAGCATTAATTAAAGTTTCATCACTAAAACCATACAATCTATCCATACCATCACCCTCAACTTCATCACCATAAAATTGTTGTTCACTTAATACTCTCTTTACAATACGTTGTAAATCTGATTCTTTTAGTTTAATTAGCTTCTTCATAATACCTTTTTATTATAAATATGACCATAAACAAAAAAACCCCCATATTACTATAGAGGCTTAAATTAGATTGATTCTTTTTTATTGAACACTTTCTTCTAATATAGTTAATAAGTTGTCACCAGACTTATCCAAATATAATTCATTATACACTTTAGATGTTTTACGATAGTCTTCACTTACTACACCACATATAGTATCACTACCTTCTTCATAGTCTATGACGTTTCCTTCTTCATCTATATACTCTTTGATGATTCTAGATTCTATACTATATTCTATTTTATGGTAGTCTTTTTCACTTTTTATAACACCTAATTTGGTTATACCATCCCCATCATTTTCAAACACTTCGTTCTCTTCCATATTATTTATTTTATTATAAGTTTACTAATTATTTATCATATTAATATTCAGAACAATGTTCATAAATGTCATACGCAGACATATCATCTAGAATTTCTTCTTCTTGATCGTCAACCTCTTCACCATCTAACCACATTCTTCGACCTTCCATTCCTTCATATTCTCTGAATGTATGTTCTTCTCCGTTATGTTCGAATTCCCATTCTCTGGTAATCTCCTGTAACAATATTCTTGCCGTTCCTTTTACTTCCATAATTTATTTATTTATTCTTCTCATTTATTTTGTCCTCACTTAACTAAATAATTTTGTTATTATTATTATTTGTAATATCACAACAGTAACAGCGGTTAATGTTCTTATAAATTCCATTAAGTGATTGTACCTATCCAAAAATCTTTCTACCTTATATCTTCTACTCATCTTTTTTATTTTAAATTAATATAATACAATTATAGTGATTATATATTACAATGTCAAATAATTTATTAGGAATTAAAAATCCCCATAATTTTACTTTACAATACTTTATCTACAATTGATTCTGGATTAGATTTAGATTTAATATACTCATTCACCTCTTCGTCTTCTGGTAAACTAAATTCTATTAACCTATTTTTACTTTTAGCTGTTAAATATACATCCCTTCTATTTAAAAAATAATGACAACTACCATTATACGAAATCATTAGAGATAGTTTTTCATTACTCATTGACCCCAACATAGTTAAACCCATTTCCCATAAAGAGGTTAACGCCAAACAACCCCTTTGATTTTTTATATCATATGTATACATTAGTATGTTAAAATCTTCTATTAGATTACTAAGGAATTCATCTATAACATAATCAGGTGACAATTGTTTTGTTCTTCTACTCGTATCGATAATCTTTAACGCATTCCTATCATCCTTTATACCATCGAAAGGTCTGAAAAATCCGCCATTACGTATAATAGTTTTATTCTGTATCTTTACGTTGTAAGGGTTTGGTAATATAAAATCATGTAATTCTCTTTTACCACTATTCCTTACGATAGATAGTTCTTTATCTGTTATAGATTCAGCTTTAAGTAAGGTCTTGAATATTTTTTCTATATCAACACCATGAGAGTTATTATGTAATTCATCACCTAACTTTATAATCTGACTATAATAGACACCTATCTTCCACAGGTCCTCATAGGTAATGTGGTGTCTGATATATTCAAACACCACATCTAAATCACTATTGTTATTATACATTTTCTCTTTTTATTTCTTCTTTGTACATTTGAGCCTTAGTTAAGATAGGCAACCTACCCTTCTTATCTACATCGTGATTATATAACTTCTGTAAGTAATATTTACATGTTGTTAATTTAGTAGACTCAGGTAATGAAACTTTGGTATACTTATTACGATTTTTGATTTGTTCCATCATATGTTGGTGATCATACTTACCATCAAAAATAAATGGAAGTACTGATAAAGTATAAGTTGTTTGTGGGTTACCTCTATCACCCAAAGGAATAATACCTGTCTCCACAATGTCTATAATTTTATTTATTTTGTCTACAGATTCTTCATAATCTTTAACTTTAAAAGTACCAACCTTAAATGATTTGTTTTCTCCACCTTTAGTAGCTTTAATATTACCAGATAACAAACCTATCACTGTGTTATGACCTAAGAATGGGTATTCCTTTCTGAACTTATCGTATAGTAAATAATTTTCGTTACCATTATATATCTCTTGTTTCAAAGTATCCTCATTGGAGAAAATGGATGTCTCACTATTAAGTTCTTTACATTCTTTTTCGCCCCAACCTTCCCGTATTTCATACCTTAAAGGGATGGGGAGTAAACCAATACTTTTTCGATATTCGTTATAAATTTTTAACGCAGAGAGTCTATGTTGTCCATCTATAATCTCTAAAAGTTCATTAACAATAATGGTAAAGGATAGAAAAAATATTTTCATCCTTTCTGATAAAGCTTTAACTTTTTTCTTACGGACATTTCTGTTCCATTTTGCGAAGACGAATTTATCCAAATCGGCAGTTTCATAAACTACTACACTGGTTACCCTATCACTTTGTTTTAAATTAGATAAACTACCTTTAGAGTCTAAAGTACCTTCCAATTTTAATTCATTATTAATTGTTTTTTTCATAATATTAAGTTTTAATTATTACAAATATACAAAAAAAAATGACATAAACAAAAAAAACCCCTATAATTTTACTATAGAGGTTTAAATGTTGTTGTATGATACTATCAAATGATACTATCGATGTAAATACTTACGATCCCTATTTTTCGTTAACCTTTTAAAGTGATGTGGATTTTTTCTAATACGTACTTTACCATCATCTCCTCTCATAGAATCAAATCCTTTTCTTGAACGTAAATTTCTCCAATTATCGTTGGGTATGTCACTATTTTTTAATTCAGTGTAATCATCGAATTCGTAATCGTACCATTCTCCAGAATATTCATCATCATTATGGTCCGTATATGTTCCTCTTTTGGTTTGGTAATTACCCCTTTTTGGGTCATAATAAGAGTATGTTGTGGAATAGTCCTCCATTTCTTCCCCATCAACACCAAAACTAGTGTCATCTACATTAAATTTTATCTCTTCATTTAATACTTTCTTTACTATACGTTGTAAATCTGACTCAGTTAGTTTCACAACTTTTCCATTCTTTTTAATTTTCATAATATTGTTTATTTATTAATAAATATTAATAATAATATAAAAACACTTATTATTAAGATTTTTTTGTATGTCTGTGGTATGAATCCGAGCGTATCGAAATAATGTCGTTACAGTGTATCGACATTTATATAGAAGTTAATTATGAATCGATATCCTCTTCATATCTTTTTATTGTCTAATATACCTTTAATACCATTGTAAAATTCAGTCCACACATGACCTATTTCATCGTCATTTAATGAATATATTTCCTTACAATGAGTTTTAAATGAAAATGAAAATGAGATGGGGTTGGAGTTAATATTGTGTATTGAAAAGGGTGAGAAATTAAAAAAAGAAAACCCAAAAAGGGACATCGGTAAGAAGGGTGGTGAGACTGTTTCCACCTCATAATTTAATTTTGTTTCAGATAGAATCTGACCCACTACTTTATTTAAAAATTTATTGTTCATACCATTTCTTTATATTCCTCAAACATTTTATTTATATGGGATTCGTATTTATCTTTTATAAATTTAGATTCCTCACCGTTTGTTCTGTACAACCTTTTTAGTTCATTTAAGATATAATACCCTAACCCCATACTAATAAGTTCACACTTTATATCCCTTTGTATTGTGTTAATACTATAATTAAATGATATAGTGTCTAAATGATTTAACCTTATGGTGTCAAAGGAGGTGTTCCTATATCTAAATTCACTATAACTGGTGTCTTTAATAAGGTTCTCTAATATTCTATTACAGTATTTTATCTGTATCATAGGTACAAATATAATAATAATTTATGAGACTACCAAATCTAAAACAAGTAAGTCTAAGAAGGAAAGGGGAATAACTATATTCTTTGGGTGTGTGGTGTTTAATTATGTGAACTTACTTCTATATTTAGTACGTTGATCTTCTAACACATATTCTACATTATCTCTTTTACCACAATGGGGACAGTTCAACATCTCAATATTATCTGATTCATTAATCTTCCACTCACTATTACAATTCTTATCACTACATTTATAAATGTATGTATGACGTATAAAGACTTTGTGTGACATGATTATTATTTATTATAATAAATATGTTCATACAATAAAAAGGTTATCTTTTTTATTAATATATCTTATATAAATAACCCCTAGTGAAATCGGTTTTTAATTTATAAGATATCTCATTACCATTAGGTGATAATAACTGACCACCGTAAAAAGATGATTGTATGGACTTCCAATTCCCTTCTTCCTTTGGTTGGTAAGATACTTCTTTAGGGTTGTCTAAATTTATCCAAAAATGGTTTCTATCTACCTCTATGATAATCCCTTCTTTACTCATCTTTGTATTTTTATATTACATCAATTATTGAATTGATTGGTATGTAAATATTCTCTTTCAATAATATAAATTCTTCACCAACCATCCATATAGTAGTATGAATCCTCATCCAACCATTGTTAGTGAGAAATGTTATTTTGTATTTAGATTTACCATTGTTTCCATTAGAACAAGCGTTATCTAATTTTGATGATAGTTCTTGTTTAGAAAACTGCTCATCCTCTGATTCAATAGGGATAAATGTAACTTCTGGTATATCTCTTATTGGTATTGTTGGTATATATTTACTCATCTTCTTTGTTTAGTTTTATATTATATGTCTTTTCTACCTTAGATTTGGTCATAAGTGTTGTTTTACCCATATGGTGTTCGTAAGCGTCTTCATTCGCCACCAGATACATTCCGTCAAAACCCGTCTTAATAACATAAATTATTTCAGGGAAATCTCCATACTGAAACTTCCTTACGTTTTCACAGGATACCTCTTTCCACGAACTACTATTAATATTTCTCATAGTCAACCTCCACTTCAATTCTTCGGAATGAGAATTTGATTCTCCCATATGTTGATCGGGGGTTTCTGTGTTACCTCTACCAGATTTGTTTTGGATGGCTTTGACCCAAATGTATATACATATTACAAATGCAAATACCCAACTAAATATTACTGCTTCTATCATTTGTTCTCTTTTTTTTCTATCTTCTTGATAACATAAATTTTCTATTTCGCCCACATGGTGAGTTTGCCATTGTGAACCCTGTAATTGTTATCATTACAATGATTAATATTAATCCAATTTTTCTCATATTTTATTTATTTTAGTCATTATTATTTATTTCTTTCGATGGTGTGTCATCCCACACATTTTTAATTTGTGCATAGATTATGTATGAACCATCCCAAGGTAACGCCCTAACTTCATCGTTTTTAATGTCAAAGAAATATGCGTATCGATTACCTATATCACTTGTTACGTAATAAACCCATAACTGTCTATCGTAGTCTAATTTATGGTCAGTACTATCAATGTAATATGTTGATGTCATTTCAGATGTAGTGTGTGTTATCATTGTTACACCTTCATTAAAGGAAAATTTTGATGCTGATAAGTATCTATACTGACACTCTATGTCAAATCTTTGGGTTGAATCGTTCCAATAACAACTGTTAAACCCTATTGTCGTTACTGTGGTTTGTGATGTACTTGTTAACCCTATTAACACTGTACATAATAATAATAATAATAATTTACTCATCTTCTTCGTTTTGGTTTAAACTTTTAATTCAATCATTTCACATATCATATCAAACTGTTCCATACTATTACATTTACCATTGTATTTAATTGAATAATTTGGACCATCTTGGTTAAATCCTTTATCGGTTGTTGTTATGGTAATCTTACCATCTTTAATATTAAGAAAAGCTCCTTGCCCATCATCTTTCCATGTATCACCCTTCTGAAATTTTTGTTCATTAAGTATATCGTATTTGAATTCCCAACCTCTTTCTTTTAATTCTTCTTTACTCATCTTAGTTTCTGTTGTAATAACTTTCTATTTAATTTAATATCTTCCAATGAGTAGTTCATATATTTCATTACCCATTTTTCTACTGATGTTAATTTTAATTCTTCACTCATCTTTTTTTTGGTTTAATAGATTTAATTCTTCTTCGGTTAATTCAGATTTATCTTTAACTTCTACACCAACTAAGCCACGTGCAAGAATATCACTAACTTCTGTCCAGTTTTTATACCCTTTCATTTCTGGGTGTGTTGATTTTACTACTTTACTCATCTTTGTTTTGTTTTAGTGTGGTATATTTCTGTGTTATGTGTAATTTAAGTAAGTTCTAACCATTTTAGAAGATACCCCGTCCAAATAGCACAGCATATCATGTGATACAGCAAAAACCAAGGCTTTTTTATCAACCAATACACCTTATACCAAGCACTTATTACACCAAAATAAGGTATAAAACTACACATAACAAAGGCTATATGTAATGCCTTATTTTTATTTTCTGTATTTTGTTCTTCACTCATCTTCTTTGTTTTGGTTTAATACCGTTAAATTCATATCTCTTTTGTCTTTTTATTTCACCCTCAAATCGTTCTGGAACTAGGTCACTTAGTGATTCAACGTAAAAGTGTTGGGTAGGTATGGTGAATATCTGAAACATGTTTTTTTCAGAGTCAAAGTTAATTTTGAAACATTTACCTACATATTTTTCAATTTCTTTCATCATTGTTTTGGTTTAATAGATTTAATTCTTCTTCGGTTAATTCAGATTTATCTTTAACTTCTACACCAACTAAGCCACGTGCAAGAATATCACTAACTTCTGTCCAGTTTTTATACCCTTTCATTTCTGGGTGTGTTGATTTTACTACTTTACTCATCTTTGTTTTGGTTTAATCCTTAAATACGGGTGTATAATTTCTATATTTTTTTCTTAGTACATCATAAGACATATCCCAGCCATCTTCTCTGATAACCTTACTGTGTAATATCGGAGGATGAGAAGAACCTATTTTATCTTCAACCCATTTTAATCTTTTCTTTAGTTCTTGATTTTCATACTCAAGTAACCTTACTCTTTCTTTTAATTCTTTATTAAAAATCATCATCTTTGTTTAATTCTTTTATTTTTTTAACAGCACTATTCCAAGCATTTTGTATTTGTTCATATTCTTCTGGAAAGTAGTCTTCTGATATTTCTAAACCATCTACTGTTACGTAGAATCCTACACCTGGTCTAAGTGGTGTTATGTTACTACCTAATAGTTGTAGGTGTTGGTACTGTGCTTTAATATATTCTTTACTCATATTAGTTTTGGTTTAATAGTTCTCTTACAACCGATTCTTTACACAATTCATGATATCGTTTAGATATGTCGAAATAGTTTATACCATCGTGTTCTACAATATTGGTTTCTTTCATTAACAATACCATAGGTTCTAATTCAATTCTTTCTGAATTAATTTCCTCAGTTGTCATATGTGTTACTTTTTTACTCATCTTTGTTTTGGTTTAATTTATTTTTTTCTTTATACAATATCTTTTTTACGTTTTCCATTTTCATCAGATGTTCATCGTACCAATTAAGTGATAACAAAGCCCATACAGTTGTAATCACACTTACCGATAATGGACATACTAAATTTAGGTACCAACTTTCAGATATTTCATATACACCAACACCTAAAATTACCATAAGTGGGATATAAATTAATGTTGCTATTAAAATCTTACTCATCTTATTTGTTTTGGTTTAATTTATGATGTAACATATTTCTTAACTTATTCACCTCTGTCATTTTTACTCTCCCACACTCTTCCTAAAACAACACTATTAACTTTGCCTTCGAGTTTAGTAATATACCTCAGTACACTAATTGGAGTATGTAAATAATCCTCTTCACAATTTTTCTTCCAATAATTAAGGTCTTTATCTTCTTCTTTAATCTTCATAATCATCTCTTTAATTCGTTAATAACATTGTTTAGTTGTATCATTAGCAAGCATTAAAACATTATCGTTTATGTCTACTTTTTCCACTTATATGTATTTCTCCATCTTTAGGTGGTGGCGGTGGTAGAGGTTTGTTTTGGTTTAATAGTATTGTATTTTCTTCTAAAAAATTCTTCATTGCAATTAACTTTCTTCTAATACCGACTTTGTCTGCGTTAAGTAACTTTAATAAAAAATTATCTAATTCTTCTTTACTCATCTTTGTTTTGGTTTAATAAATTCTTTTTTCTTCTTTTGTCATATCATTATACTCATAGAATCCAAAAATAGTACCACACATAGGGCACTTTTTTTCATATGTAATACCACCATCAAACATTGACATACTACTTTTTTTTACTTTATGACCTTTTTTAGGGCAAATATATTTCCCCCTTAACTTTTTTATAAATTTACTAATCATCTTTGTTTTGGTTTAATTACATTTTCGGATAGTGCTCTATTAAACTTGTCTTCACTCATCACGAATTCATCCCTTGATAATTTCCAATTAGGGTTTATGATTGACATCACTCCTTCATTGGGGAACTTATGAATCTTAACAGTATATTTGTTACCTGTCTTACGTGTTAGTTCTAGTACGCAACCTGTTTCTACTTCTTCAAATACTTTACTAATCATCTTTGTAGAGTTTTATTAAATCTTTAATAATGTAATACACTGCCATTGAAAAACAGAACATCGCTATTACATAAAATGTTAATGCTATTATGCTTAATATTTTAATCATCTTTGTTTTGGTTTAATAAATTCATCATACCCACACATTTCTCTATCTTCGATAATATCACCTATTTTATGTTTATTCCACCAAGATTTAGTTGTAGTGTTTTCTAATTTAATTTTACCCTCAAATGTTCCTCTATCGTCATATACATGTTCAACATATAAACACTTTGTCCCTTCAATAAACCAAGTATCTTTTTTAGCGATATAATATTCCCCTTCTATAAAATCTTCTTTACTCATCTTCTTTGTTTTGGTTTAAATGATAATGATATTCCTATACTCATCCACCCAACTATGAATTCATATTCTCCATTGAGTGTTCTGTCATATGTTATCTTAATGTAAGGTAACACATGGAATTGATATGCTATTTTATGTTTACTTATTTTCATCTTTGTTTTGGTTTAGTATGGTTTATTTCTGTGTTATGCGTAATTATGTATTTTCTTTTTTATACCTTTACGGGTATAAACACTTACCTATTGGTAGTTAATATACCTTTACGGGTATAATTCATTTATCTTTATTCGTCTTTGTTTTGGTTTAATTGGGTCTATGCTAATAGGCATTCCAGTATCAGGATTTGACAAACAAACATCAGCCCATCCACGCTTCAATACTCCATGGTACAAATACACTTGTCTGATAGTTACAGTTTCTAACCAATACCATCCACCATCAAATCTTTTTGGGAGCCACAAGAACTTAGTCTTGTATCTATATTCTCCATCTTTTGGTTTATTAATCTTCATCTTTGTTTTGTATTTCTATTAATTCTTCCTTATTATACCAAGTGTATTTACCCCCTTCATAATGTACACCATAAAACGGACCCACTTCATTTTCTCTATTGTGGTGTTTAGGTAGTTTATTACAAGTCTGTAATACCACTCCGTCTTTATTATTGTATGTAAATCTAAAACCTATTCCTAGTTTACTCATTGTTGTTTTTGGTTTAAATCCACCCTTTTTCTCTAACTTGTTTTAGTAAGTGAAATAAGTCTTCGAATTCCCCACTATTAGACTTTATTAATTCTTTAACTTCAATAACATATGTCTCTGTTGGACTATCTAACACATCGTTTAAAAAAATATTACTATCCCAGATCTCGACATCATTTTTATTATTTATCCCTTTGGGGTAGTATTCTAATGACCCAGTACCTTTCCACGCTTCTCCATCATCATTTAATAATACGTTGAAACTAAAATACCCACATTCACTATCACATCCGTAATAGAAGGTAGGGTCTGACTTACTTTCTTTTTCTTCCAATGGTACCAACTCATACCACTTACCATCTATTTCTACCTTATTTCTCATTTTCTTCAGTTTTAATAATACCTTCTTCAATTAACATAAACAACGCTTTAACTATTGAATATTCATAGTATCTAATTGGTATTTCTGTATTGAAGAACTCAACATACCAATCCCCTCTCTCCATTTCACTATTACCATTAGTAATGAATGTTAATCCATTTGTAATTTCTTTGACGTAGTAGTAGTAATCTGGTTCATCTTCAATTATATCTGTTGAAAATTCTTTTGTAAATCCTAATTCTAATAATTCTTTTTCGCTCATTATCTTTGTTTTAACAAATATAAGAATAATTTTCTAAAAAAACAAATATTTCTAGAGTAAAAAATTGACTATCTTTATGGTGTATGATTATATTTCGGATAATATTAATTGAACGGCCTCGATCGCATCATGGTTATTAGTTTCCACATCCACTGCCCCCACTATTTTTTCCGCAAGTTCCCTTGTTTCATTATATATAGTTTGTTCATCTTTAATTTGATCCATACCGTACTTAACGTAATGGAATTTTGTTTTGTTTTCTATTTCTTCACTCATGTTCTATTTTATATGTTTCTATCCATTCTATTCCCCATTCGTAAGCTTCTTGTGGTGTGGAAAACCCACTTTTAGCCTTTTCAGTTATCCAAGATTGTTTTCCTTTTCTAAGGACACCCACAATCCATTTATCTGGGTTAATTCTCGCTAGTGGACTTATTTGTAACCACCAACCATTTGGAATCTCATTCATTGTCTATATTTATCTTCACTGTCCTCCTATGTATGGTGTCTTCATTCTCCGACACACTGTTCTTTGGGTTTTCTGAATCGTATGGAAAAAAAGGTATGTTAATCATACTATACTCAAATAAAGGGATTATTTTATCATTATTTTTTTTACTATCTTACCAATGTAACGTGTCCATGTTCCGTCTTATAAAATTTCTCATCTGTGAATTTATAATTAACTTTCCAAACATAAACATCTATCTGGCAATCTACGTTATTCATTTTGCCATTCCAAGGTTCTCTATAATAAGATTGATAAATCATTTCTCCCCACCTATTAAAAATAAACAATTCTAACTTCTCAACATTTTCACCCCTAGCTATAAAACCATCATTCTTCCCATCTCCATTTGGGGTAAAAGCATTAGGAACATATAATCCATTAAATGAACATTCATCTATGTCAACCCATAAAGTTGTTGTATCACCTTCACATCCTGCATTACTAATAACGTAAACTGTTATTAGATATTGGTCATAAGGAACATTGAGCCAATTAACCGTTATTCCATTACCATTATTGGCTTCTATTACCCCACCTTCAACACTCCAAAAGTATTGGTTATCTCCATCTGCAACCCAGTAGTCTTGGAGGTATGCTTGGTTTTCAGTGCATACCTCTATTGACTGTTGTGAAAAGGCAAAACAGGGTAGTAAAAATAATATGGTTAATAGTCTCTTCACTAGTTATGGAAAATAGGTCCTATTACTGGTAATGGATTAACTACAACTTGCATTACTATTGAACATCCACCTACTGTGTAGGTTAAATTGAGTGTACCTGATGCATCAGGGCAAAATTCATAAACACCGGGAGCTGTCATAGTCACACCCGTTCCAGTCCAAGTTCCTCCTGCAGGTGTTCCATTTAATGCTACACAAGGATCTCCTTCACAAAAGGGGCCAATTTGGTTAAATGTTGGTAATAGTATAAAAATATCTAATTCTACTGTGTCTGTACAACCATTCGCATTTGTTTCTATAACTTCAATTGCTAATGGAAATAGACCTGGAGTATTACCCCAATCAATTGTTATAGCATCTGTTCCTTGACCCGAAGAGATAGTACCACCACCTCCGTTTACTGTCCAACCATAAGTTGAACCTGCTGTTGGAGTTACCCAATAATTTTCCCCAACTGCTCCTACACATACTGTATCTGGAGTTGTTGTGATTTGACTGAATGCTGTAGAAGAAATTAGTACTCCGAGCAAGATTAAAAGTTTTTTCATTTTGTTTGTTTTTTATTTATTAATTATTAATTGTGAAAAATACCAACGATAGACGCTTGTCCACCTGGTAATATTGTTATTTGTATTGTTTGTGCACACCCATCATTGTCTATAATAGATACATCATAAGTTCCAGGTGCTAACCCTATCATATTATCTGTTCCATTAACATTATTAGATGTTTGTATTATATTTCCGTTTGGGTCAAACCATGTATAATCCCAAGGTGCACTTCCTAATCCGGTAATTGTGATTGTTCCATCTTCTTCTCCTAAGCAAGTTTCATCAGTATGAACTTCAGTTGGAGGTGGGCAGCACGTTAAACTAGCAGAAAATGCAAATATTGGATCATTTTGACAAGCCACATTTGTCCAACTCCCAGTCTCACCATCTGAGTATGTTTCTACAAATACACTCAAATCATCTCCATCTTGTCCAGGAAGACAGTCTACTGCTGCTGCCTCCCAACAGAATTCCCAATTGACGTTACCCGTACAATTATCTCCATAATTTCCTGATGGGTTTCCATTTGGATTGTTAAATAAATCTCCATCAAAGAAAAAACCATCTGAATTACCATTAGGGGTGTTTACTCCATTAAACCAAGCCCATATTCCAGGTCCGGTATCACAAGTTGCTGCTGCACTTACTGGGTTTGTTGGTCCCCATCCTACTCCCATTATTGGGACAATACCGTGAAACCAATTAGAATTTTCTTGAGCCCATTCTGTTATTGTAAAGCAAAAGGTAACGTTGGTACCCGCCTGATATACCCCATTTACGGGCAGAGGATTCACAGTCATTGATGATGATAATAAACAGTCATCACAACTGTTATTGTTTTGTAATGTTAAATCAAATGTGCCTTGGTCTGCAGGATTTCCCCCACTAATTTGAATATAATAGGTTTGTCCAGGAGTTACTTGGGCTACAGTTGTATTTAGATTTCCACCTCCACCAATATCACAACCAGATCCTATTAATGCTCCACAATTACCTGTCCATACACCAACGTTTGGTTGATTGATATTTCCATTAATTGTTATATCTAAAGAATTTCCAGTAGCAACAAATGAATACCAAACATCAGTTGCAGGTGAAGCCATGTTGTTTCCAATAACCCCTTGACAATTAATTAAAGTAGTATAAGGGGCTTCGGTTAATGAGTTTATACTTGTGAGATTGTTAAATGTAACTGGAGCTCCTTGACCATTTGCATTAGGACCATTCCCACAATTTACAGGATTAGGAAGATTACCTAATGGCATTGCATTGGCACAATCATCATTCCCTACTTGTGCAAATAAGGTAATCGGTATTATTAAAGTAAACAGTAACGCCAATCTTTTCATTTTGTTATATTTCTCTTAAGTCCTCCACACCAATTAAATTAAAATTTGATTTGGGGAAGGATGACTTTAAATAATTACCTTCTTCTAACATACTTTCGTCATCACTTTCGTAATACCAATTAACCTCCGTCTCCATAGCTGATTCATATAACTCTTTTACCAAATGGAAAATGTATTTTGTTGAAACTGAATTTAATATTTCTAATGCTATCCTGATTGTAATCTTTGATTTAGATAAACCACTCTTACATTTATCAATCTCTTCCACTATAGGGTCATAAAATAGTGAGGGATATTCTGGGTAAGATTTACCTATAATAGTGAGTGTACAACTTTCCTTATCTAACTTTACATAAGGGGTGTTTAATTCATCTTTGATTATCATCATTTTATGGTTATTTTTTTACTATATAATAAATTTTCCGAAGTAGCAACTACTAAATATGTACCTGATGTAAGGTGATGGGGGATATCAATAAAAATCAAACCCTCTTTACAATCAACAAATTTTATTATAGAATATGCTTCATTACCTCTTATATCTCTAAGAACAACTAGAATTTCCTGCTTATTTTTATGTAAACTTTTAAATGAAAGACTAATACAGTCTCCTTTATTTACAGGGTTTGGATAGATATTCATAATCCCCTCACCTTTTATAGCGTTTTCAATAGGAATAATATTAAATGTCTCTTGTTTACCATCAAAATCAACTTGAGTGAGTCGATAGTAGGATAGTCCAATCAAAGGATCATTATCTACCTCGAAATAATCTATTATCGAAGTACTATGTCCTGCACCACTAACCTTTCTGACCTCTACCCAATCAACACCATCTTTACTTTTCTCAACAATAAAATAACTATTATTTATTTCCGATGCTGTTGTCCATGATAATTCAACTCGTTCCTCATTTAATATACCATTAAAATCAATTAACTCAATAGGTAGCGATGCTCCTCCACCAAACCCAAGTCTCATATTAGGTCTATAATTATTCCTCCAACCTAATGAACTTGGCATTCCACCATCAGCATAATTATACACTACAGTATTTGCTTTTGCAGTGTACCTAAACTCAGGATAGTTTGTAGTCCATGACCCATGTTCATTAATTGTTTTTATTAATACGTTTCCTATCCCATTATATGAAAAAGTATTATCTAAGGTAATTGTATTCCATCCTTGAGACCATGTTATATCTCCTGCGTAAACTAAAGTCCAATCAGATATTGAAATATCTCCATCAACTGGTTCACTTCCATCTGGGAAGATATTCATAGTTGTATGAGCAATGAAAATCTTTTGGTTTGTCATTATTGTGTTGATATTGTTTTCAACATCAAACTGAATTTCATCTATTATAATAGGAACACCTACCTCAGCTGCACTATAAATCAAAGCTGACCACGAATAATCATAGTATCCATATGAAGGAACTCTCCCATTTGTGGTAGTTGAATTTGGATCACCAAGCTGTACTATTGTAGATGGATCTATTACAGTTACATTGGCTTTAAATCCAGAATATGTTATGGAATAATCAGATGACCAAACCAAAGTAACAGCCCCAGTTGGATGAGTTGATTGTATAGAATTTGGTAAAGTTGATCCACAATATTTACCTACTAGATTAGATAAGTCATCTCCATCATAAATCTCCAAAAAATCATAATCACAAGTTGCTTGGGACTCAACAACAAACTCCACAAATTGTAAAAATATTTTATCGTTAGCTTGGTCTGTTGGGTAAATTGTTAAAGTTCCTACCCCATCAACTACATAATTACCTAAATCACCCCCATCATCATATAAAATTCCAACATCAGTAGTCCATGTTTGCCAAGAACCATCCATTGGCATTAGTTCTTGTGCGTTATATAGATTAGAAATAAGAATGGTTGTTATTATTAATAATAAATTTTTCATTTTTTCTTTATAATATCCCATAATTTATCTTTAGATGTTTTTATTATATCTCCTTGACCGTAAGGTCTTAATTGACTCATTTGTTTTTTGGTTGACATCGAGTAACCATCTTCATTCTCCAACCATTGACCGTCTTTATGTAGGAATATCGGGTACCAATCATATGAAAACACCACATAACTCCCATTATCATAATATTTAGAATGTGTGTTACTACCTTTAAATGGTATTTTATTTAATACCAATTCTCTACCCCTTATATTGGCAGTTTTTATTTTTGTTTTAGATATGTCCTTTCTAATTAAATCAGGTTCAGAATCGAAAGTCCTCCAATTATCTTTATGTAACTGATATATTTCAAAAGCCTCCATCCCCTTAATTGCCAAATGGGTATTAAGGAACTGAAGTATTACCTCATATGAAGTGGCACCATTAAAACCTTCCTTTGAAAGTACGTCTAAAACTTTTCTTTGGAATTTGTCTTTGTTTGCAGATACCTCTTCTTTTATTATATCTCTAATTAATTGATTCACATTATCGTATTTTGTTTAGAATTATTTAGGTCCTTCTTCAGAAGCAAAGCTATTAGCATTTTCCCAACTAATTGTCCAAGTAGTTAATGTTTCTGTTTTTCTAACCCCATCGACAGTGTTGTAGTTATAAACTACTGGTTCGGTTGATTCTAAAAGTTCATACCCTCTATCTACTATTATTTTTGCTTCAATATCTGTTAATTCAAATACCTCAACATTAAAATTACCTTCTTTTGATGCTTTGTCAATGATCTCACCAATCCTTTCCCCACTATACACACTTAATGTCGCTCTATGGGTTTCAACCGCAGTAGTTAAATTTATCAAAGAATTTCTTTCGATAAAAGTAGTGTCTATACCACCTAATAACACATTTAACTCATCAACGGAATCATCCTTGTTTATTTTTGATTGACTTATTTGGGTTTTTTCTTTCACTAAAGAAGTTATTGTGTCGTCAATTGATTCATTCTCTTTTTGTAAAGAAATTAAACTTTCTTTTTCTTTTTTAAGATTAGATACCCCATATTTTGAAGTAATATTTTTATCGGAAATATTTAACTCCCCAAAAGATAGTTTATATTTTCTAATGTTAGATTCTAATTCCGTTCTAATTCCTAATTGATCAAGTTTGGTTCTTTCAGAAAAGTTCTGCACGTCTGATAATACACTTATTGTTTTGTCAATGATACCAGTACCCTTTCCATCTTCAATATATAAATTTTTGATGGTATCAAATGAATCTTTATAACTCATATATGTGGGTAAAAATTCAATAAATTTTTGTTCATATGTAGGTAGATAATTTAAAACTATTTTATTTAGTTCTTTGAGACTATCTTCCGATAACTCCTTTCCTTCTAACACTAATTGTAGTTTACCCGATTCTAATAGGGTTTCAACATGTAAAGTTAAACTATCGTCCGCATAAGATTCCCCATATTTTAAAAATTCACTATACAGTGATATAGTAGATAATATTTCAGACAATTCTTTATATATAGAGGCACTAAAAAAATCGCTAACATAACTTTTGTTCTTTATAATAATTTCTGTACTTTCACATTTTGCAGAAAGTTCGATATTAACCTCTACAGACTTATCAATATTTTTTAAATGATAGTTAGTAACCATATCAGCAATTACTTCTGCAGCAATAACATTTTCTGATTGGGTATACAATAAATCAGATAAACCATCTCTAGTATCTTTTACGGTATCAATTTCCTTACTGATTTCTATGGCAGTTAAACCTAACGACCTTTTACTTAATTTTTTTAATTGTGTGTAATGCTTACTCATTTTGTTTTTTTTAGTTGTTTTGTTATCATTAAATAAATATCAGATTACTAATAAAAACTATTTAAAATTCAGTATTTTATTTTTATTTTATTTACCACCCGTTTTGTAAATATTTTTTTATATTCTTTTTAGCTTTCATAAGGTTAGTTTTAGATGTATTGGGTGATATACCTAACTTTTCAGATATCTCATTATGTTGTAAACCTTCCAAATAATACAATTCAAAAACTTTTTTATAAGCCGGTGATAAATATTTTAATACCTCCATTATTTTACTAATAGAATATTCTGATTCTTCGATCTCATCTTCAGAAGACGAAACCCTCGAAAAATCAAACCCCTCATCACCATCACATATCTCTATTTTACTTTTTCTAAGTTCATCTAGTATATTATTATTTATTACACAACTCACCCACGCCTCTAAAGATCCCTTACCATCATATTTTGAAATATTATTATATACTTTAACAAATCCGTTTTGACAATAATCTTGAGCTTTATCAAGGTCGGTAGTATATTTTCTACAAACAGTGTTTAACATTTTAGACCATAAACTAGTATAGATACCCCCAAAATCAACGTTAGAGTTACCGTTAATTTTATATCTGGGGTTTATTAGTGGAATCTTCATATTAATTTATTATTTAAGTTCATTTAACATATTCATTTCATCATCCAATCTATCTGAATATTTAATTTCATTAAAAAGTGCGTCAACAGATTCCTTCATCTCAGTAGATAAATTACCTGATGACTCTAAAGAAATAATAAGGTTTAAAGCTTTATCTAAATATTTCTTTAGTTGGTCAGTAGGTGTTCTTTCTACTTTAGTTGTTGGTTTAACTACTACATTTATACCATCAACGTCAGCAATTGGGTTATACCCATCTTCTAACATTTTTTCATACTTACCACTAGGTGAGTTAGGTTTCATTCCAGTTAACTTTACGTCTTTTGTGTTTTGATTATACATTAAGGTTTTCATATATACATTAATTTTATAAAACAAATATAAGAAAAAATTTTTAGACTGCCAAAACATTCTACTAAAAAATTTCTACCTATCTTTACCGAAGGTACTTATGGTTTAATATTTTACACTAGATTGTATCGAGAAATTATTGATTTAGAAACTATATGAGTTAAATTAGATTTTTTAACTTCTTCCCACACATACTCTATTGCTTTCGTATGGTCGTTAAACCCACCTTTATAAAGTTGTCGACCATGATATATAGTTGATTCTACAGAACCTTTAGATATTATTTTTTCACCTTTACTATTTTTTCCTTGTTTCGGCATCACTACTCGATGTCTTACATCTAAATACCCTACCTTACAAACGAATTTACCACCTCTTGATGCCTTACTTTTTAATCCCATTATCAAAATTTTAAATTTATTATTATTATGATATAAGTATAGGGATATTATATTGAAAAGACAATAGAATGGTAAAAGTTTATGAAATGGTAAAAGGATTAATAACCTTTACTGTCTGGTAAAGTACCTAAAGCTGGGATAGCTCTTCTTCTAACTCCACCATAACCACCAGATGCACCACCTCTTACCACAACATCATATATTCTTTGTAACATTTCTCGATCATCTTTTGTGAAAGATACTGGTCTAGAATTAGTTTCAACATACTCTTGTTCGGAGATTAACTTATTAAGTTGGGTTTCTGTTAATATAATTTTCATTTCTTTTTATATATAAATATGTTAAATATTATTTAAAAACAAATTAATTATACTAAACCTATCTTAATGAGTACCATTACATATCTTTATTCTCTTTTTTTTCTAAATAACTTTCAAATGATTTTCCTGATGTATCTGGGTCGGTGTATATCTCTTCACCATCATATATAATATCTGTTATTAATGAGTTTTCATAATCATTAAACAATATATCTTTTATTTTTAATTTTAATTTAGATATGTTAAATTCTTCATCACCCTTAATTTCTATTATACCAGACATAATCCACCCTTTTTCATTAGATATTGTAGTGATAATATTTTCAGTACCATCATAATGACAAATCTCTTCACTATCTACTTTAGCGTTATATGGTTCATCCTCTAGTTCCCACACATTATCTATTTTAATCTCTTCATCACCATCGATGATATATAAAGTGGTACCATCTACATTAGCACCGTAAACATGTAGGCAATCATCACGATCATACCAGCCATAACTATCTGGTAGTAATTCTTCTATATCCCAAATGACATTGCCCAGCGTTTCGTCATCTGCTTCTGTTTTCTTTTCTAATATGTCTACTTCCTCATCGGTAAATTTTCCCTGAACTAACTCCATACCATAACCTACTACTCTAATTTCTACTGTTTTACTCATCTTCTTTGTTTTGGTTTTAATTTTTATTTCTTTGGTTGTGGTCTGCTTGAACCATATATATGTAGCTACCTACGGAGATTCCAAACACCCAACAAAATGCTATTACATCTAACATATCTTTTATTTATTTACTGTTCATCTTTATTTTGGTTTATTAATCTTTTTAATTCGTTATACCCAACAAAGTCCTCAAACTTTTTATAATATAAATCAATATAATTTAATGAAGATTCAAAATGTTCATCAGTTTTACAACTATCGATAACTTTAATAACTTTATTTTTAGCTTCAATCTGTTTTAGTATCTCCATTTTCAATATCTATTTTTAATTTTTTTATCTCATCACACCATTCATAGTTTTCCTCACCTATAAAATACCCTAAACATTTTTCTAAACTTTCACCCCAATATTCTTTTTTAACTTGAGTAGTCATCACATAACCCCTACTAGAATTAATAGACGTGAACACTTCCATTACGTCCATACCCTCACTCACACATTTTTTAATTGCTGTTACAATTAACTCACATATGAGATTTTTATTATCTAATAAAAACTCTTTTTCCTCATCATCATCATTAAAAAAAAATTCCCTTTCCATTTATGTCTCTAATATAGTAAAATTTTATTTATTATCCAAATCTATTTCAGTAATTAAATCACTTAACTGGTGATCGTTTAAAACAAATGTCTCTTTTAAATCTAATAATTCTGGAGATTCGTTACTATAATTTTCTTCATATTTATAATAATTTATCAATAAATTATTCATTGACTCTATAAAGTCATAAAATACCGTCTTATCTCTAGTGTTTTTTAATATCTTTAATACACTTTCTTTATCATCTCTATGTATTTTATCTATTAAAAGGTGTGTACTACTATTTATAACACTAATTTTTGTTTTCAATATATCATCATCCACCGTATCCCTTAACAATTTAATTTTGTCAACCTCTGATTTCAAATCACTTATGTTATTATTTTCTAACGCGTTTTCACCTTTTAAATATTTTAATAAGGCGTTTTTTATTGCTTTATTTCCCATAGTAAACAATTATAGTGATTATTTTTTAAATAATCAATAGGTGGTGTAATCTTTAAACCTTTTACGATATTTATTAAAAAAACTTTAAAGTTATGGATAAAGAAATAAATGACATAATTATTAAATTAAAATCAACACTAAAAAACAAATATGGTGAAAATTTTAATAAATTCTATTTAGTTAATTTTAACGATAATAAATGGGAGGGGTTGATCACTATAAAAGATAGTGATGGAAAAAGAAATGGGGAATATTATCTAATAGATAATGAATCTATAATAGTTGACCCATTAACTACACACTAACAAAAATGGGGGTAATATATATTACCCCCATTCTATTACTAAAACAAACAACTATGTTTTACATCATAGTTTCAGTTAGAGTCCACAACATTTTGTTTACCTCTAAGTTTTGATCGATTGAACGAATTGCTCTACTTCTAGAGTTACGAACCTTACCATTTTCTTTAGGTGTTACAGTTAAAATCCCACCTTGTAACATATTCTCTTGAACTCTATTAAAGACACTCCATAAATCATCACCAGCGTCTTCTGTTCTACGAACTTGTAACATCTGATTAACATCTATCATTTTATCGTCTCCCCATCTTTGTTCGGCAGCTATTTTAGCAAAATCATACTGTTGACTTTTACTAAGTTCTTTAGACATCATATTCTGAACACTACCGATAATTTGTGGTATTTTTTCTGTAGCCATAGAAATTGCTTTGAGGACTTCCACTTTTTGGAACCCTTTGTGCATCACTCTGAACTGATCGAATGTTTTATCTGCAACTACTAACCCATTACTACAAACCAATCTAAAAAGTCCAACGTGAAATTTAAAAGATGAAGAACCATCGTGAGAGTTGGTTAGGACTATCTCTGGATGTGTGTCACCAATGTTCTTTGACATTGTATCGTTATTTTTATTACGAAACCTTATCATATGTTTCTTATAAGGTGTCTTATCTTCAAACCCCTTCCTACTTTTAGTTTGTACCGCCTGTGTTGGTACCCAACCTTGTTCCCCTAAAATGTCAATCACCTCGGTTGTGGGAATAAACCTGTAGATGTGTGATAGTTTTGACGACTGTTTTTGTGTTAAAGCTGCTGGACAACTTTTTTCGATTTCATTTAAATTTAAATATTCCATAATTGTTTTTTTATTTATAACAAATATAAGCATTTAATTCCGATAAAAAAAATTTTAAACGTTTTATTTTAATATTTATTAGTTATATTTATATAATATGGGTAAATTAAGTAAGTTTGAGTTAAGTGTACTAAGGTATTTAGATGATATGGTTAAACACCCATCACTTAAAGATAGAACGATGAAAGAACTTGAGACACATATGGGGTTGTCACAAGAAGAATCAATAGATATATATCGGTTATGGTATTACAACCAAAAAGAAGGGGTTGACTATGCAGAAATGGAAATAGATAGAGGTGATACACCATTAATAAAATTCACCAATAAGATGGGTATTTTAATAAAACCTGAAAGGGAAAAGTATCTGGACGATATGTTTGACAACCATAAAGATGAATTAGATAAAATTTATGGTGATTGGTTTCATTGGGGTTGTGCCGTACCATCTATACACTGGAATAACTATGGTATAGAATTAAACCTAAGTAGAGAAGAATGGGAAGAACACTTTTCTGGTTTAGAAGAATATTCGTTATATAGACATCATGAAGCGTTCAAATATGAAAGTTATTATGATGAAATGGATGGTGATGAATTAAATTATATGTCGTTTAACGATGAGACTATCGAACATTTGAAAACTATTGCTCTATTATCCGGTGTTTCTGATTATCCAGGTAAAGAAAGACAACCGAACGAAGGAGAAATTAATACTTTTTTAGAAAAATATTTACCAACTAACTATTATGAAGATATAGGTGACGAATATCTTAATTCCTTATCTATGGAAGTTAGTAGAAGTAGACAAGACTCTGTTCGGGAAATATATAATGATGAAGTGAAGTATGAACCTAGTGGAAATTGTACTTGTTATGAGGCGGATATGTGTATCACTATCGGATATGATGATTTATTATATTTTATAAAAGATAATGAAATGATTAACTTTTCCGATTTAAAAGATATAGAAGTACAACCTGAAATTAATCTTGAGGATTCTTATCATGACACATGGTTAGATGATGAAGGTAGTGAAACTATTATAAGTGATTTAAATGATTCTATCGAAAGAGTAATAGGTAAAATTACTGAAGATGGTGATATCGATTTAGTTAAATTACCCATTAAAAGAGAAAAGTGGGAAAAAATATTTAAAGATTTAGGGTTTAAAACATCATATAATAGCTTGAGGATATCAAAAGACGGTAACACATGGTTTGATGATGGGGATGTAGACTATAAAAACGATAAAATAAAAATACGTTATAAAAATAGGGTTCATATTATACCATTAGAAAATTTATCTGATTGGACTCTAGGTAGTGTATTAGATTTAAACGAAAGTATTAAATATAATAAAAGAGTATTAAATGAATCTATAGAAAATATCACAAAGATATCAATATTCGATTTTGACGGTACCTTAATGAGAACACCACATCCAGAAGAAGGAAAAAAAGAATGGGAAACTTTTCACAATGAGGATTACCCACACATAGGTTGGTGGAGTAAGCCTGAGTCTTTAGACGATGCGGTATTTAATATTGAACCTATAGAAAGTACAGTCGATGATTACATAAAAGAAAAAGAAAATCCAAACACGATAGTTATTATGTTAACAGGTAGACTACCTCATCATCATGATCAGATAGTTGAACTTCTATTGTTACATAATATAGTTTTTGATGAGTATCATTACAAAGAGACTGGAGACACTTTAGGTAGTAAATTACACACTATCATCAGTTTGTTAAATAGATACCCTAATGTGTCTTCTATAGAGATGTGGGAGGATAGAGAACCACATGCAACATCTTTCGAAGAATGGGGAAAAGAGAATGGTGTTAATATTGAAGTGAACTTGGTTAAATAACTTCTATTTCTTATTATTAGGTAAATCACCTAAGTGGGGATAACTTTCATAAATGTATTCCATCACTAAATCAGAATCACTATATTTACTTTCCCATATTTCCATATCAAAACGGAATTCATAGTACCCCGATTCTTCATAGTCATCTAATTCCTCACCGATTTCATTCTCGTTGAAGTAATTTTCTTCACACCATGAGTAGTATTCACTATCAACTATTTCTCTGTGAGTTGTAACGTCATCGATACCTATTTTAAACTTAACAGTTAAAATTTTGTCTGTGTCACATAAAACTTCTAAGATTTCATCTATCACATAATTTTCCATATACTTATTTTTCGTAATAAATATATTAAAATTTAATAATTCTCAATTTAAGTTTAAATTTTTTAGAAATATCTATCATATGTTTGGTACCTTTACTCTTACCATCCCAAAAAACAACTGCAGCATCTGATGTATTTGCCATCTCTTCGTTTCTTTTATACCCAGCACTTTTGCCGTATAAATCCCACATTGCGGGGTATTTTTCTAGTTTATGATGGTTTTCTCCAGCATATCTTTCTCCAAGTTTATCCGCACCTCTGGCGGTTCCAGAAATAATTGTAACATCATCTTGATTTTTTAATATGACATTCATTTTCCTTTCTAATGAATTATAATCATTAAAATCTCTACTCCCCGCTATTATTACTCTCATTAAGTTCAATTAGTTTATCCAAATAACTTTTGGCTTTTTTTAAATCTTCGATACCGTTTTTTTCCTTCCACCTTGTAACATATTTAACAATATTACCCTCAAAAAAATCTAAGTTATGTGAGTAGGAATAATCCCACATTTCAATTCCTTTATTATAGTGGGTGGGGTGGTGTACTCTTTCTTTTTTATCCATACAGTTTTTGAACAAATATAGGTATATTTAAATAAAAAGTCAATGGGTTTATTACGTTCTATATATATTATATTCAAATCCTTCACCATTTATAGGGTCTTTAAAAGTTATAGGGTTTTCTACACCATCATAAGTTGCTAAAATATCACCTAAACTCTCACCAGCAAGATATTCTGATACTACACCATCTTCATCTATTGAAATGAGTCCCTCTAACTCAGCTTCTGCTATAGAGAAACCGGCAGATTCTATATACGCAATAGGGTCATCCGAATAATCTTGTAGATATTCTTCACTTAATGATACAACCGCCATTTCTTTTAAGGGTTCACCCTCATATTTAAATATCATTTCATTTGACTCCTTAATAATTTCTTCTAATTCACGTATCTCTGATTCTATTTGTTCAACATAGGAAAGGTGTTCAAAAATAACAGTTTCTAATTCATGTAAAGTATCTGTCATCTCACTTATATCTACATTATACATCTCACTATAACCATCATCATCATCATTATCGTAATCTAATGAAAACCCTAATGTTTCAATCTCTCTCTCTATTATTTTTTTTTCTTTCTCTAGTTTCTCAATTTTAAATTTAACTATTTTATACTCTCCAACTTTTTCTTTTAATTCTTCCGCTTCGTATTCTCTATCATCTATTAAATCTTCGTATTCGTTAGTGACATATATCATATCTCTAAGTTCTTCATCACTATAATGACGTACATCATCTTTTGCTCGTTCCTCAGCGTCATATTCAGCCTGTTCTTGATTTATTTCAATATGGCTTTCTAACCAAATTTGATCAAAATATTCATAACCTTCACTATCAATAGTATCACGAACCCATTGTTTCGCCGCAAAAACAGAGTTTCGATAATCACCAATTCTATAATCCTGACCATCTATAACATCTCTATATTCAGCTAAATAACCATCTGAAGGGTGACCTACTATCTCCAAAAAATAAGGGTTAATCTCTAACCATTGTGCCAAAGCAATTTTTTCTTCATCGTAATCTTCTTCTTTTGGTAACTTAATATTGTCCACAATTAATTCACATTCCCCATTTTTATAATTTTCAAAAGAAAAATTACGTTTATAAAGTTTAATAATTTTAACTATTTCCTCATCATTTTTTAAATATAACATTTTCACTAAAAAATCATACACAACTTTAATGTTAAGGGGGTTAACTTTTTCTTCGCACATATGAACCAACGCACTCCTATCAAACCTAGTTACTTTAATAGGTTCAACCTCCTCATTTAATATTTTTCTTAATTTTAACATCTTTAATTATAGTGTGGTTAAGTCTAAATCATGTATATCAAAATAATTCGCAGATTCAATAGATAGTACCATCCCTACTTCTTCATCAAAGTGTCTACTGTGACTATATATAACTTCATCCAACTTCTCTTTATAATGTATGATATCATTATCTTTATTAATACTTATAAACTCATCTTCAGAAAATTCACCGTCTGGTATAATTAACGAATTTTTACTTAAAAAACTTGACATATAATAATCAAGTCTATATGATATTGTTTGGTTATGAACCATACCGGATCCGTTACAATCTTCACACTGTTGTGGTGTATCATAATCTTGGTAATTGATGACACCTTCTCCATCACACATCTGGCAATCATCTTCTTCCCAGTCATCATCTTGCTCTATCGACTGTGCAGTGTGAGACACATGATATAATTTATACCCCTTACCATAATCTAATGGATCAGTTAAAAAATTTTTAACATCTAAATTAAAAATCAGTAGTAAGAATAACAATTGTTGTTCATCTTTATTTATCTGAAACTCTTCTTTTAAAAAATTAATAACCTTTTTAAAACCATTAGTTTGCGTTAAAGGTAAACAATGTAATTCCCTACAATAAAGGTATTGACTTAGGGTTTTCATTACATTTCCACCCTTATACTTAACTAAATAGTTAAGGGCATTCCTATAAAAATTTTCATCATTTTTTTTAGTGTGGTGAAATAAATGATTATCTTCTTTTAATATGTCTAATAGTTTTATCATTACTAATTATTATCATCAATAACACCATCTCCGTCAGAATCTATGTCCAACCTATCCGGAATTTGATCCCCATCTTTATCACCATCAAGTATTTTACTTTGTTCTTTAGGTAAGATAGAGATGTCGTAACCACTTTTCTTTATTATTGATTCAATAGCAACTGGTATTGCGGTAGAAACAACCCCCAATGTGATAACCCCAATTATTTTAGCGATATCCACTGACTGACTCTTTAAAAATTTTATTTCCTCCTTGGTTGGTTTTTCTTTTCCACTCAATAGTTTGCCCAATATTTTTACTGCCTCAGCAGTTTCTTTCTTTTCTCTTTTCGCCACCTTAACCAGCGATTTCCAAAACTTCTTAACTTCTTCTTTTTTATCGTTTGTGTAAGATTTAAATTTCTCCCCAAACTCATTAATGGGTTTAGATTCTTCAGGTTCTTCACTACCAAATAGACCAGTAGATTTCCCATCAAATCTCATTTCATTTAATAGCTTTTGGTATTGTTTTTCTGTTAATTTTATTTTCATAACTATTCTATTCTATAAATATAGTAACTTTCTCCATCTATATCCTCCCAGTCCTCTATACCATCATAATATGCTAATACCTCATGACCTTGATTTTCGGCTAAACTGTAAATGAACCCCGATTCATCGAAATAACAAAAAGATTCAATTGCGTCTGTTAAATCATACCCTAAATTATTGACAAACCAATCCACACCTTCACCTTCAATTTCATCAGTTAAATCTGAAACTTTCTGTTCCTTAACCTCATTTGTTGCAGTATCTAATAGTTCCCCAATTTCTGTATCGAGTTCACTTATCTCATCATTTATTTCACTCACTTCATAATCCTTCTCCTCCCACTGTACTTTTAATTCATCTTGTTGATCAACTATCTCTTGATATTCGCTTGTTTCATAAGATTCGTCATCTTCCTCGTCCATACCATCTAACTCACTTTGCAATTCTTCCACTTCGTTTAGAAGGTTTTCCATATCGTCCCTAAGTTCAGTAACTTCGGATTCCATAGTATCCCTCTTATCTACCATCGCCTCTTTATCGTAACCAGCTTCCTCAATGATATCATCCTCATCCATATGGTCTACCCTAACAT
>Ga0233449_1000967_pt1 | contig 28904 bp, 45 predicted proteins | sample SI_124_October20_FD_183012 | JGI IMG/M metagenome (GOLD analysis project Ga0233449, IMG submission 183012) | Seawater microbial communities from Saanich Inlet, British Columbia, Canada - SI_124_October2016_200_MG | ecosystem: Environmental > Aquatic > Marine > Inlet | place: Canada: British... | reverse complement strand
AATGTAGAAAGATAGTTAATACTATTAAACAAAGAGAAAGAGTTAGACCAACTATCAATATAGATAGGATATGTGTACAGTGTAATACTCCTTTTATTGCTCACAATATAAAGACAGTTACTTGCTCATATAGTTGCAATGGTAAACTAGGAGCAAAGAAGAGAGGTCATGCTCTTAGAGAAGATAGATCAGTAATACCTAAACCTAAGAAGACTACTACAAAGAAGAAACTAGTAGTTAAGACTATAAAAGAGAAAGTAAAGAGTAAACCTAAAGTAGTACCTCAATCTAAAAAGATAGAAGTTCCTATGTTTAAAGCTGAATCTATGCCCAAGGTAACACCTAAAGAATCACTTTCAATGGTAATAGCTAGAAGAACTAAGCAAAAGACTCAAATGACCTCTAAGGCTATAGACCTACAGCAGGAATGGTTAAAGAAAAACAAAGCAACTGTTATTGAACCAACAGACTATAAGTATAAAGCTTATCAAGGTGATATTGAACCAACTAACACTCTTACTGAATATGGTAAGTTTACAGGAATGAAGGGAAATGTAGAATCACTAGATGATTCAAGAAGAGATGTAGGAATAGATTAATATCTAAACATATAATACAATAGTTTATCATATGATAAAAATATGACAAAGAAATTAACAAAGGAAAATAAAATGAAAATATTAGTAGCTTGCGAGGAAAGTCAAGCAGTAACAATCGAATTAAGAAAACTAGGTCACGAAGCGTATTCTTGCGACATAATAGAATGTAGTGGAGGACATCCTGAATGGCACATCCAAGATGATATAGTAAAAGTAATAAAAGACAAGTGGGATATGATAATAGCATTTCCACCATGTACTCATTTAGCAGTTAGTGGAGCAAGATGGTTTCCAGAAAAAATTGCAGATGGAAGACAACAGCAAGGTATTGATCTGTTTATGGAAATAGCAAATGCAGATTGTGAAAGAATTGCTATTGAAAATCCAGTGGGAATAATGAGTACTAAATGGAAAAAACCAAGTCAAATTGTGCAACCTTGGATGTTCGGAGATTTAGCAACTAAGACAACTTGTTTATGGATAAAAGGTATGCCTAATCTGAAACCACATACAGAAATAGAACCAGAATTAGAATATCACAATATGCCAAGTGGTAAGCGTATGCAAAAATGGATGTATGACATAAGATGTACAACTGTTAAGGATGGCAAAAGAGCAAAACTAGCAAGTAAAACTTTTCCTGGTATTGCAAAAGCAATGGCTGAACAATGGACTAAAGCAGGAGAACATAAGTATTTATTCGAGGAGTGTATGAATGAACAATCTATATAGAGGTGACTGCTTATGATGGATTTTGCTTTTTTAATACTTGTAATCGGGGTGGTATTTTGGATAAATCAACCATCAATAGATGAGGATAAATTGAAAACCATAGCCAAGTCAATAGATAAAGAACTGACTAAAGAGTTTAAAAAGAGAGATGACAAAATAAAAGAACTTGAAAAGAGAACAAAACGCATAGAAGATACAGTAGTAGAGAAAGGATTGAGTAATGAGTAAGATAGATTTATATAAAGGTGACTGCTTGACTGTTATGGATGAGTTGATAGCTAAAGGTGTAGTGGTAGATGCAATCATAACAGACCCCCCTTACAAAGTAATAACTGGTGGAAAGAATGGAACTAAAGGGAAACCATCAGGCATACTTACAAAAAACAAACAACTAATGGGAAAAATACCAAAATTCAATGAATGGATGCCAAGATGTTTTGATATTTTAAAAAATGATAGCCATGCTTATTTTATGACAAATTTACTAAATTTAAAAGACATGATGCAAGAAGCAGAAAATGCTGGTTTCTATATACATAACTTGCTAGTGTGGGAAAAAGCAAATGTTACACCAAACAAATGGTATATGAAAAACTGTGAATATATTATTTTTTGCAAAAAAGGAAAGTCGAAATTTATAAATAAGTGTGGTTCAAAAACAGTGCATAAATATAAGAATAACAAAGAGACAATACACCCAACTGAAAAACCAATAGAGTTGATGGAGTTATATGTCAGTAATAGTACCAATGAATGTCAAACGGTTATTGACCCTTTTATGGGCAGCGGTACAACAGGTGTTGCTTGTAAGAATCTAGGTCGTGACTTTATAGGTATAGAACTAGATGAAAGCTATTTTAATATAGCAACCGAGAGATTAGACTAATAACACAATCATGGCAACAGTGCATAGCCATGATTCTTTTATAAAACTATGATTAAAAGAATCTGAAAGTTTTAAATACATAATACCCTAAATAGAGTCTATTAAATGCAAGAACAGTGCAGTAGTTTATCAGAGGATAAATGAGCTTAATTAGAAAGGAACGGCCTTATGGAATATTATTTTTTGTACTATTCGGGGAATAAGTACAGGTATGTTGCAACCATATAGATTCTCTTTAGGGTATTAATTAAAGAAAAGGATAAACAATGACATTAGATTATGAAGAGTATTGTGTAAAATATGGATTAGAGGAATTAGATGAATTTCTAATTGATAATGATTTAACAAATGATGAACAAGATGAATGGCTCAATGAAGCTTATGAATGCTATGTAAGTGAATATCAATGTAGAGCTTATGATGAATGGAAAGATGACAGAATAATGGGAGATGAATAATGAAGAAATTAAAATTAGAAGAAACAATCGTAAGTATGGTTCTTAATCCTAACAAGAAATTTAGGTTAGAACATTGGAGTTTAAATAGTGATACCTTTGATGATGAGTATATCTATTGGTGTGACAAGTATAAGAGATTTAGAGGTAATGGTAATATTGATGAAGATATAAATGATTACTGTACAGAAAGAGATGGTTGGGTTGAATATATTAGTCCTAATAAATAACATAAGAAATGTATGGAGAATAAGATGATACAAATAAAAAATAGATTTTCATTAGAAGTAATTTTTGAAAGCAAAAAAGATACAGTCAAAGAAGCAGTAATAGAAGCGGTTATTAACGGTACTGATTTACATGGTGCTTATCTAAGAGATGCTGATTTACATGGTGCTAATCTAAGAGGTGCTAATCTAGAAGGTGCTTATCTAAGAGGTGCTAATCTAGAAGGTGCTAATCTAAGAGATGCTGATTTACGTGGTGCTGATCTAAGAGGTGCTAATTTATATGAGGCTAATCTAAGAGGTGCTAATTTATATGAGGCTGATCTAAGAGGTGCTAATCTAAGAGGTGCTAATCTAAGAGGTGCTAATCTGTTAGCAAGTGGAAATATGAAGGAATTGAGGACAATGCAAATTGATACTTATAAAATAGGATTTACACTTGATACCTTGCAGATAGGATGCCGAAGACATAAGATAGAAGAGTGGAAAAGCTTTAGTGATGAAGAGATAGCAGAAATGGATGATGGTGCTTTAGAGTGGTGGAATAAATTTAGACCTATTATATTTAATATTGTAGAGGTTTGCTATGAAGATAAATGGAAAGGAAAATTATTAATTGAACTAAGCAAGGAGGACAAACAATGAAACTAGTAATTAGAAAGAAAGATAATTATAATTTTATCTTAGCAGATAAATTAGATAAACCAAAGATATATACTATGGCTGGTAAAGATATTATTAGTAACTATGACAATCAAGATTACTTCTATGGAACTATTCATGGAGCTATATATGGATTGCTTAAACATAGTAAAAAGAATAAAGGTATCTCATTAGAAGATATTCCTAATGAATTAGCAAAAATTAAACCTAATAGTGAAGATATTAACTACAATCAGTATTTAGATATAGATGCAGATAGTATGTTAGCTATCCTTGAACTAAGCAACTAGGTAAATAGAGCAAAACTATTACTAGGCAAAACATTGTATGCCTAAACATAAAAAGAGCTATAAGGAGCTATACGTGAGTAAAGAAAACAAGAAGATAGGAAGACCTAAAGGTGAAGATAAAAAACAATTATCTTTTAAATTAAGATTACACACAGTGGAAACACTTAAGGGGATACAAGAAGATACAGGAAGAACACAATCAAGTATCATAGATCTAGCAGTAGATATGTATGCTGGTAGTCTAATAAAAGGATAACCATGAGTTTAAGGGAACAGGAATTAGTTATAAGAGTATATCAAATACTCTTAGAGGAAAATCAAAATCAGTAGGAGGTTTTAAATGGAAATTCAAAATTTAACACAAGGAGGGGTTGCAAAATGAGTTTAACGAAATTACTTGAGAATACTGAAGACAGAGAAGATAATATTAATTTAGCAATCGACGCCTGACTCAATTCTTTTTCTTAGTTGTTATAAATATAGAGATAAATGGGATTTAGAATTAGCTTACTTTGATTTTAGTGGTAGAGTTAAATCTATCGAAAGAGAATGTTATACTAAAGCATCAAATGTAGATGAGATTGTTTTATGCTTTACTGCTAAGACTAACTTTAGATATGACATATATCCTGAGTATAAAGATAGTAGAAAGAAACAAACTGATGAAGCAGGATTGTTACTAAAAGAAAGAGTTAGAGAACTAAAGACATTAGTGTACAAAAGAATTAAAACTATGTGTGATGTCAATGTAATAGTAGAAGCAGATGATCTAGTTATCATGTATGCTAATCAAGGTTATTTAATATCTGCTATGGACAAAGATATTATTCATCAAACACCTACTCAATGTTTTAACTTCAAGAAGTGGGAATGGAGTAAAGGTTTAGATAGTGTAGAAATTAACACTAATAGATTAATCCAATCTATAGAGGGAGACTCAACAGATAACATCAAAGGAGTCAAAGGTATGGGTAAGGTTAAGGCTGGGAAGTTTGTAGCTGATTTGACTAGTGGGACTAATACATTTACTGATTATGTAAATCTATTCTCAACACCTGAAGATATGTTAATGAATATGAGATTAGTTGATATGCATCAATACAATGGTACATTAACTATGACAACAGTTCAAGACATAAGTGACATGATTGATACTATCACAATAGATGACAGTGATGTATCTTTTTAGTTTCCAAAATCTTTAAATAAAGCAATAGCAAAAACAATACCAATATCAATAGCAACACTCAAGCTTGACTCAATGTTGACTCAATGTTGACTCAAGGAAAGAACATATTGTTTCTATATAAGTTACATATAAGGCGAGAACGGATATAGTTCTGAACAACTAAACAAAAAGGAAGAAAATGAAGACAACAAACAAGAAGGGTATGTTAATCACTCTTGATGAAGATTCAAAAGAATATCTTAGAAGTTTAGCTGAAATAAATTCAAGCTCTATGAGTTATGAAGTAAGAAGGTTAATTAAAGATGAACAACGAAAGCACAGAGAAAAAGAAGGCAACACTAAATAGTTTTATCTCTTTATGTGAAGCAAGTGATGGAGGTAATATTCCAACAGGATATACCTATAGAGATGTGTCAAAAGTCATTAGTGAAAGGTATCCAACACAATCTGTCGAGGTAGTCAAAGTGTTCTTTAGAAGTAAAGACAGAAAGACTAACAATAAACCATTCACTTATCCTGAGGAACTACCAGTAGGAACAGCCACTACAATCAGTAATGATTTGTATGATGTCAGAACAACTGTAGGAATTGCTTATGGTCAAATTGTAGAGCCAACAGCAATGAAAGAAGAATATCAACCAACAGAAGAAGAGTTAAAACTAATAGAGGAGTTATCGTGAGTAGAATAGTATTAAAGAATGAAGACTGTTTAGTAGCAATGGATAAAATGATTGAGAAGATTAGTAGCTTTATATATGAAAGAGGACTTAATCTTAGTGGAGGAATTAAAACTACTCCTAAACAAGAAGGTATTGAAGCAAGTGCTTTAATTGATACTGTAAGTATAGGTGTAGAATATTCTGTTGGAAAACTCTTTATTAGAGCAAACTTTAGAGGAAGTAAGAAATACTTTGAGTTTCCCATAAAAGAAGAAAACTACGAGAAGTGGGGCGAAAGAATAAAAATCCTATACATAGACAGTACAGCAGATTTTGATTTTGATAACTCAGAACCAGTAGATTTTTAAAAGGAAAAAAATGAACAATAGTATAATAGAAAAATACGATATTAAAGATTACGAGCAACCTGAAATAAATATTCCTGACTTTAAAGAAAAGCATGGAATTATTCTTATAGTCGGAACTAGTGGGAGTGGAAAAAGTACGATACTAAAAGAATGTGGGCTAGATAAAGAAATTAATTTTGATTCGAATATAAGCATTATTGATAACTTCTCTAACTATGAAAATGCTGAAAAGTTTTTACTTTCCGCTGGTTTAAGAAGTGTACCTACTTGGTTTAAAAATATAGACAAAGTTTCAAATGGAGAAAAACATAGAGCCGAAGTCGCACTATCTCTTGATAAAGGAATTAACTGTATTGATGAGTTTACGAGTGTTGTAGATAGAAATACTGCTAAATCTCTATCAGTAGCATTAAGAAAGGGTTTTGATAAAGGAGACATTACTAATCTGTTTATTGCTAGTTGCCATAGTGATATAATCGAATGGTTACAACCTGATTTTATATACGATACTGATATGCAAAAATTTATTCAAAAGGATTCACTTAGGAGACCAGAAATTAATATTGAAATCGTTGCTAGTTCCCACGAAGATTGGATTTATTTCAAAAAACATCACTATTTAGACACCAATATGAGCAAGTCAGTTCATTGCTACACTGCATATATAGAAAATATGAAAGTTGGTTTTTTGTCAATAATTCACGGATGTGGTAGAGACATAAGAACATACTGGAGAGAAAGTAGGCTTGTTGTTCTACCTGAGTTTCAAGGGTTAGGAATAGGAAAAGCCCTAAGCAATACAATAGCCAACGAATATACAAATAGAGGACTTAGATATTTTTCAAAAACTTCACATCCATCTATGGGGGAATATAGAAATAATAGTGATAACTGGAGACCAACAAGTACAAATATGAAAAAAAGGAAAAGTTATTTAAAGAAAAATGGAGAAGCTAGAATATCTAAAGGATTTGGAAAAACTGAAAAGACCATACTGAGAGATGCGGACAGACTCACATACTCACATGAATTTATAGGTACAGAAATGGATGATGGGCATTTTGATATAGCTAAAGATAGAATCAATGAATGTCAAGATTTGTAAGAAGACAATGAAGGCTATTGTATCTAGTAAAGATACTATCCTGAAGGAAAAAGATTTAACAGTTGAAGAGTATGGTGAGTTAATGAGAGAGTTGATACCTGAAGAGATGTTAGATACTGTTAGATTAGCTGACAAGTTATTTAAGTCTAAAAATTTTACATTTAAGGAGATATAATGAACATTTTAAGTTTATTTGATGGAATGAGTTGTGGTAGGATTGCTTTAAAAAGAGCAGGAATTAAAGTAGATAATTATTATAGCAGCGAGATAGATAAATATGCTATTCAAGTGGCAGATAAGAATTATCCACAAGATGCTGACAAAAGATTAGGTAGTGTTATTAACTTAGATGCAGATTATCTAAAAACACTAGATATTGATATGATTATTGGTGGTTCACCATGTCAAGGATTCAGTGTAAGCGGGAGTCTAAAAGGGAGTGCTACAAAGTGTGGAAAAGATGTAACTACTCTCGAACAATACTTAATGCTAAAAGAGGAAGGTTTCGAATTTGATGGTCAGTCTTATTTGTTTTGGGAATATGTAAGAGTATGGAAGGCTATACAGCCTAAGTATTTCTTTTTAGAAAATGTGAGAGTAACTAAAAAATGGCTACCTATGTTTAATGAGGCTATGGGTGTTGAGCCAATTATGATTAATAGTTCTTTAATGTCGGCTCAGAATAGAGTGAGATTTTATTGGACTAACATACCTGGACTTGAGCAGCCACAAGATAAAGGGATTTTACTTAGAGATGTCCTAGAAACAGATATAGACACCTCTAAGTATAAAGTTAAACCATCTGTTCTTAAGAATATAGAAAGAGATCACAATGAGATTATAAAATCAAACAAAGACTTCTTTACTATGAAGACCACCAGTGGCTTTCAAGACAACAAAGTAGGACTAAGAAAGACACCATGCCTAAGGGCGGGAAATAGTGCGACATATATTCTCCAGGTTAAAGAAGCCACAAAGAAAGGCTATACAGAGATACAAGATGGTGATTGTTTTGATTACAGTGTTCCAAATTCAAAAACAAGACGTGGCAGAAACATGAAAGATAAATCTAACTGTCTACAGACTTCTAACGGATTTATGAGATATGAACATCCGACATATAGAAAGCTGACACCATTAGAATGTGAAAGACTACAAACTGTTCCTGATAATTATACTGAGGGAGTTTCTAATTCACAAAGATACAAAATGTTAGGTAACGGCTGGACAGTAGATGTGATAGCACATATATTTAAAGGTATTAGAGATGATTAATATAAGCTTTATAAAGTTAAAAGGAAAAGTTACAGATGCATATCATCTTACACTAAAGGGTTGGAGATCTAAGGCAGTTACTTGGGAAGACATACATAAACCTATGTCTAGTAGTAAAATACAATATTCATGCTATGCGTGGGACAAAGGAATCAAGTCTAGTAAGAACTTTGATAGATCTAATCAGAACTGTATCATTATTGATATCGATGATGGTATGTCTATAGTAGATTTTCAATCTTTGTTTAGTAAATATAAATATATCATTGCTACAACTAAATCACATCAGCTTGAAAAGAAAGGTATTGTTTCTGATAGGTTTAGAGTATTAATACCAGCTATTAATATTCCAAGAGAACATGATGTTTACTTTAGAATGTTAGAACTAATGTTTCCATTCAATGATGAACAGACTTTAACTAAGACTGCTTCATTTCTAGGAACAAGTGATTGTATTGTTTTAAAGAACGAAGGTAAACTATTAGATTGCTTTAAAGCTAAAGAATTGGCTAAGAAACAACTAGAATCTGAGTATGTTGAAAAGATAGTTATAGATAAAGATTTAATTAATAGTTATGGTAGTAGTAGCTTAGAAGATATTAAAAAACAACTAACTACTGAGATGATACAAGATGTATTAGAATCTATTGGCATAGAGTTTGTCAATGGTAAGTGCAAGTTGAGACCCGAAGAGAATACAAGTAGTGCTAAGATATATGAATCAGGATATATATGTGACTATGGTTCTAAAGAAATAAGTGGTGATATCTTTCATGTACTTATGGAGTTAGAAGGTATGACTTTTAGAGAGTCTTTAAAGTATGTACAACAATTCATATAAAGGGAGAAAAGATGTCAACATCAAAAAGAGAAGAGGTAGATTATCAAGCAATAAGACATGCCATGATAGAAAGATATTTAAGTCCACAAGTTGAAGTGTGGTTTGATAGATCCGTTATGAGAAGGTATGTTGGGCTAGGATATAAACATAATGGAGAGGTCTTTACTGTGAAGATAGAGATTAAAGGAGATGAAGATCATTATCAAAGCATAATGGATGGTGCTACCATGGTACAAGGAAAGATAGATGAACAAATATGACAAAACAAAGAAAGGTGTGATAACTAAGCTTTATAGTCATCAGAGGTCTAAGTGTAAATCAAGAGGCTTTGATATGCCAGCCTATACAAAAGAAGAGTTTGGTTGGTGGATTATGAATCAAGATATATTTCATATACTGTTTGAATACTGGGAAAATACAGGACATACCAAAAATATGAAACCAAGTGTAGACAGAATTAATAATCACAAAGGATACACTCTTGACAACATACAGCTGATGACTTTCCAAGATAACAGAAGAAAAGGGCACTATGATTGCATAAGAGGAGATATAAGCTCAGGAAGACCACATAGAGCTGTAAGACAAGTGACTAAAGATGGAACGAATGTTGGTACTTATATCTCAATCAATGAAGCAAGTAGAGTGACTGGCATAACTGTTGGGAACATAGCTAGTTGTGTAAACATCAACAAAAAACAATATACAGCAGGAGGATTTGTATGGACATACGAAAATTAAATCCATTGGTTCAAAAAATGGTAAAAGACTTACAGAAAGCTAAACTATCAATGGGACTAGGATTGGCTTGTAGTGCTGTCCACTTTAAGATGGCAAGCATTGCAGGACAGATGAGAGTGTGTGTAGACACAGAAGCAGGTTTTGGTACAGCAGTATCAAATTTCTATGGTTTGAGCTTTAGCCCTAGTGGGAGTGGTAAAAGTATTGGTGTTAACTTGCTAGACAATATGTACTTCTCTTTGGCTTTTGATTACATGAAAAAAGAGGTATATCCTAAGTTTAAGAAGAAAGCTATACAGAAACTAGAAAATGACGGAATAGAGAGAGCTTTGCAAGCTTGGACTCCTAAAGCTTCTAATGCTACTTTGTCTGGACTGTATAGTGCTAGTGAAACAGCATATCTTGTAGGAGTGGGAAATGTTAACTTATCTGTAGATGAAGTAGCTGATGCAGTAGTGGGCAAAGCTGATTTGTTTGATATATTGCTGGAGTGTTATAATAATGGAGATTTTCCAGCACAACTAAAGAGGTCAGATAATAATCCATTAGACATAGATGGAATACCAGTAAACCTATATGCTTATGGAGACAAGTCAAAGCTAATCAATGGAGACAATATTGAGTTTGCTTTTCAGAATTTATTAAAGACTGGATATGGAAGAAGGTTTGTGTTTTCAGACGATAAAACAGTAGAAGTAGAAGAGAGATCTCCAGCAGATGTAGTAAAAGAGATGAGAGCTACTGAACAGATAAAGAAAGATAGACTTCCAGACAGGGAAAGAATAAGAAATCTTATATCTGCAAAGAAGATGAATAGTGTGTTGACTTTAACAGATGAAGCTATGTTGTTCTATGCTCAGGTGCAATGTGAAGGTGAGAACTTTGTTAAGACTAATAAGGGATTGGCAGAAGCAGTACAGTCTGATATGCTTAATAGAGTATTTAAACTTGTTAAGTTGGCTTCTATTTATGCCTTCTTTGAAGAGAAAGACAAAGTAGAGATAGAGCATATGCAACAAGCAAAAGAGATAATAGATGAATCTAGTAGGGTATTAACAGAGATTACTAAACTAAAGCCCTTACATCATAGACTGCTGGAAAGAATGCTAGAAGAAAGTAATCCTTGCACCAATCAGCACTTTTTGTCTTATCCGTTTATTCCTAGTGGGTGGACAAAGAAGATAGAAGAAGTTATTAAACTAACTAAAGAGCTTAGTAGTGAAAAGAATTATCTATGGAAAGAAGTATCTCGAAAAGGAGTAGTTTATTATAGTGTTACTAAACAAGATGAAAAGACTGAAGAGATATTAAAGGAAGTAGATCAAGCTGAAGAGATTGAAGCTGAGAAACTAAATGATGAGCAAGAAGATTTGCTCCGTCTCCTTTATGACTAGGAGATAGAATGAAAGTTAATATAGATGTAGATTTAATGTGTAAGTCTAGTGATAATCTTAAAAAAGCTTTTGATGACTTGAATATTAAATATAAGTATCACGGAGAAACTTTCCCCTTTAGTAGAAGTGGGCATTATAGCTTCAAGTGTACAAAGAATGACAAAAAGCATATATTAAAATATTTAAAAAAATATGAATACTACATAATTAAGGAGATATAGATGACTGCATACGAGGTTATTATGAATGATTTTAAAATATGGTGGGATAATGAGGGTTCAGGAATGAAGCCAAAAAAAGAAGAGGATATGGAAGAGTTTGTATACAGAATGACTATGTTAGCATGGGATAACGGAGCATTTAAGCAAAGAGAGCAATTTTTAAGGGGTAAAGAAAATGAAAGTTAAAAACAAACAAACAGGAGTAGTTGTAGAAGCTACTAAGATTAATGAAACTACTTATAGTGTAGAAGGCAAGGAAGTAGCTAAAACTGATATGGCTACTATGTATGAGATAGTTAAAGCAGTTAAGCCAGCAGTAGCTAAGCCAATAACTAACAAGATAAATATAGTAGCACCAACAGTAGAGATAGGTGGAGACAAGGTAGCTGAGTTGTTTGATGCGATAGCTAAAGCTAGTGGTCAAATGAAGAATCTTAATAAAGGGAAAGAAGCTTTTAATTATAAATATATAACTCTAGGACAAGTAATTGATATGACTAGAAAGCCTTTGGCTGATAATGGATTAGCTGTTATGAATTTCCCATCTACTTATATAGTAGAAGACCAAGTGATAGCTAGGGTAGAGATGATAGTATCTCATAAAGATGGCTCATATATATCTAGTGTATTTGATGTTCCTGTTAATGAGAATAAGAAACAACAATTCGTCCAGAGTGTAGCTACAATTCAATCGTATTGTGTTCGTTACCATAGAGTTAATCTATTAGGTATAGCTGGGGAAGATGATACTGATGGAGCATAGATAATGATTGGCATTTGTATATCTGGTATCAATCACTATCTATAGAGAAGATTTTATGGCGAAGAGAAAGATGTAAGACCAATATTTATATATATGAATTAAAAGAACACGGAGTGCCCAAATAATGCAAAACTATTCTTAGGAATACAATGTGTAGGGTAGAACAATTAAAGACCGTATAGGTCATCAGGTAAAAGGATAAACAATGCAAGAAGCAGTAAATCTATATGCAGGAATCACGCTAATTAGTGCAGATGACAAAACACCAAAGAGAATGAGAATAGGAAACTATTGGAAAGAAGAAATTAATGGCAAGTATTCAAAGTGTGTATCAATAGAAAGATACAATAAAAGACAAAGCAAAGGATTATAAAATGAGTTTAGCAAATCTATTTAGTGATATACAAGAAGTAAGTGAAGAATTAAAGAATGAAGAACTAGAGAATAAGAGTGGTGGTGGTTTTGTAACTACTAATGGTATTTATAAATCAACTATTGAAAGAGCATATGTTACTGCAACTAAGAAGGGTGGAGTACAGTTTGATTTACATTTAACTGGTGATAACTTAATTAACTTTAGACTATATCCAGTATCAAATAAGAATGGAAAGAAAGTAACTACTTATACTTATAAGGGTAAAACTCAAAGCTTACAAGATTATAAGATGTTAAAGCAAATAGTATTCTGTGCTACAGGTAAAGGTCAAGAGCTAGAAGACATTAAGATTGAAGAGCAAGATATTGAGTTTAAAGAGTACGGTAAGGCAGTTAAATTAACTGTTGGTATGCTAACTGATTTAGTTGGTAAAGAAATTCAATACGGTGTTAGATGTGAAGAAGAGTATAACTATGAAGATGGTGAAACTGATAAGACTTCAATTAAGACTGATGATGAAGGTAATCCTAGATACAAGAAAGTATTGTTCTCAGTATATTCTGCTTTAGGTAAGACTCCTATTGAGATTATTAAGAAAGAAGATTCTATTCAGTTAGCTAAAGATAAAGAGTTCTTACTAAGTGACAAGGGTATTAAGAGAGTTAAATTAGAAGCTCCAGAGTTTGAAGATGATGAGACAACTATAGACATTAATGATGAAGACATTCCTTTTTAATCTATGAGAAATAAAGAAGATTGCTTTAAATATCAACCTGAAATTAAAACGGCTACAAAGGCTAACTCCTTTGTGGCTGGTGGTAGAGTTATATATCTCGTAAAGAAGAATCAGGAAGGTAGAGCAAGCAGGGTGCATAATGCATACGATAAAGATACTAAAATCCTTTTGGCTAGCCATTGGGATAAAGAGTATTTAATTAAGTACCTACAAGGTAAAGATTTATCTTGTTTAGGTAATACACAAGGAGTGCTATTCTAATGGATTGGTATTATAAAAGTGAAGTCTTTAATCCTAATGAACCTATAAATCATTATGGGTTTATCTATAAGATAATATTTGAAGATGGTGAAGGTAAATTATATAGTTACTATGGAAAGAAGAGTCTTTATAGAAAGAAGACTATGCCACCACTTAAAGGATACAAGAGAAAAAGAGTATCTATGATTGAGTCTAATTGGAGACTATATACAGGGTCAACAGATGCTAGTAGAAACATGATACCTATATCAAAAGAGATACTAATGTTTGCTGACAGTAAGAATCATTTATCTTATTCAGAAGCTAAAGTATTATTTGATAATGAAGTTCTATTCAGTGCTGATTGTTTAAATGCTAATATTATGGGTAAGTATTTTGACAATGTTAATAGAAGAGCAGGAGAATGGATTAAGTGGTATGATAAGATGATCATAGAAAAGGAAGAGTAATGGGAAATCATATTGATGCTGTGGAAAAGATGAAAGAGAAAGCAAGTAATAATGTTCAATCTTATAATATTGGTGAAAGTAATTATGCTGAGAAGAATATACAACCATGGCATATATGGGCTGAGTATAAGTTAGATCCATGGAGAGCAGATATTGTTAAGAGGGTTCTTAGAACAAAAGAAGGTCAAGGTAAACTAGACTTAGAAAAGATTATACATATATGTAGATACTTGTTAGAAAAGGAATACAATGAAAGCAGTAATTAAAGGACTACATCCAAGAGAAGATGGCAATGAATATGTTGTTATCTTTGAAGATGGAAGAGAAATTAAGTGTGCAACAATAGATGATGCAATGAAGATAAAGGAAGCAGGATGATTAGTTATTGGCAAAAAGGATTAGCTAAGTGGAGAAGTGATAGAAACATTACTGAACCATCTGGTAATATTGTTATGATGATACATGAAGAAGTAACTGAATTACATGAAGCTGAGATTAATAAAGATGAACATGAGATAATAGATGCTTTAGCAGATATTATTGTACTGTCTGTTAATGAATTAGAACTGATGGGTTATGATGTTGATGGTGTTATGAATGAAGTAGTTAAAGAAATTAGTTCAAGAAATCAATGTCCTAAACAGAAAGAAGATTGGGATAAGAATGGAGCTAATGGTAAGTGGCAAAAGCAAAAAGATCAAGTAGATACTTATAAGGCTAACTACAATGTCTAAAAAGAAAGACTATGTCAGAAAGATAGTAAAGAATGATTCTGGACAATATCTAGTTATGATAAAGGAGGGTTTAGTAGAGGGGTGGTATATAGAAAAGGTCTTTTATACTGAAAGTAATGCTAAGGCTTACCTTAGAAGTAAATAGATAGAGGAGTAGGTTACCCTACTCTTCATTTGTGTTTATAGAACTCATAGCCAATCCAAAAGATCTCATAAGAGTTGCTCTCAACCTTCTGTCTTCTACTTTATTTATTCTTGCTATTAATTTAGCTCTTCCTCCACTCTTTGTTATCTTGCTAATAATATTCTTTGTAGCATACATAGATGTTCTTGCTGCTAAGTAAGGTGATAACTTAACAGTAGCTCCAGCAGCAGCTAGTGCCAATACATCATCAGTCACACTTAACTCATGACCCTTAGCTCCCTTAATTGCCAATTCTATTTCATTTAAGGAGTTCATTTGAATATCTAACTTCTTAGCTTCTGATTTCCCTAGTAGTTTTACTAATCCTTTTTTATCCATAGTCGCATAATTAGATAATACTTTCCTTACTCTTTCTGGAGAGTTAATTGCATCTTCAGCTAGGTCTTTAATTAGAATATCTTGTACTATTTGTTGTTTCTGACTAGGTTTCATTTTCTTAGCAGCAGCTCCTATCTGATTTAAGTTAATCTTTCTATCTACTAACATTTCTCCTGCTTCTTCAGTATATTTCTTTTCTAATACTTTAGATACAGTAGCTCCAGCAGTAGCTTCTTCTCCTTCTTTGATAACCCCAGTATATTCAGTATTGAAGTCTTTAGATAGCTTTCTGGCTTTCTTATATATTCCAACTCCTCCTAAAGCATCCTGTTTGTCCTGAACAGACTTAATAGCTTCTCCATATATCTTTTTGTCTGAACCTATAGCTGCTCTTTGGTTAGCCTTTAAAGAAGACAAAGTATCTTCTAGGTCAGCTACAGTCTTGTTGTACTTAGGACTCAAGAAGGCTTTAATATTCTTAACAGTCTTTACTTCATCTTTTCCTCTTGGTCTATATTCAAACTTAACAGGAGTATCAACTTCAATGCTAGAAGCTACTTCCTTTGCTTCACTGTATGCATTAGTTACTTTCTGCTTGGCTACTTTTGCTTGAGCCTTAAGTCTTCTAACAACATCTGCACTCACTTCAGTAGAAGATTTTTTCCCACTGAATACACTACTTAGAATATTATCCCTAGCTTCAGTATCCATCTTAGTTATTCCCTGTTCATCCAAGTGGTCTAATATGCTATTGATTTTCTTTTGGTCATCAATATCTAGCTTTGATATACTTTTCTTAAATGCAGTATCTATTTCATCAATAGGAACATTAGGGAAAAGTCTATTTATAATAGCTCCAGAAACTCCAGCTGTAACACCAGCAATAGCTCCAGTCTTTCCTGCTTCTTTATAGTCTTTACCTTTTCCTAGCTCAGATAAAGAAGCCATAATAAATTCTCCACCAGCAATAGTACTAATTGCTTTTAGTCTTGCCACTGGTAAGATGTTGGCTAATACTTCTCCTACAAGAGCAGAACCCTCTAGTTTTTTATCTTTTATGGCTTTCTCATTTTCGGCAATCCAAGTATCGAACTGAGAGTATTCTTCGTCTGATAAAGAAGATGCAATATCTTGCCCTACCTTACCTAGACCTAGAAGCATTCTTCCTGCTCCTCTACCCATTCCTTCTCCAGCTTCTAAGGTTCTATCTATAGGAGAAGGAGCTTCCTTCATTTCTTTAAGAGTTTTTTTATTTCTCTCTCTTTCTATTTCATCCTTTACTGCTTTATCTTTTTTTGCTTGATAGTCTTCTTTTGCTTTAATAATAGCAATATCATAATACTCAGTATTGTCTGGATGTTGAGTTCTAAGTTTCTCAATCCTTGCAATAGAAGCATCAAGATGTGTTTGAGCATCTACTGTTTGTTCTTCAATAATGTCAGCTTTAGTCTCAGTAGCTTCAATAGTCTCAGCTTCTTCAGACCATAGGTCATCTTCGTTAACCTCTGTAGCTCCTTCAGGAACAGACATCCAAGTTCCGTCCTTCATTCTGATTTCGCTAGTTCCTTCTGGTATATTTATAAATCCCATATTGCTTATCCTTATTTCTTTGTCTATCTAAAGCTACTAGAGTAGCTCTTTTGTTTCTTATATTTTAATGAATTGTTATATTCATGAGGAAGAGTATCTCTAGTCTTCTTAGCTTTTTTTATATGATACCCCTTCATTGTGTCTGTCATTGCTTTTAGAGTAGCCTTAGCTGTTGTTTCGTCTGACCAATTACCTCCATAAAACATTTTCATATATTCAGCTCTCTCCGTGTCTGATACAGTTGCTCCAGAGATAGCTTTTACAAACATTGCTTTAATAAAGCCAACCCTAGTGTTAACATCAATAGTTCCTATGATATCTTTATCTTCATCTGTTAGTCCAGTAAGAGCTTTAGCACCATGTATTACATTGTCTATAAGTCCTCTTTTATATGTTTTGCTATCTATCTTCTCTTTAACAAGAGTGTTGATGTCGTCAAGAGATTCAATAGTAACAGCTTCAGCTCTTAGCTCATCTCTTGTCTTTGTTAGACTTGCTTCATCTTTAGTTGATACATTTCTCAAGATTTTTCTTTGAGTTGCTTTTAGTTTGTTAACTTTGTTTTTATCAGTTCCAGCAATTAAATTAATTCCTTCAGTGATAGCAGCTTCTGCTTGATCTGTGTCCATATCTTCTTTTACTGCACCTTTACCAGCAGTAGACCTAGTGGCTGTCTTCTCAATAAAGTCTGCTCTTTTCTTTTTAAATTCTTTAGGGTTTGATTCCTTTAGTCTAGCATATTCAGTGTCAAACCATCTTGTAGCTTTTTCTTCTGTTCCAAGAACAATGCTGTCTTTAATGTCTTTTGTAGCAAATACATCTTCCATACTTTGGAACTCCATTCCTGTCTCAGAATATTCAACAGGAGATGTAACATCTTCTTTACCAGTAGCATCATCTATACTAAATATTTCTCCACCAGTCTTTTGAAATACTTTACCATCTTTTATTGTAAGATTAGGATTATCTTTTACTTGAGCTAACTGATCATCATTTGTCCACTTACCATCAATTTCAGTATAGTTTGAATAGTCAGCAGTAGTTAGAGCTTCTGGAATCTTATAACCAAGCTTTGCAGCATTAGAACCAATCTGACTAACCATATCTCTCTTACGCTTTTGAAGTTGATTAACTTGATTCTTTCTTTCTTCTAGTGATAACTTAGAATCAGATCCTTTAATCTTAGCAATATCATCTTCTATATTCTGGAAAGCTTTAGCAGTATCAGTTCCCCACTTCACTTCCTTTGCATCATTGTCTTTCTTTTGTTGGTTTGTAGCCTTTGTATTGGCTGCTACTGTCTTGGCTCTAGCTTGTTCATTTTTATTGAATTCTTCTAGTCCTTTACCTAGTCCAGTATATAGACCACTCATAAATGCTAAACTCATATTACTCTCCTATTTCACTGTATAGACCAGCATAGTCAACTTTATAATATCCATTCTCATCAGTAATAACAAACTCAGGATATATACCCATTAGTTCTTGAGCTAATACTCCATACTCTTCTTCTCCATCAACACCATACTCTTCAGCTACACTGTTCCATTTCCATGTATAGAAGTTAACTCCCTTAACTGTATCAACTAAAACAATATCATTCTTATATCTAATGTCAGACTTCAGGAATCCACCAAGTAGAGTAGATCCTCCACCAGTACCTAGACCTGCTATACCCATAGCCATACTTCCTAATCCTGCTCCAGCTTGTTGTTGCATCTTTTGTTGGTTCATTGCCCATGCATCATTCATCTGTCCCATTTGAGCTGCTGATTGTCCTGCAATCTGAGCACCTTGGCCATAACTAGAAGCTGCTTGACTTAAATAGTTTTGAGAACCAACATATGTACCTTGTCCTGCTGCACTTAATACTTGAAGGTTACTAATACCTTGTTGAGTATTTGCTAAATCCATTGAGTAAGCTGTTTGAGATATACCTTGTTGAGCACCATACATTTGTCCTGCAATACCAGCTTGTTGTTGATATACTCCACCAGCAGTACTCATTCCTGATTGATACTCTTGTCCAGATATTCCAAGCTTTTGCATTCTTTGTTGATCAGATAAACCAATAGCAGATAATCTTGCTTGTGTAGTTGCACTAGCTTTAGCTTGAGCCTCAGAACCATAAGCAGATAATAATGCACTAGCTTCAACACCAGTACCAGCTAATCCTCTTCTTGCTAAGTCACCTTCAATACCTTTTCTTGCTTCTGCATATGCTGCACTAATACCAGCTTGTGCTGCTCCAGTTTCTCTTGATAAGATATCTGCTGATGCTGTACCTAGTTCTGCTTTAGTTTGAGCTAATTGATCAGCATACTCAGTACCAATAGATTTAATGCTATCTACATAAGTTTGAGATAATCCAGTTAACTCACCTTCAAATGCATCAAAGTCTTCTTGTTGTTTAGCTACAAAAGTTTCAGTAGCTTTCTGCATCTCTCCAGTTGAACCAACTAACACATCTCTTAATAAAGTATCTGTAGTTAAAGAACCTTCTGCAGGTCTTGTTCCTGTTAAGCTTTCTTGTAGATCAGCCATAGCTGTTTGTGCCTCAGATGAGTCTGCATCTCTAAATACTTCTTCGTAATAAGCTCTATCTTCTAAAGCTAAGCCATGCTGCTCTTCAGCTATTACTTTAAGACTATCAAGCTGTTCTGCTTGACTATCCCATAGTGCCTTCTCTTCTGTTGTTGCTTGTCTTTGTGAGTTACTACTTCCTTTACTCATTCTCTACTCCTTCAAAGCTAATTAGCTTTTCTTTTAAATTAAAATGCTTCTTCATAATAGAAGCAGTACCATTCTCTATTCTACCGTTAGTTATTAATGTCATGTTTTGTTCCTTAGCATAATCACTTGTGTTCTTAAACAAAAGATAAGCTGCTTTACTATTTCTGTATTCTGGTTTAATATATGCTATTTCTGCGTTATACACAGGAGAGGTAAGACCGTTAAACTGATCTACATAAGCCAATGTATACCCAACAATGGTTTTGCCCTTGTAGGCTACTATTATGTTCTTAGAATCATTGATCCAACTACCTACTTCTTTATAGAAGAAATACTTAGGAGATATGACTCTATCTGAGAATACTTCCTTTATAAAGTCGTAATGCATACCAACAACATCTTCATAGTCATCTAATGTAAATCTTCTTATTTCCATTCTTACCTCTTTATACTATCTGTTATTTTATTTAGAACTTTAACTATTTGTTCAGTAGTAGCATTTGTAGGTAACTGAGGAATCTTCTTTAATCTCTCAGCTATCTTCTCAAGGTCTCTTACTGCATCTTTAGTTGCTCTATCTTTGATTAGGTTACTTTTCACATTATGCCTTTAGTTGACTGTAATTATATTTAAGTCCTCGAATCTCACTATCAGTGATTATCTCAAACTGTATATTGCTACCTATGCATCCAGCAGGTAATTTAAATCTATTCTTGTTTGTATATACTTTTTTAGATTCACCATCAACAAATATCTCTATTGAATTAGGAGTACCATCTATTGTTACATCTCTATAGTGTTTATCAACATTTGAACCTTCATCAGATATCTCTCCTGTCTTCCATGTTGCAGTCATAGGATTATCTGTTCCTTCTAAAGTATTAACCTTAAAGTTAGAGACATCTTCAATAACAACATTAACTACATTTGTAGCGTAATTAATAAACAATGATCTTGAATCTGGAATATCAATAGTAGTTACATTTGAACCATTAGCAAAGTCAATAATAAATAAACCATTAGAATATACACCATAGTATCTATCTTTATAACCGATAGAATAAGTAATTTCAAATCCTAAACCTGATGTCCATTTCTCTTCAGCATTAAAGTCTTCATATGTTAAGTTACCTACAGTAGCAAATGTATTCCAAGCAATAGATTGTTTAGTGATAACATTAATACTAGATCCATCATACATACATATACCATTCTTTGATACCCATAGCATATAACCATCTAAGTTAGTAATAGTATCTTTATGTACACATCCTTGGTTAAATGGAAGCTTAGTAACAGTAACAGTATCTCTACTGTATCCTTCTATTTGGTATACTCCACGAACAGTAAATGCATAAATATTATTACCAAACTTACCTAGTCCAGTACATTCAGAATCTAAAGCAACAAAGTCTAATGATCCCCAGAATTCTGGTCTACCAACCTTACTGAAATAAACATACTTACCTGATGCTCCCCAGAATGTACCTAAGCTTTCAATTAGCATATCTAATGAAGCAGGAGGTGGTGTATTATCAATAGTTGTTAGTTCTATTCGTGTTATATCAATGTCAGCAGTATTATCTCTATAGCAAGACTCTCCTGCACTACAGATAGTCTCTGCTGGACTCAGTCCTGAAGCAATAAGGTTATAAGTAGGATTATCTCCACCTGTCCTATATATGTTCACAGTATGACCAGTTGGTATTATGTTGTCAAATACATTATCAGAATCTACACTAATCTTAATTGACCTTTTAGCTAAAACATTAATAGTAATAGATGTTGGATGATATGTAGGAGCTGATTCAGTACCATTAGAATCTACAGAAGTAAATGCATAATAGTAAGTACCACCCATAGTTAAGTGACCATTGTCATCAGCAGTATCATTCCATTCTGCAATAGTAATATCAGTTATATTCTGTGGAGAAGCAGGAGCTTCAGCAACAATACCTGCATCTGTACCATCATATCTCATAAGACCATAAGTACCATATCCTGCATTAGACCAATATAATCTATTTGCATATTCTACATAGAATCTTTCATCTGTAGCATCTGTATTAGATATGATATTACCGCTAAAGTAATGACAGTATTTACCTGTCTTAGTTGTTTCTTCATAGCATTGAGTTAGTGGTAATAATGTTCCTGTTTCAAGGTTTACATTCTCACATTTAATACCTTCGTTTCTTCCAATTAAATGAGGACTTATCTTTGTAGATAATCCCCCTTCAAATGTTAGTAATTGCTGAATAGACATTTATTATCCCCTCATTATATAACATAGCTCGTAGTGAACTGGCTCTATTGTATGTGTATGGCTTACTGAGGCTGAAGTATCGCCGTGATTATGTGATGCTCCTCCACCAGTATATGATTCTGCGTCTTCAATAGCATTCCATGTACCATTGTTTCCATATGCAGATGAATTATCATAGTAGTCATTGTTTTGATAGTATCCGTGTTTTTGTTCATGCTTATGACTTGGCATTTCATTGATAGTTAATGTATGGTCTCCAGTCGTGTGATTGTGACTTCCATTGCTAGAAGTTGTTTCAGAACCACCAGTTCCCCCACTTAATGTAGAACCTTTTACAAATTTACCAACTAAGTTAGGAGTTCCATTGTTACCATCACACAACAACCACCCAGAAGGAACATTTGTAGAATTACCAGACCACAACATAACCATACCAGAAATAAATAAATCTGGTTTGTCTAATAAGTCATTAAAGCTAATATCTACATCAGATCCACCATTAAAACTTGCACCTGCAATAGTCCTGCTAGTCTCAAGAACTGCTGCAGTATCTGCATTACCTGTAAGATCTCCTGTAATATTACCAACAACATCACCTGTAAGTGTTCCTGTTAATCCCCCAGTAAAGGTCTTATCTCCACTAATAGTCTGAGAGCTTACCCTATCAACAAGGTCATAAGATAAACCTTGACCGTTGTGACTTCCTTCTCCATTTACAAAATCAACTAAGTCATCTATAGTATCACCTATATGATTGTCTGTATCTATGATCTTAGTAGATCCAATTATTTCTTTCCCTGCTGGGATACTCCATGTATATGTAGCCATTGTTATTCCTTTATCTCAATGTGTGGATAATCATATCCTTCATTTATATTGTATGTTAATCCAAGTTCTAAGTCAATGGACATCAGTCTAGCTTCTCTTAGAAATGCTCTGTATACTTCTAGCCATGCTACTCTTACCTTGGGATTATTGTAATTCCAACAGTCCAAAACAGAACCATTATTGTCTATAACATAAGGAAGAATATCAACAGCATATCCTAATTGGTGAGCAGATATATTTATAGTGCCATCTAGCTCAGATAGTCCTTCGCTGTATAGCTCCATCTGTTCTTCCTTATTTCTGAAACCACAGATAATACTAAAGTCAACATCCGATTCACGTAAAGCCCTTTCGCATAACTCCTGCATTATTGGAGTTACATCTTTTAAATTTCTTATGCTTCCTGTTCCAAACTTAAACATTAAATACCACCTTCACCATAAACTATCATAACTTATTTACTAATTCCTATTGTATACATAAAATACATAACTGTAGCAGCTACTGCTGTCATTAATGCTCTCTTTGCTACGGCACTAGGAACACCTTCTATAGTTTCAATCTTACCTTCAAGTTTAGATGTCTTGTCTTTTAAGTAAGCAATCTCTCTCTTAACAGCATCACATTCATGTGACTCACACATAGTATCTTTTATCTCTAGTGCTAACTTGTCTATATTCTTTGTAGTTTGTTCTTGCATTACTACAAGCTTAGTAGTTACTTCTACTAAACTGTCTACTTTTTGTTCTAGTGCTCCATTCATATTATAGTGCCTTTAATCCTTTACCTTCTAGTGAAGCTAATATATCTTTTACTAATCCAGAAGTTACTTCATTAGTTGAATACCCTTCTAGTTTCTTTAATCCATACACTACAAGTCTTGTAGCAAACCTCTCTGCTACTGCTTTAAATGCAACCTTAGCTACCATTGACAGTAGTATCTCTTTTAATAGTACGAATGCTATATTAATCATTTATTATTCCTTTATATTTATCTATTAGTACTATAGCTACTGGTAAACCAATAGTATATACTATATCCATTAATTCTGGGGTACCTTTACCTGATACTTTATCATATACTTCTTTACCTATAGCTATAACTATTACCAATGCTAATGCAAAGGTAGTAGGTAGTACTAGTGTAGATAGTATGTATATCCAAGAACCATAGAAACTATGGAGTAGTTTGTCTTTTGGTATTGAGTTTAAGTTATTCATCTATTGAAGCTCTTGCTTCTGCTCTTTTATCTAATATTTCTACTGACACTTCTATTCCCGTTTCTGTTTGTCTAACAATATACCAATCAGTTAAAGATAAATATTGCCTAGCTTCTTTATTGATTATGTTGCGTTCAATCGCTATCAGTTCATCTGTTGTAAATTCTTCACTATTGTTTATTTCCATGTTATAATCCTTATCTTGTAGTTGTAAATTCTGTACTAAAAGTACAATTAGCAATGTCCGTATATCCTGATATAGCTATAGTTCCACCAGCATTACTTGCTGCAAAAGTAAGATTTAGATTAGCTACCGTAGTAACTCTTGGAGAATAAGCACTTCCTTGCTTATAGAACTTCAATATAAGGTAATTGTTTGTACCTGCTTCTGACACATACACTTCCCCAAAAGTAGGTACATCTCCTAGCTGTGAATAAACCAAGTTAGAACCAGTACCAACCGTCTTATTTGAAAAGTGTTTAGCCTTACCTAAATCAAAAGTATTCCCAGTACTATCTATCTTTGATACCTTAGCAACATCAAACGATAGTTCCCCATTATTAAAATCTAAACCTTTTGCATTTCCTGCATTAGTAGTACCTGTAGTCTGCTTATTGAGCGCAGAGTAACTACTAGAGTCATTAACTATACCAAAATTTAAGTTTTGTATATAGTTCCCTACGAAACTAGTATATGTACCTCCTGCTGAAATTGCCCTTGCTGTAGTAGATGAGCCACCACCTATTAATGAGTTATTATGTACTTTCACGTCTGTAAAGTTAGCATGGCCACCAATACAAGCACCCGTAGAACCATTAGTCATAGCTATCCAACTATCAGATACGAACAGCTGTCCCCCGTTAGTACAAAAAACACCATAGCTTTCATTGAAATCTAATACACAATTTACAATTCCTAGTGATGTTACACTCAGTGCTTCAAAGGCTCTATCACAATATACTGTAACAACATTAGTTGCTGTAAAGCCCTCACTCTTATATCCGTAAGTAGGTTCAGTAGCTGTTGAGAACTCAAAACCATGCTCACAATAACCTATCATTGAATCAGAAATTGTATTGTTTACAGAATAGTCCATATAGAACACACTACCCGTCTTACCTGATGCATCTGCATCTACTCTAATGTTAGAAAAATGACTCTCTTTACAGTTTTGCAAATGGAATACTTTTGTAAATTTTGCATTGAATGATTGGATGTTGTCAAATCTATGGCGAATACCAGCAATAAAAATACCATCCGATGTTAATCCAGCAGTTTGAGTCACTCTTAAATTACTAACTATCGCAGAATTGGTAAATTTTAATACATATCCATTACTATTACTAGTAAGTTTAATGGTTGAATTTCCTCCATCAATCACTAAAACTCTGTTTCCAAACTCTAATGTTTCAGATATTAAATAAGTACCATTTGGGAATATAAAACTAGCTTCTGTACTTGCTGGAACTGAACCCACGGCTGATACTAGTGCTGAATAGTCATCTGTAATACCATCTCCAACTGCTCCAAACCACTTAACATTCACTGCACCATCATATTGTCGTACCCAACCATTAAAGACAGTACCACCATTATTAACACCACTTTGTGCACCATCATAATTAAATACACCACCTCTATTACTATCTTTTACAATAGCTGTAGTATTAATCTCTTTATTCGTATTTAACAATAGTAGTTCGTCTATATCTGATACTACTACTGCACCCACATTACTACCATCTCTGGTAGTAATCTTATCTATTATTAATTCACTCATGTTATATTGCTCCTATTATAAAACATAATAATTCTGTATATCGAATACCATATCTATTACCAGCTTCTTTAATCAACTCGCCATCTTTATAAGTAGCTTCTGTAATAACATTACCTTCTTCATCTAGTATAGCTTCAGTATCTACAACTTGTTCATATTCAGCTTCCCATTCATCATAACAAAGCAGTGCATAATCTTCTGCTACTAATCCATACTTCTCAAATGTAGCTTTAACTGTTTGAGCAGATGTACCGAAGTGAATTCTTGCTTCATCACCTTTAGAAGCTATAGCGTCATTAAATCTAAAAGACTTCATGAGACCTTTAAGCTCTTTAGCTACTAAAGTTTCACCTTCTGTGATATCTCTATATGTTTTCTCTCTATCATCAGAAGTATTTATAGTGCCTGTAGAAGAAAAGATTACACTCCACCTATTTGTAGCTCGCCCTAATGAAGAGTTAGCATCTATAGCTGGGTAAAGCCCTTTGTACCCTAATCTAAGCACTTCTGAGGTGGAGGTTTTACTGTTAGTAAAGAATCTTAGAGCACCTCTACCAGCTGTACCTCCACCTTCAATACTTCTATCAGATACTATAGTATGCCCAGTACCTCCTGAATCGCCATAACCATTTAAAAATGCTAAGCCTGATTTACCAAGCACGTTATATCCTCCATAGCCTATAGCTAACAAGGTGTTTTCATTTCCTGATCTGATTATTGCTCCTATATCCATACCTTGTAAGGCATCTGTATAATTAGAAGATATAGTTGAAGGTATATCACTATTTATAGGTCCTTTAACTTGTAGATAATCACCAAACGAAGAGGAGTCTATAGAGCCATGAGCTAGTTTTGAGTAATTATTATTCAACATATATGGGGAGTTACTCTCATGTCTATTGTTAATCTCAGTAACATCTGTGGATGTAGCTTCAATTTTTAATCCATATTCACTATTAGCTTCAAACCAAGAGTTCTGTACCGTTAAGTTCCATATTCTATTTTCCGCCCATAACCCAGTTGTATTATGTTCAAAGCCACACCCTTTAAATGTTACATTTAGTAAGTCTTCAGAGTTGCCTCCTCCTCCTCCATATCTATGCTTTTGGTAAAACCCAGTACTGTTATAGTTGAAGATACATTCTTCAAAAGAAAACATCGTAGACCCTACGTCAGGTGCATCTCTATGTAAGGTTGATGGGTAGTATCCTATAATACAAGTTGAAATATCTAGCCTAGTATTCCATATGTATACACCTGCTATGTCTACACCTACCGCACAGTTCCTGATACGTATGTCAGTTAATTTTAGTCTATACCCTTTACCATATATAGCTGTATGTATTTTACTTTGGTCATCTTTACCAGAGATAGAAACCCCTTCGATGTTACGCAAAGCATCAGAATCATTTGTATCCCCAGCCAAAATTGCTTTAGGGGCAGCACTATCCATAACTATAAGTGCCCTATACCCACTTTTATAGCTACCATCACTGTGTATAGATGTGGTAACGTATACAGTATCAGTAATCCTGTACTCCCCATCAGAAAACCACACTGCCTCAGATGTAGAATCTAACGCCTTCTGTATAGCTGCAGTATCATCAGTAACACCATCACCTTTAGCACCAAACCATTTTACATTAACAGCTCCGCTATATTTTCTAATCCATCTACCATCTACTACACCAGTAGCTTCAATAATAGTACCGCCATTATCATCTTCAATAGAAGTACTATCCCAATAGAAAGTACCTCCACCACCATCACTTTTACTATAGTAGCCTAATAGCTCTACTGTAGCATTAGCTTCTATTTCAGGATTTAAGTTCTTCATATTAGCAATACTATCTACTACTACAGAACCAATCCTATCTCCATCCAAGTTTAATACTTGGTTTGCTTTAATTGTACTCATATTATTCCTTTCTCATTATACTGCTTCAGCTTTTAAGGCATCAACATAAGCCTCTCGTGCTTCTTCTTCTGTCTCAAAGCAACCTAGATGCTTCAACTTTCCGTTCCTCTTGATTCTAGCATTAAAGGTCTTGTTGTGTTTGTCCCAAGAATACCCTTTCGCATGTTTGTCTCTATCTCTGCAATTCACCTGAGCAGTTACTAAGCGTAGATTCTCAATTCTATTATTAGATTTATTGTCATCTATGTGGTCTATCTGTAGAGTATCATCTATGTTCCCTGTCTGGTGTAGGTATATAATTCTATGTTCAGAATACTGATTACCTCCAATGCTCATTATTCTGTATCCTGAATGATGGTCACTTCCTGCTCTATCTCCTACTTCTACTCTACTCTTATAAGGGCGAACTTTCCAGTATAATCCCCCATCTTTATATTCTAGTAACTCCGTCAGTACATCCTGCGTTAAACTACTCATTAACAAATTACCCATGTAGAACCTTCAGGTACAGTTACAGTTACACCTTCATCTACAGTTACAGGTCCTGCACTGATAGCATTATAATCTTCTGTAATTGTCTTGTCTGATACTATTCTTTTATTGTGTTGAAACATACCTTGAGAAGTTGTATTGCCAATAGAGCCAACTCCTTCTTCAATAAGGTCTGCAATACCTGCTACCGCTTCAATGTCAGCTAGTGTTTGAGTATTAGCTAAGATATTCATATCCTCTAATACCTCAACAGCTGCAATGCTATCTATAGCACCATAATGAGGATTAACTAATGCTTCTTTTTCTACTACTGTATTTTTTAATTCTAAGGCCGTACTTGCACTATCACTAGCTTCTTGAGCTTTAGCTGTTGCAGTATCTGCGTTTGCACTTGCATTTTGAATCGCTACTATATTTGTAGCGTTTGTATTAACATCTAATATGTTGTCTGCTACTGTTTGTATAGTTGCAACACTTTGTGCTGCTAGAACCACATTATCCATATTAGCCGCAACTATACCTGCATCTGTAGGTGTTAGTAACAAGTCATCAGGTGTTGTACCTACCTGTAGTGTTAGTGTACCTTCT